>ENA-UOJS01002171-UOJS01002171.1-human-gut-metagenome-genome-assembly--contig:-C74-NODE-2171-length-14072-cov-7.182778_pt1 | contig 14072 bp, 10 predicted proteins | sample MGYA00242355_ERZ723902 | MGnify/ENA metagenome assembly ERZ723902 | reverse complement strand
CACTGGGAGAAACGTCCTGAAAGCCGCAACCTTTTCCTGCCGGCGATTTCGGGCTGCCGGAAAAATTCTGCTTTCCGGCGCTGCTGGAAACCTGACGCGATTTTCCGGAAAAATTCCGGCCGGAAGGATTGACATTCTTCCATCCGTATGCCATACTATAAAAAAGATGAAACGTTAGGTTTGCAATCGCGGGAGCAATTGACCGATGAGTACGGAAACCGGCCGGCGGCCGATCACGCTGAAAATGATTTCAGAGAAAGCGGGCTGTTCGATCTCTTCAGTTTCAACGGTCCTGAACAACTCCCGAGGCAATTCCGTGGTCGGCGACAAAACCCGCAGACATATCCTTGCGATCGCCAACGAGCTCGGTTACCGGCCGAATTTCGCGAGCCGCAGCCTCAAAACCCGCCGTTCGCGCACCGTCGGAGTCTACGTGCAGCCGCAGTTGTGGCGCAGCCTCGGCAACAACTATGAACGGCAGATTTTCAAAGGGATCGAGGAGGCCGCTTTCGAGCGTAACTACGATATTCTGGTGCTGAACCTGAGCAGCCGGGCCCTGCCGCAGGTCTGCGAGGCCCGGCTGGGCGAAGGGCGGATCGACGGGCTGCTGCTGCTGCACGCCGACCGGGAGGCGGAGTGGATCGACCGTCTCTGCGATGCCAGCGACTGCGTGGTCGCGGTGGACTGCTGCTTCGACAGCAACCGGTTGAGCCGGATTCTGTTCGACAACGACGCCGCCATCCGGCTGGCGGTCTTCCATCTGGCGCAGCTCGGGCACCGGCGGATCGGTTTCGCCGGGGTCTGCACCCGCGACGCGCTCGAAGAGGCGCCCGACCGGGAGGCACCGTTCCGCGCCGCAACCGCCGAATTCGGGCTGGACCGCGCCCCCGAACTGATCTTCAACATCGACAACTGCCATCCGCCCATCCCGCCGGAGGGGCAGCGCTGCCAGCTGGAAGGCATTCAGGCGCTGCACTATTTCCGTTCGCTCCCCGAACCGCCCACCGCGGTCGTCGCCTACAATTCGCTCGCGGGGCTTTCACTGATGCGGGAAGCCCTCGCCACCGGCCTGCGCGTCCCGCAGGACCTCAGCATCATCGGCGTAGACGACCATGAATTGATCCATTTCTTCCAACCGATGCTGACCGTGATCGACCACCCGCTGCAGGAGATGGGCCGGGCCGGCGCCCAACTGCTGATCGACCTGATCGAAGACCGCGAAACCTCACCGGCCGTTCGCGTCTTCGCCCCGGCCCTGCTGCCCGGCTCCAGCTGCCGTTCCCTCCCGTAAGCCGCTCCCCTCCCCCGCATCTGTCAAAAAAACGGAAAAAAAATTGGTTCCGCTATTGCATTATACTGTATCATACGGTATAATATAAACAAAAGGAAACCAATCATCAAGGATACCGGTATGATCCAGCCCCGTTTGAAATCCGACGAACTGTACCCGCGTCTCTGGAACGAATTGCAGCATTACGCACCCGGCGAACAATTCATGTCGATCCGGCAGATCATGCGGAAATTCGAGGTCAGCCAACTGGTCGTGGACCGCACGCTGTCGCGCCTGCGCGAGGAGGAGTTCCTGACCGCGGAAGGCGGACGCGGCCTGTTCGTTTCGGAGAAGATCAGCCGCTTCACCGCCGATACCCCTGAAACCGTGCTCTGCGCCGTGCCGCGCTGGCACTCCCACGACGTCATGGAGATGCTGAATGCGTTCCGGGAGCTCCAGCCGGAATTTCCCCGGCAGCGGCTGCTCGGGTACGAGTTCGACTTCGCCCGTCCTCTGCCCGGCGTGCTTCCATTGCTCGAAGAGAACGTCAAAGGCATCCTGCTGCACCCGGCGGGAGACGAGTTCGACGCAGCCGAAGCCGAAGCGTTCAACCGGCTCCGCGGCGGCATCCCGGCGGTGATGTTCGGCCGCAACTGCCTGAGCAGCCGCCTCCCTTCGGTCAGTTTGGACGACACCTTCGCCGGCAGCCTGGCCGCGCGCCAGTTGCACCGGAACGGCCACCGCAAACTGGCCGTGCTGCTTTCGGAACCGCACAACTGCGCCACACTCGACCGTGTCAAGGGGGTCGAAGACTATGCGGAACTGAACGAACTGGAACTGGAAGTGATCGACTGCAGCGTCCGCAGCGGCGAATTCGCGCCCGGCAAAACCTACGACCACATGTTTGAACGCCTGCAGAGGAAGTTCGACTTCACCGGCATCGTCGGCGTGGCCAGCAATTCGCTTTCCGGCCTGCTGAATGCGTGCCACAACCGCAATATCGGAATTCCCGGCGAATTGAGCGTGGTCACCATCGGCAGCATCGGCCTGACCCGGACCTTCGCACCGCCGGTCGATACCGTGGAAACCGACCTGCCGGGGCAGATCAAAGCGGCACTCGAACTGCTCGCCTCCGGCAATCCCGGAAACATCTCCCTGAAAACCAACCTGATCGAACAAGGATCAGTACTCAACCTCAACACCAAATAACAATGGAGGAAATGATGCAGAAACATCGAACGGCACCAGAACAACTTCCCACCGGCTTCAGCCGGCAGTCACGCAGTCAATTCACATTGATTGAATTGCTGATTGTAATTGCTATTATCGCGATCCTCGCAAGCATGCTGCTGCCGGCGCTGAACAAGGCCCGCGGCAAGGCGCAGACCGCCTCCTGTTCCAACAACCTCAAGCAATTCGGAATCGCCCACAGCCTGTACGCTGACTCCTACGACGGCGTGCTCTGCCCGGAAATCCTGCAGCCGGGGGACATCATCTGGGTCACCCAGTTCACCAACCTGATCGGCCGCGAGAAAAGCGCCCGGCTATTCCACTGTCCGGCATCCGATGAAACCAACTCAACGCTGTTGAGCACTTACTATTCCAAATCGCCGTTCGATCCGGACGCCCGCCTCAGCTATGCGCAGAACTACCGGCTTTCCACCTGGCGCACCTACTCCCCGGCGCGCAAAATCACCCAGTACAAATATCCGTCCAGAACCGCCGCCAATTTCGACGCCCCCACTCCCAAATGCAAGGAGAAACTCGTCGCATTCCACTATGGAATCCTCTGGACACCCGCCGAAATTTCAGGAGAAGGCTATTACGGCACGGTGCAGTACGGCCATGACGGCGGCATGAACATGCTGCTGCTCGACGGCCATGTCAATTTCTATCCGCGCAGCACCATGCTCCGCGCCCGCGCCGAGCGCTCCAAAAAGCTGTGGCTCTGCTGGACGATCAACGACAAATAACCGATGCCCCGGCCGGAATAAAAAGCAGAAGACATGGTCCGGCAGCTTCCGCCGGCCGTTAAATATAGAATCATAAGGAACACAACAATGAAGAAAACATGCACTCTCCTGTTGGCAGCCTTGCTGAACCTCGCCGCTGCGACGGCGGCCGAAGTCTGGCAGGAAGCGGAAGATTTCACCGCCTCCAACTGGCCGCACCGCTCCATCTACCTGCAGAAAAACGGCGGCGGCGCTTCCGGCGGGCTGATCCTCGAACTGTTCACCGCCAAAAAGCCGGCCGGAGCCGATCACTATTACGCCTCATACGAAATTGAGATCCCCGCCGACGGCAGATACGCCCTCTGGGCGGCGGTCTCCAATCCCGCTTCCGGCTGGGCTTCCCCGATCGCGATCGCGGTGGACGGCCAAGTGGTCTGGGACGATCCGGCGGCGATGAAGTGGAAAAGCGGCGCATTCGGAGCACCCGCCCCGCGCGCGGTGCTCGGCTGGATCAATCCCGGCTCGGTCGAACTGAAATCCGGCAAACACCGGATCGACTTCCGGGTCACGCGGCCCCGCCGCGATTCCAACTCCTACAGTTGTTTCTTCGACGGCTTCCTGCTGACCACCAGCCGGGCGGTCAGGCCGCGGGCGAATTACCGCATCTCCAAGCTGCAGCCGGAGTGGAAAAAACTTCTCGCGCAATCCGGGGACTTCCGCTCGCTGCAATTCGCCACGGAGCAGAAGCTGGTGCGCGCCCTGATGAAGGAGAAGGCCCCGGTCGAGGGCGTTTCCGATGAAAACGCGGCGATGGCCCTGAAGAAACTGCTGGCCCGCCCCCTGCCTGCGCCGATGCCGAAAGGAAGCATCCACCGGATCGGAGTCCACGGCATGGAAATCCCGCTGGTCCGCAAGGGATTCCAGGATGATAAAACCGGCAGGGCCTTCGAACTGCTCGCCCGCGCCGGAGTCGATACGCTGCGCACCGCCGAACTCTGCTGGCACCGCCTCGGCAAGGATGCCCCCGCGAGCTTCGACTTCGAGAACATCGACTATCAGGTGGAACAGGCGGGCAAATACGGGATGAATTTCATGTTCACCATCGGCTACCCCGCCGCAAAATTCAACAAGCACCCGTTCCATCTCTCCACCTTCAAGCCGGAACATGAGGCGCTGTTCCGCGAATACCTGCGCCTGATCCTGCCCCGCTACGACCGCTTCGCCCAGTATTGGGAGTACGCCAACGAAGTGGACGCGCCGAAAGTCTGGTGGCGCGACGCCACGCCGCAGGACTACGTCCGCGACTGCCGCATCCTGCGCGAGGAGATGGATAGACTCGGCATCAGAACTCCCGTGCTCGGCATCTCCGCGACCTATTCGCGCAGCGCCGCGCGCGACAAAAACGGCGAGGGCCAGGAGTTCACCCGCCGCTGCCTGGCCGCCGGGCTGGAGCGGTACATCGACGGCTATTCGCTGCACTACACCTGGCAGATGAAAGAACAGGATTTCGTGAAGTTTTTCCGCGAACTCTCGCCCGGCACGATCAGCAACAAACTCGTGAACAGCGAGGAGAGCGCCTTCAGCCATCCGTCGGATGTCATCAAGCTGATGGCGCGCGACCTCTATCTGCACGGATTTGAAAGCGTCTACTGCTACCTCGCCCGCGACCGGATGGAGGGGGCCAGCCTGAACCGTTCCGGCTTCTTCGACATCGACTGGCGCCCGAAGCTGCGGCTGCTGAGCCTCGCGGCGGCGGCGGACGCGATGAAAACCCGCGACTTCGTCCGCATGGCCGAACCCGCCGAAGACGTGGAAGCCTATCTGCTGCAGAACAACCCGGCCGCTCCCGCCGGCACTCCGAAATACGCTGTCGTCCTCTGGAAAAACGGCGCGGCCGAGGCGATGAATCCCGACTTCACCCCCGGCCCGACTCTCGAACCCGCCACGGTACATTTCCGCGACGGCAAGGTAGTCAAAGCCGTGGACTGGCTGCTCGATGAAGTTCCCTTCACCACAGCTTCACCGCAATTCGAAATCACCGAACGCCCCCTCGTCGTCTACTGCGACGAGCTGCCCTCATGGCCTGAAGTCACGCGCGGCGAATGGCTCAAAAAGCACCGCGCCTATACCGTGGCCGCTTCCGAAGCCGTCGTCCCCGCCAACTAGCCCCCTGCGGGAGGCTACTTTTTCAGTTTGAAGGTTTTGATTTCAAACGGCCTGAATGTGACGACGATCCTGCCGTCCACAGGAGTCAGTTCGGCGCCGTCTTCCCATTCGGTCAGGCCGGTTTCGACCAGACGGCAGGCGGTGTGAAGAACAGCGGAGGAGTGGCGGCCGCCGCGTTCGACCAGACGGACCACCGCGCAATCCTCTTTTTCCGCTTTTTTCAGCGCGGCCAGCTCCACTTGCTCCGCTTCCACCCGCACCGGCAGTTCGGCGGAACCGGCCAGGCCGTCGAAACGCTGCGGCGGACGGTTCAGCCGCAGCGCCTCGGCGCGGACTTCGGAGTCGACCGCACCGTTCGCGTGGGGCAGGAAGCTGTAGGTGAAGGTGTGATCGCCCCGGTCGGCATCCCAGTCGGGATATTTCGGGGCGCGCAGCAGCGCGAGGTCGATCACGTTGCCGAGCAGCCGGCAGCCGTATTTGCAGTCGTTCAGCAACGCCGCGCCGTACTCGTATTCGGAGAGGTCGGCGTATTTGTGGATCGGCACTTCGAAGCGGGCCGTGTCCCAGCTGGTATTGGTGTGGGTCGGGCGGCGCACGAAGCCGAACTGGATGTCGGAGGTCGATTCCGGGGTGCGGACGGTCAGCGGGAAAGCGACCCGCAGCATCTTCCGGGCCTCGTCCCAGTGAACGGCGGTTTCAAAGTCAAGGCGGCGCGAGTGTTTCCCAAGCGTAACGCGCTGGCGGATCGTGGAGCTGCCGATCCGCAGCACGAACTCCAGCCCGTCCTGAACCGCCCCCGAAAAAGCGCGCGCCAGCTCCGTACTGCGGGCCTCGCCGCACTTGTTGTTGATGTAAAACTCCTCGATGTCCCACGCTTCGTGGGCATTGGAACGGTCCACATAGAGGGAAAAGAGATTCGCCGGGGTTCCCGCCGGGATGAACTCCCGGCCGAGCTGCTTGTCGAAGGCCGAAATCAATCGCCCGTCCGCGTCGAAGCGGTAACGGATCAATCCGTTTTCCAGCAGCAGTTCCCCGGAACCGGCGGCGACGGCGTTCCGCGCGGTGCCGTTCCGGCGCAACGTCAGGAAGCCGGAAGCCGGAACCTTCACCTCCGCCGTAACCCGGCTGCCGTCGGCCTGCACCGGAACCGGGCCAGTTCCGGCCACGACCGCCGCTTCCGCCCAGTTCTCCGGCAGTTCGACCGGACCAGTATAGTCGATATTCAGCGAATTGAAGAAGGTGACCGCCTCACCGTCCCGCTCCAGCAACCTCGAAGCCGCTTCGTCAAGCAGTTTGCGGGTCGCGGCGAGCGCCTCGGCGTGTTCGCGCTCGGTGACCTCATAGACCTTGCGGATCGAAGAACCGGGAATGATATCATGGAACTGATTCAGCAGCAGTACCTTCCAGATCCGGTCGAATTCGGCGGCGGGATATTCCGGCAGCGGCAGCGCACACCACAGCGCTTCGGCGGCGGCCAGCAGCTCTTCGAGTTTGCGGTTGTTTTTCTTGGTGCGGGCCTGCACGGTCATGGTGCCGCGATGATATTCGAGGTAGAGCTCACCCTCCCACCTCGGCAATTCAGCGGAGTGCTCCGCCAGCCGCCGGAAGAAGCGGTCGGCACGATCGAATTTGAACTTCGGCGCACCTTCGAGATCCGCCAGCCGGGCGGCCCGTTCCAGATACTCCTCCTTCGGCCCGCCTCCGCCGTCGCCGATGCCGAACAGACTCACGAATTCATCGGTCACGGTGTTCTCGTTGAAGCGTTTTTCGGCCGGAACGAGTTCGGAGGGGGTCACCACCGCGTTATAGGTGTTCTCCGGCGGGAAATGGGTCAAAAGCTCGCTGCCGTCGAGGCCGCGCCAGAAAAACGCGTGGTACGGGAAACGGTTGGACCAGCTCCACGACATCTTCTGCGTCAGGAAGTTCGGACAGCCGGCCAGCTTCGCGATCTGCGGCAGCGACGCCGGGTAGCCGAACACATCCGGAATCCACAGATTATCCACCTCCACGCCGAATTCATCGCGGAAGAAGTTCTTGCCGTGCAGGAACTGCCGGACCAGCGATTCGCCGCCCGGCATATTGCAGTCCGCCTCGACCCACATGCCGCCGAGCAGCTCCCAGCGGCCCGACTTCACCGCCGCTTTGACCTTTTCGTACAGCGCGGGGTAGTGTTCCTTCACATAGAGATAGTGCTGCGGCGAGGAGGCGCCGAACACATATCCCGGATACTTTTCGATCAGGTCGATCTGGCTGGCAAAGGTACGGGCACACTTGCGGACCGTTTCGCGGACCGGCCACATCCAGCCGGTGTCGATATGGGCGTGGCCAAGCCCGACGGCGGTCATCGCGGAGGCGTTGGCGCGTTTTTCCAGCACCGGAACAAGCTCGGCCCGGGCTTTTGCGGCGTTGGCCGGGGATTCGGCGAACGCATCGGCGGCGCGGCTGACCGCGCTTACGATCAGGTCGGCGCGGCGGCAGCGCGGCGGCAGCACGTTGAGCAGGTCGAGCAGCACTTCAAGGTCGAGGGTCAGCAGCCAGAGTTCGCGGTTGAACCATCCGATCCGCATCACTTCGGCGGTGGCGTCGCACTTTCCGTAGGGATGCGGCTCATCCAGCTCCGGATCGGCGTTCATCGCGACGCCGAACAGTGCGTTGGCGGCGGCTTCCACCCAGAATTCCACGGTTTTCCCCGCCCGGTTTTCCGGCAATTGATACAACTCCTTCCGGTAATGGGGGCCGAAAACCGAGCCGGCGCTGAAGCCGAACTTCGGCACACCCGCCTCATCGAACAGCATCGCCTCGCCGCCGAGTCCGATCCGCAGCGCCAGCGGCCGGCCGGCCCACTCCTGCGGCAACTCCGCGGTGAGCCGGAACCAACCCGAATCCCAGGAATCCCCCCACTTCTCCCCTTCGCGGATCGGCCTGAACTCCCCGTTCAGCCGCTCGGCGAACGGGATGGGCTCGACGGAATGCCGCACCTCCGCCGTCAGCGGAATGGTTTCAAAAAAGAGGTGGCGGCTCAGGCGCTCCTGGAATTTCCGGGCGCGCTGAAGATAAAGGTCGAACTCTCGCTGCTGCATGATACCGGCTCCTGATTATTTTAAAAATACAATCGGTTGCATTATTGATACTTTAAAGATAGCCGCTTCGCAGGCGAATACAAGGGCAGGGGGCTGATTTTTTCAGAGAAAAGCCGGATCGGCGAAGAGAGCGTTCCTGATATGACCGGTATTTCAATTGCTTCTGTATCTTTTCACTCATGAAGGAGTGCTTTAAACTTGATTTTCGCTATTTTTTCAGCTACACTATATATGCAGGACAGTTTAAGATAGTATCCGAAGGAAAAATGAAACGGCGGTCAATCATCAATTTTGTAACAGGCCTGTTGGCGATCTGCGGTTCTCCAATCCTGTTGCTGCTGCAATCAAACCAAAGTGATTTTAAAGGCCCTTCCGCTCCGGAACGCACTGATGATGAGATTTGTTTTGAATCGGTCAGTGAATGGGCCGCCTGGGCACGGGAGGGACATTCCGGTTCCCTGATTCGTCTGGCGGAGTATTACCGCCGGTACGGAAAAGAACAGACTGCTGAAGCCTGGCTCCGCTATGGAGCCATACAGCTTCACAACCCCGCCCTGACCCTTTACTATGGTGATTATCTGCGTAGAAGAAACCGTGGGAAAGACTGCGGGCTGGCCCGCATAATGTATCATCAGGCTCTTTCTCTTGCCGAACGGAATCGGCAGAAAGATTTTGCCGATGCCGTAAGGCAACGGCTGGTCGGATTTGAACAGGAAAAAATGCCATGAAATTCCCGGTACGCCATCCGGCATGGTTCGTTACCTGTGCCGCAGCCCTGATCCTGTTGTTGGAATTATTTTACATTCCCGGCGGAAGCGTCGATATCGAAAGTCCCGGTTTTCTGCTGCATTACAATATGTCCCGTCCTTTCTGGGAAACGATCTTTGATCCATACCGCAATGACTGGGGGCTGTATCAGGCACGGGAACTGAGTTATCTGTTCGACTGGTTCGACGCCCGCCTCATTGGCTCCGGTATCCGTCATGGCATTGTCTTCTTCCATTCGGCGACGGCATGGTGTATGCTGGTCGCGGTTGTCGGTTTGCAGCAGTACGGTTTGCGCACGTTGTTTCCGGAAATGAAGAGCCGGGTTACCACACTCCTGTCGTTATGGTTCATCCTGCTGCCCTGCTGTACGAACAACTCTTTTTTCCGTTCTTCCAAATACGGTTGTGCACTGGTTTTCACTGCCGTGGCGCTCTTGAGCTGGAGTCTGCTTATCCGGCATGATGAATGCGTCGAAAAACGCCGGATAGCTGTGATTGCCGTGCTGCTGGTGATTGCCGGACTTTTTGACCGGCAGGGAGCTTTTTTCACGGCTGCTTATACTGGAGGTGCCGGACTTCTGCTGTTTCTCCTGCAATTGGCCAAATCCAAACGTTTCGGCGGTTTCTGTGTCGCTTGGAATGATTTGAAATTGTTGCGTATGCTGACGCTCGGCGGGCTGGCCGCCACATTATTCGGAATGCTTTACAACTTGTGGCTGGCTCCGTATCTGATCTTTCGTCTGAACGGTTATTTTCCGAGCTTCTCCTTCCAGAATCTCGGTCGTCTGCCGTGGTTTGAAATCCTGCCGGAAGGCTGTCGATTCATCAGTGCCAATACCGGCTTTGCTTTGACCGGCATGCTCAGTTCTGTCGCTGGCTTCCTGTTGCTGGCCGGAATTGCCGCCGCTTTCTTTCTTTGCTGGTACAGAACCCGTGATGAACGCAGTCTGCTGGCCGGAGTTGTTTTTCTGCTTGTCTGGGCTGCAATGTGTCTTGCGGCAACCGCTATGACGGGACGTCATCCGCCGCTGCGGCTGCCGCAGGTGATGACGGGCGTCTACTTCCTGCCCGCCTGGGCGTTGCTGATCGTTTTTGCGGGCGGTGCTGCCGATGCGCTGCGTCGCGTTGGTATTCATTTGCCGGTTCTGGAAATATTTGCGTCAGTTGCCATTGCAATCCACCTGCTGATGACTGTGTTGCCGCAGGCGTTTCCATATGGGAGGCTTCAGCGTCCCGAATTGCCGCAGGAAGTCCATTTGCTGCGGCGCGCCCTGAAAGACCCGTCTTATGACTACAGCCGGGATCTGCTGAACCCACGGACAGAACGTTTGATCGAATTTTTCCGCGCCGGGAACGACCGGCCGGCCTCCTGCTCTGCGGAAAAAAGCGAACCTTAATGGAATTCTGCCGAGGTTTTCCAGTTGCGCTGGCGGGCGGCTTCGTAGAGCAGGATCGTGGTCGCGGTCGCGACGTTCAGCGAGTCGATTTTGCCCAGCATCGGAATGCGCACCGGCAGGTCGGAGTGCTCCATCCACAGCTCGGTCAGACCGGTCTGTTCGGTTCCGACCACGATCGCCACCGCCTGTGTCATGTCCACGTCGGTGTAAATCTGATCGGTGTGCGGCGTCGCGGCCAGCGTCCTGATGTTGTTCTTTTTCAGCCAGTCGTAGGCCTCCTGGTTTTCCGCTTCGGCCAGCGGAACCGAAAACAGCGCGCCGGTGCTCGCCCGGATCACGTTGGGATTGTAGATGTCGGTGCATTTGTTGCAGATGATGAAACCGTCCACTCCGGCGGCGTCCGCGCTGCGCAGCATCGAACCGAGGTTGCCCGGCTTCTCCACCGCCTCCGCCACCAGATAAAGGCCATTCGGGCGGACCGGCATTTCGGCCAGCGTGTGACGCTTCATTTTCGCAATCGCGATCAGCCCCTCCGGGCGTTCGCGATAGGCCATCTTCTCCAGCAGGAACGGCGCGACCTGACACACCTTCACCCCTTCGGAAGCAAATGTTTCCAGCAGCGGGAACTCATTCTGCCCCAGGAAATGTTCCGGGGCGAAAAAAACTTCGACGATCTCCATGCCGTATTCGCGGGCGCGGGTCAATTCCCGATACCCCTCCAGCACGGTCAGCTGCTCCTTTTCGCGCGGCCGCCGGTCGCGGAGCTTGATCACATGTTTGACCGAATCATTCTGCGTACTGGTGATTTTCACGAATTCCATAGGTTCCGCCTGCTGTTTTACTGTTATTTGTCACCCTATTAAAATAGCACGCCGCAACCGGAAAATCCAACCTTATCCGAACGAATACAGCAGGATCGCCCCGACCATCATCAACGTGGCGATTCCGCGCCGGAGCCAGACATCGCCCCCTTTGGGCGTTTCCAGATTCCGCACCCCCATTCGCAGCAGCAGCAAGGTCAGCAGGATCGACAGCGGCCCCCGCGCCGCCATGATCACGTTGCCGAACACCGGCCCGACCATCGCATAACAGCCGTACAGAAACAGCTGTTTGAAAAACCATGCCCCGGCATACGGTGCCGCCGGTTTCAGTTCGGCCGGCTTCATGCGCCGCAGGAAAAAAGCGGGCAGCAGCACGATTCCGATTACAAAATTGATCATGCAGACCGCCAGCAATGCCCGGTGCCACAGCGTCGGGGCCGCAATCCCGTCGATCATGAATTTGATCGAAAGGTCGGAAAGGCAGTAGAATCCGAGCGCACCGAATACAAAGCCCATCCCCCGGAAATTGAACCTGCCGTCCTGATAGTTCATCACCATCGCCGACGCGGCCGCCAGCACAATGCCGCCGACCTGAAGCCAGTTGTAGCGTTCCAGCCCGATCGAGGCCGACACAATCGCCAGCACCACCACCCGCAGCCCGAGCAGCGATGAAAGCCGTGACGGCGCAATGCTTTTTTCCGCCTGAAAGAACATCACCTCGCCGCCGGTCGTGCCGAGCGCCGTTCCGGCAAGCGGCAGCAGCCAGTGCCAGCTTCCCCAGAAACCCGGATGCCACGCCAGCGCCAGCAGCGGAATACTGAACAACGCAATCAGCAATTGCGCCAGAACCATCAGCCCGACCGCGTTCCCGCCCCTTTTCATGTAGATCCGCGAACAGATATATCCGCCCGACTGAAACAGCGCCGCCGTCAAACCGGTACATACCCCAAGCAGTATCATTCGTACCTCCTCCTCATTCCTGTCAAATTCTTCCTCTCTTCCCTATAATATAACGGGAAAGGAGCAGTTTGCCAGCCGGAACTTATAACTAACGGTACTGCAAGGCGATGCAAAAATGCCGGATGCCGGATCCTCAATCGATTTCGAGGAAGGTTTCCACTTCGGTCAGGCAGCGGCCCGCTCCGCCGGGTTCGACGAACATCAGGTCTTCGAGCCGGATGCCGCCCCATTCCGGATAATACAGCCCCGGCTCGACCGTCACGATTTCGCCGCCGCGCAACGGAACGCGGTTGCGCGGACTCAGCCGGGGCGCTTCGTGAATATCCAGCCCGACCCCGTGACCGAGACCGTGGAAAAAGCCGAAATCCGCTTCTCCGCTTCGACCGGTATGGAATCCGGCCCGCTCCATCGAACGCGCCGCCGCATTGTGGATTTCCGCCGGATCGGCTCCAACCTTGACCAGCGACTTGCCCAGTTCGCGCGCCGCCAGCACCGCGTCGAACGCCTTCTTCACCAGATCGGACGCCTTCCCCTTGACCACGGTACGGGTCAGGTCGCCCCAGTAGCCGGTCGCCGCCGAACGCGGGAAAATATCCATCACGATCGGCCAGTTCGCCGGCAACGGCCCCGAACCGGTGTTGTGGGGCTGCGCCCCCTGCGCGCCGCCGGCGCAGATGGTGCCGGTCGGCTCCATGCCGAGCCGGACCATCGCGATATCGATTTCACTGCGCAGCATCTCGCTGGTCAGGATTCCGCCCCGCCATTCGATCAGGCCTTCGGAGGTGATCCGGCTCTCGCGAAGCACATCGAAGGCGCGGCGGACTCCGGCTTCCGCCGCCCGCTGGCTTTCGACCACCTTCTCCACCTCCTGCGCCGACTTGAATTCGCGCTCCGGGAAATAGGTGCCGTCCGCCGCCCTGACCGCCAGCCCCGCCTCGCGCAGCCGGTCCGCCCACAGAAGCGGGAACTCCGGCGGCACCAGAAAGCCCTGCACCCGCAGCCGGGCGGCGAGATTCTTCAGCATATCGATCCGGCCCGGCCCGCCGAACTCCGCTTCGGTGTGGACGGTCACGCCGGGGCGCGCCTGTTTCACCGCGCGGCTGAACTCCAGGGGCGAACAGATCACTCCGGCGTCGCCGTTCGCTTCGAACCAGATGAATTCGTCCGGCGTGGAAAATCCCGCCGCATAGCGCATATCCGGCGAACTCTCGCCGGAAGCGATGATCAAACGTGCGATTTTGCTCATTTCAGTATCCCTTTTATTTGAAAAAAAGCCGTTGAAGGGTAATATTGTAAATCGGCATACGCTTTAAAATAATGCATCCGGCTTTCGGATTCAATCATACAACCAAGGTTTTTTATGAGAGCAGAGTTCATTCTTCTTCCGGTCGCCGCCTATCTGATCGGTGCGATTCCATTCGGCTTCCTGATCGGCAAACTCAACGGAGTGGACATTCGCAAGGTCGGCTCCGGCAACATCGGCGCGACCAATGTGACCCGTTCCGTCGGCAAAACCGCCGGAAAGATCTGCTTCGGATGCGATTTACTGAAAGGGCTGCTCCCGGTATTGCTGACCGGACTCTTTCTGCCGCAATACCCCTGGCGGACGCTGGCGGTCGGCCTCGCGACACTGCTCGGACACATCTTCCCGGTCTACCT
>ENA-UOJS01002169-UOJS01002169.1-human-gut-metagenome-genome-assembly--contig:-C74-NODE-2169-length-14084-cov-6.200371_pt1 | contig 14084 bp, 9 predicted proteins | sample MGYA00242355_ERZ723902 | MGnify/ENA metagenome assembly ERZ723902 | reverse complement strand
CGTAAAACGTTGGATAGCAAGAAAAACCTTTAATGAGGGATCAAACTTGGGTTAACTTTGTAGCTGTATGCCAGTTTCGAAGCCACTAAACGGCAAGGACGACACGTTCGACCTCTTGATCCCACACGAAACACCATACTAAAACAATAAGAACCAATAACGACGAATTTTATGAAGAAACTCACCACCAACTCAAAACTGATCGGGTGCCTAATGGGCCTCAGTATCGTGGCGTTGGGCACAGGATGTACCGACAGCGACTACGATTTGTCCAGCGTCGATTCCACAATCGGCGTGGGCGGCGATGGCCTGGAGCTGCCAACGAGCAGTACGGAGAACATCATTCTCGACGACGTGCTGAAACTAAACAACAGCGACTTTGTGAAGATAGCGGCCAATGGCGACTACATGTTCAACAAAGACGGCGACGAGGCCACGCCCTCCCATCCCTACATCAACAAGATCTGGGTGGAGAAGGCCAACGTCAACAACAACTTCCGCTTGCACATCACGCTGCCGAGCCAGAGTGCAGGAGCACGCAGGACGAAGCTGAGCAACCCCGTCACGGCAGAGGGCAAGCTGGCCGAGTTCCACTACACCGGTGCCGCCTCCAACGATATCCGCGAATTAAAAGAGGCCAGTGTGTCGTCCGACGTGGAGATCAGCGTGGCCGTCAGTGCCGATTTGAAGCGTGCGGTGAAGACCTTCAAGACCCTCACGCTCACCGTACCCTCCTATATGCGCCTCGACTTGCGCCAGTGCTCACCCTCCCAGCCCGACTACGATGCGGCCACGGGTGTAGTGACATTTCGCAACGTGAGCAGCACGGCCAACATCAAGCTCCGTGCCGCGGTCAAGACTTTGGACTTCCAAAAGCCCGCCACGACGGACAACAAGCTGCGCTTCACGCCAGGACAGGATGGCAAGGATGGTCAAGTGGACCTCAATGGCGTGCTGAATGTGGGTATCTCTTTCGACGAGATCGATTATGCCCAGAGCGGTGGTGACCTCTACCTCTCAGCCAATATGTCGATGGAATCCATCACGGTGCATGAGGCCACGGGTAAGTTTGATCCCGAGATCTCACGCCGCGACCTGGGACGCACCACCATCGGCTCCGTGCCCGACTTCCTGACCGACGGCGAGGTGTCCGTCAACCTCTACAACCCCCTCATTGACATCAATATCCAGAGCGACATCGACGTGGCGGGATTTGTCTCCGGCACACTCTATGCCGAGGATGCAAACGGTCAGGAAATGGCCAGGGTACGCATCCCCGAGTTCAATATTCGTCCAGACGGACAGACCCATGTCTGCATCTGCAAGTATGCTGAGGGTGTGGATGCCTCCGCCTACGACCAGGTGGTGGCCGTTCCCCAGCTCTCCGACATCATGCGTCGCATTCCGAAGACGGTACGCTTTGCCGCCGAGGCCCGTGCCGATGCCTCCCGAGAGGGCACGATGGACCTTGGCAAGAGCTACACCATCCAGCCTGCCTATTCCATCATGGCACCGCTGGCCTTCGACGAGGGCGCGCGCATCGTCTATAACGACACCATCGACGGATGGACGGACGACCTGGAGGACATCGACCTCATGGCGGGCAGCGCCATCGAACTGACGGCCAACGTGGAGAACAAGATTCCCGCCTACCTGACCGTATCGGCCACCGCCATCGACGTCCAGGGCAAGCCGATTCCCGAGAACCGCATCAAGGTAGAGGTGTCCAACGCCATCAATGCCTCCGAGGACGGCAAAACCCCTGTCGTCACACCGCTCAAGATACGACTGACCGAGGGCGAACCGGGCAGCGTGGCTCTCGTTGATGGACTCACATTCCGCATCGAGGCAGCCTCGGGCGAGGAGGGTGCCAAGAGTATCGTAGGCCAGACCATCAACGCCTACAACCACACGCTGAAGGCGCGCGACATCAAGGTGCGACTCGTCGGCAAGATCATCGTAAACAAGGACTGATAACCACTTTTAGACCCAACACAACATCATGAATAGAAGCAAGAAATATATGATGGTCGCCGCACTGGCCACACTGTCCTGCGGCGCGATGGCCCAGGGACTCAATACGGGCTACTTCATCGACGGATATGCCTTCCGCCACAACCTCAACCCGGCGTATGGCAACGACCAGAACTACGTCTCGATACCCGCCCTTGGCAACATTCCGGTGCGCACGCAGGGCAATTTCGGCCTCGGCGACGTACTCTTCGACAACCCGCGCTACGGCATCGACAGCGACAAGAAGAAGACCACCTTCATGAATCCTTATATCGCTGACGGCGAGGCACTGAAGGGCTTTGCCTCGGGCAACAATCGCATCAATGCCGACGTGGATATCACGCTGCTCTCTGCGGGCTTCAAGGCCTGGGGCGGCTACAACACCATCTCGCTCGATGCCCGCACCAACGTAGGTCTGTCGCTGCCCTACGAGCTCTTTGCTTTTGCCAAGAACACGGGCAACCAAAGCTATGACATCGGCGACATCCACGCCCATGCCCAGTCGTTTGTGCAGCTCGCTTTGGGCCACTCGCGCCAGATCGACGACCGCCTGCGTGTCGGTGCCAAGATGAAGTTGCTTTTCGGTGTGGCCCGTGCCGATGCCGAGATCAAAGACCTGCGTGCCGACCTCAGCGGTCCGGACAAATGGACCATGACGGGACAAGCGATGGCCAATGTGTCGATGAAGGGCTTTACTTATAAAGAGGAGCAGAAAGAGTACAAGGTTGATGGGCAGGGCACCTACCGTCGCGTGAACGACGTGGATGTCGATGGTGCTGGCCTGGGTGGCTTTGGTATGGCCTTCGACTTCGGTGCTACCTATAAGATCGACGACGACTGGACGGTGAGCGCCGCGCTGCTCGACCTTGGCTTCATCGGATGGAGCAACAACATGCAGGCCGTCAATCGCCAGACAAGTTTCGAGTTCAACGGCTTCCACGACGTGGCTGTCAAGAAAGAGGACGCCATGGGCAACCCGAAGGACAACAGCCTGGAGTCGCAGGGCGACCGCTATGCCGACCAGATTGCCGACTTTGCCAACCTCTCCAGCGATGGCGACAAGGGTAGCCGCAGCACGGGTATCGGTGCAACGATGAATTTCGGATGCGAATACACGCTCCCGGCCTACCGCCAGCTGAAGTTCGGCTTCCTCAGTTCCACCCGCATCAATGGCAAGTATAGCTGGACCGACGCGCGCCTGAGTGCCAATGTAGCCCCGCTGTCATGGCTCGATGGCGGCATGAGCTTCTCGGTCAATAGCTTCACGGCCAGCATGGGATGGGTCATCAACGCCCACCCGAAGGGCTTCAACTTCTTCATCGGCATGGACCACATCCTCGGCAAGACGAGCAAGGAGTTTATCCCCCTCAGTTCCAATGCCAGTCTGAACCTCGGTATGAACGTCACCTTCTGATAGTCAGCTACGGTTCGCCCAGACGGCGACCTGGCATGATTCCCCATAGCTGCACCCGCCATCAGCCCCCACAGGCCGTTGGCGGGCGCATCCTTTCGTCAGCGATTCCATCCTTTTGTCCCGTCTTTTCCGTCGCGATCTTCCTCCCGTTTCCATCATTTCCACCGCCATTTTAGTCCCTTTGCAGCCCCGTCACGGCACCCTGCTGCCTTGTCCCCAACATTTCTCCCTCATTTATTTGGTCGTTTCGGAAGAAAACTGTAATTTTGTCGCATATTTTAAACAATCTCCTGAAACAAGACGAACATGAAAGATGTAAGAATTGTAGAGTGTGTCCCCAACTTTTCCGAGGGCCGCAACATGGACGTGATTAACCAGATTACCCGCGAGGTCGAGTCTGTCAAGGGCGTCAAGCTCCTCGATGTCGATCCGGGTGAGGCCACCAACCGCACCGTGGTGACGTTTGTCGGCTCGCCCGAGGACGTCTGCGAGGCTGCTTTCCGTGCAGTCAAGAAGGCTGGCCAGCTCATCGATATGCGCCAGCACCATGGCGCACACCCCCGCTTCGGTGCCACCGACGTGTGCCCGCTCGTACCTGTAGCCGGCATCACGCTGGAGGAGTGTGCCGAGTTGGCCCGCAAGTTGGGTGAGCGTTTCGCCAACGAGTTGGAGATTCCTTGCTACCTCTACGAGGCTGCCGCACAGACCGAGGAGCGCAAGAACCTCGCCGTCTGCCGCCGTGGTGAGTATGAGAAGCTCGCCGAGCGTCTCGGCACGGAGGATGGTCCTGACTTGGGCAACCGTCCCTTTGACGAGAAGGTGGCACGCACGGGCTGCACCGCTGTCGGCGCACGCGACTTCTTGATTGCCGTCAACTATAACCTCAACACCACCTCTACCCGCCGCGCCAACGCCATCGCGTTCGACGTGCGCGAGAAGGGACGCCCCATGCGCGAGGGTGGTAGCCTCACGGGCAAGATCCTCCGCTACGAGAATGGATCACCCATCATGCAGCCGGGCACGCTGAAAGCCACAAAGGCCATCGGATGGTTCATCGACGAGTATGGCATCGCACAGGTCTCGATGAACATGACCAACATCAATGTCACCCCGCTCCACAAGGCCTTCGACGAGGTTTGCCGTGCCGCCGCCGAGCGTGGTGTCCGCGTGACGGGTACGGAGATTGTCGGTCTCATTCCGAAGCGCGTGCTCATCGAGGCTGGTGAGTATTTCCTGCACAAGCAGCAGCGTTCCACCGGTATCCCCGAGGAGGACATCATCAAGATCGCCATCCACTCCATGGGTCTGGATGACCTCAAGCCCTTCAACTCGAGAGAGAAGGTCATCGAGTATCTCCTGGAGGACGAGAACAAGACGGCGAAGCTCGTCGATCTCACGGTGAGCGAGTTTGCCAACGAGACTTCCCGCGAGAGTCCAGCACCGGGTGGTGGCACGATCGCCGCCTACATGGGTGCGCTGGGAGCTGCCCTGGGCACGATGGTGGCCAACCTCTCCGCCCACAAGCGTGGATGGGACGAGCGCTGGGAGGAGTTCTCTCAGTGGGCAGACCGTGGTCAGGATATCGTCCGCCGCGCCCTGCACCTCGTCGATGAGGACACCGAGGCCTTCAACCGCATCATGGATGCCTTCGGCCTGCCCAAGGGCACCGAAGAGGAGAAGGCTGCCCGCAGCCAGGCCATCCAGGACGCCACGCTCTATGCCACAAAGGTGCCTCTGGAGACGATGAAGACCGCCTATGCCGCCTTCGACATCTGCCGCGCCATGGCACAGGAGGGCAACCCCGCCTCTGTCAGCGACGCAGGAGTAGGCGCACTCGCCGCCCGCTCGGCAGTGCTTGGCGCATGGCTCAACGTCCGCATCAACGCTGCTTCTCTCAAGGACCGTGCCACTGCCGACGCCATCTTGGCCGAGGCCAAGGAGATGGCCGAGAACGCACAGCAGCAGGAGAAGGAGATCCTCGCCATCGTCGATACGAAGATCGAGGGATAAGACACCATACCGAAGCCCTTTGGCCGAAAGACGCCAAAGGGCTTTCACCATTGAACAAAAAGTAACAAAATAATGACCTTAGCAGAATTTCAGGCCGACATCCGTGCCGGCATTCCCGCTGAGCTGCCGGCATTGCAGCCCTACGACACCACCATCAACCATGCGCCCAAGCGTAAGGATATCCTCACCCCGGAGGAGAAGAAGCTCGCTCTGCGCAACGCGCTCCGCTATTTTCCGAAGGAGCTTCACGCACAGCTCGCCCCCGAGTTCGCCGAGGAGCTGCGCCAGTACGGTCGTATCTATATGTACCGTTACCGTCCCACCTATGAGATGAAGGCCCGCAACATCTCCGACTATCCCCATCGTTCGGAGCAGGCCGCAGCCATCATGCTGATGATCCAGAACAACCTCGACCCGCGCGTGGCACAGCACCCGCACGAGTTGATCATCTATGGAGGCAATGGCGCCATCTTCCAGAACTGGGCACAGTATCGTCTGACGATGAAGTACCTCTCCGAGATGACCGACGAGCAGACCCTCGTGATGTACTCTGGCCATCCCTTCGGCCTCTTCCCGTCACACAAGCGCGCACCGAGAGTGGTCGTCACCAACGGCATGGTCATCCCCAACTACTCCAAGCCCGACGACTGGGAGCGCATGAACGCCCTCGGCGTGAGCCAGTACGGACAGATGACGGCTGGTTCCTATATGTATATCGGCCCGCAGGGCATCGTCCACGGCACGACGATCACGGTCCTCAATGCCGCCCGTCGTGTGATGCACGATCCCGCCCGTGGTGCCAAGAACCCCATCCCCCTCTTCGTCTCCTCTGGCCTCGGTGGCATGAGCGGTGCTCAGCCCAAGGCTGGCAACATCGCCAAGGTGGTCAGCGTTGTAGCCGACATCAATCCGCTCGCTGCCGAGAAGCGTCACGAGCAGGGTTGGGTCGATGAGCTCCACACCTCGCTCGACGAGTTGATTCCCGCCATCCGCGAGGCTGTGAGCACCAAGACGGTGAAGTCAATGGCCTACGTCGGCAATGTCGTCGATCTCTGGGAGCGCTTGGCTGAGGAGGATATCGAGGTCAATCTCGGTTCCGACCAGACCTCTCTCCACAATCCGTGGGCCGGTGGCTACTATCCCGTGGGTCTCACCCTGGAGGAGAGCAAGCGCATGATGGCCGAGGATCCGAAGGAGTTCAAGGCCCGTGTCGAGGAGTCTCTGCGCCGCCAGGTGGCTGCCATCAACAAGCTGACCGCCCGTGGCATGTACTTCTTCGACTATGGCAACGCCTTCCTCCTGCAGAGCTCACGCGCCGGTGCCGACATCATGGCTGCCGACAGTCACGGCTTCCGCTATCCGTCCTACGTCCAGGATATCATGGGTCCGATGTTCTTCGACTACGGTTTCGGTCCGTTCCGCTGGGTCTGCACCTCTTGCGATCCCGCCGACCTGGCACTGACCGACAAGATTGCCGAGGAGATCATGATGGACGAGCGCAGCCATGCCACACCCGACATCCAGCATCAGCTCGACGACAACATCCACTGGATCCGCGAGGCAGGTCCCAACCACCTCGTCGTCGGTTCACAGGCCCGCATCCTCTATGCCGACTGTGAGGGCCGTACCCGCATCGCGCTGGCCTTCAACGAGGCCGTCAAGGATGGCCGCCTCAAGGCTCCCGTCGTCCTGGGTCGTGACCACCACGATGTATCCGGTACCGACTCTCCCTTCCGCGAGACCTCCAATATCTACGATGGTTCTCAGTTCTGCGCCGACATGGCCGTACAGAACGTCATCGGCGACTCCTTCCGTGGCGCCACGTGGGTGAGCATCCACAACGGCGGTGGTGTAGGCTGGGGCGAGGTCATCAACGGTGGCTTCGGTATGGTAGTCGATGGCTCCGAGGAGAGCAGCCGCAACATCCGCGAGATGCTCTTCTGGGATGTCAACAACGGTATCTCCCGCCGTGCATGGGCCCGCAACAAGGGATCCATGGATGCCATCCAGCGTGAGATGGACCGCACGCCCGACTTCCGCATGACCATGCCGAACCTCGTCGACGACAACATCATCGACGCTGCGTTCTAACATATTGTCTGGGGGCTGCAACAGGCTCCCAGTCAACCTGTTGCGCGATATATTTTCAAGCAACGATAAAATCAAAACATCAACCCATCGGGCCTTCACGGGCCTGACAACACTTTAAGAAAGAAAAGAAGCAATGGAACGTAAAATCCATTATATCAGCGCAGAACATCTGACGCTCGATACCGTCCGCGCCATCATCCGCGAGGGCTATGAGCTGCGTCTCTCCGACGACGCCAAGGCACGCATCATCCGCTGCCGTGAGTATTTGGACAAGAAGATTGCCACCGCCGAGGCACCCATCTACGGTGTGACGACAGGTTTCGGCTCCCTCTGCAAGGTGAGCATCGACGAGGACAAGCTGTCCCAGTTGCAGATCAACCTCATGATGAGCCACGCCTGTGGCGAGGGCGACCGCGTGCCGACGGATGTGGTCCGTCTGATGATCTTCTTCAAGATCCAGTCGCTCTCCTACGGCTACAGCGGCATCAAGCTCGACACCGTGGAGCGTCTCATCGAGTTCTTCAACCACGGCGTGTGCCCCGTTGTCTATCAGCAGGGTAGCGTGGGCGCCTCTGGCGACCTCGTGCCGCTGGCTCACCTCTGCCTGCCGCTCGTTGGCCTCGGCCATGTAGAGTATGAGGGCAAGATCATCACGGGTGAGGAGCTCAACGAGAAGATGGGATGGAAGCCCATCCACCTCGCCTCCAAGGAGGGTCTCGCCCTGCTCAACGGTACGCAGAACATGCTCGCCTTCTTCGCCTGGAGCGTCCTGAAGGCACAGGATCTGTCGAAGTGGGCCGACCTCATCGCCACGATGTCTCTCGATGCCTTCGACGGCAGAATCGAGCCGTTCCTGCATCCTGTCCACGCCGTGCGCCCCCATCGCGGCCAGATGGAGACGGCAGACCATATCTACGAGTTGCTCCAGGGTTCTGAGCTGATCAAACAGCACAAGACCCATGTGCAGGATCCCTACTCCTTCCGCTGCATCCCGCAGGTGCATGGTGCGTTCAAGGATACACTCCACTATGTGGAGGAGGTCTGCACGACCGAGATGAACTCCGCCACCGACAACCCCACCGTGGTGCCCGAGGAGGATATGATCATCTCTGCCGGCAACTTCCACGGCGAGCCCATCGCCCTTCCGATGGATTTCCTGGCCATCGCCCTCAACGAGTTGGGCAGCATCTCCGAGCGCCGTATCTACAAGTTGGGTGACGAGCAGCGCGGTCTTCCCTCCATGCTCGTTGCCAAGCCGGGTGTGAACAGCGGATTCATGATCACCCAGTATGCTGCCGCCTCGATCGTCAGCCAGAGCAAGATGCTCTGCATGCCCAACTCTGCCGATAGCATCCCCACCTGCCAGGGTCAGGAGGACCACGTCTCCATGGGTGCCAACGCCGCCACGAAACTCTATCGTGTGGCCGAGAACACGGAGCGCGTCCTTGCCTTGGAGCTCTTCAACGCCGCACAGGCCCTCGACTTCCGCCGTCCGCTGAAGTCCTCGCCCGCGATAGAGAAGTTGCACGCAGAGTACCGCAAGATCGTCCCGTTCATCGAGATCGACCGCGTGATGTACCCGCTCATCGCCAAGAGCATCGAATTCATCGCCAAGAATCAATTCTAAACGTTTTATCCCCATCGATCGTCAGGCGCAGCCTCATGATCGATAGGGAAACTAAAACGATAAAAAAGTAAGATCCGTGCGGGGGACGGCAAGGGTGTCCATGACGGGCGCGCTTGCTCTCCCCCGCACTTTTTTTATTGGTATCATCATTATTTATATTATACGAAGACAATGAGAACGATATACACCAACATCGCCCAACTCTGTGGCATCACCCACGGAGAGCTGCGCAAGGCGGGGCAGGAGATGGCCCGCGTAGAGACGATGACGGACGCATGGCTCGCCGTCGAGGACGATAAAATCGCCGATTTTGGCACGGGCAGCGTACCCGCGCCACTGATGCAGGACGCCAAGGTCATCGACACCAAGGGCGCCTTCGTCATGCCGCGCTTCTGCGACAGCCATACCCACCTGGTCTGGGCAGGCAGCCGTGAGCAGGAGTTTGAGGACAAACTCCAGGGATTGTCCTATGCCGAGATTGCCGCCCGCGGTGGTGGCATCCTCAACTCTGCCGACCGTCTCCACGAGACGAGCGAAGAGGACCTCTTCGAGCAGACCATGCGCCGTGCCGAGGAAATCTGGCAGAAGGGCACGGGCTGTGTGGAGATCAAGTCGGGCTACGGACTGACGACCGAGGACGAACTGAAGATTCTGCGTGTCGCCCAGCGCGTAAAAGCCCATTCGCCACTCCGCATCGTGACCACCTTCCTCGGTGCCCATGCCGTCGGCCGAGCCTACAAGGGACGCCAGTCAGAATATGTCGATCTCGTCATCAACGAGATGATGCCCCGTGTGGCTGCCGAGGGACTGGCCGACTTTGTGGACGTGTTCTGCGACGAGGGTTTCTTCACGCCAGAGGAGACCGACCGCATCCTCGAAGCTGGCGAGAAATATGGCATGAAGGGTAAGATTCATGCCGACGAGCTGGCCTTCTCAGGTGGATCCCGTGTTGCCATCGCTCATGGTGCACTCTCTGCCGACCACTTGGAGGCACTCCCCGAGGAAGGCATAGAGCAGTTCCGTGGTGCCGTCACCATGCCCACTGGTCTGCCGGGTACGTCCTTCTTCCTTAATATGCGGTTTGCCCCGGCCCGTGGCTTCATCGACGCTGGCCTGCCCATCGCTCTCGCCTCCGACTACAACCCAGGCTCCACGCCGTCGGGCGACATGAAGTTTGTCTGGTCCCTGGCCTGCACGAAGATGCGTCTCACCCCCGAAGAGGCTTTCAACGCCATCACCCTCAACTCCGCTGCCGCCATGGGCTTGTCCGCGGAGTATGGCAGTGTGGAGCGTGGCAAGCACGCCTCCCTCCTCTTCCTGCGCGACGTTCCCTCGTTGGCATGGCTTCCGTACCAATACACGACACCGCTGCGCCACGCTACATTTTAAGACCAAGCGCTTCAACGTCCGCAAAGAGGCCACACAGCGTTGCACATAGCAGGGTAGTGGAGACTTTATACGATAGACAAAGCAACATTCGCAACGTAGAAACCCGTTGGAATGTGGCTTTTTGCATCACCTTAGGTATGCTGCAAACCACTAATCAAACACAAAAAAGCTTGTGTGAGGAATGGCTGGCGACCGTGAAGGCAGAAGCTATGGACAGCATCTCCATCTTCTGCGGTAGCCTACCTCAGTATATCTTTGAAGGCGAGGTTGGCCAGCAGGGCTGTCGATTGACTGAGCATGCGGATAAACTCCTGGGCCGACGACTTCATATAGGAGTCGCGCAGCAAGTGCACACAACCGTCCATCTCGTTGCCCTCCGCATCAATAGGGATAGCCTTCATACCTGGCTGGGTGAGCGTGGTGGATTCCGATAAGATGGAGACAAGCGAACTGCGGCTCAGCAAGTCAAAGATGATATTGACATTGTTGACCTCCACCATGATTTTGAAGTTGTTGTCACGCCCCTCCAGCAGGTGCTCGAAGGCGTTGCGCGCCTGCAAGCCCTTGTAGGGCAGAATGAGATCATAGCGTTCAAGGTCAGCGAGGGTGACGCTCTGCTGCCTTGCCAGCGGGTGGTGATCATTGACGATGGCCGCCAGACGATTGCTGAAGATCGCTCTGCTGTCTATCACCTTGTCCCGTTTCAGCGGCTTGAAGGCCAGCACAAGGTCCAGTTCACGCTTCTTCAGTCCGTCCATCAGTTCCTGCATGGAACGATAGACGATGTTGAGCCTGACGTGGGGATAGGCGTGGATAAACGCGATGAGCGTCTCGGCCATAATGTTGCTGAAGGAGAATGTCACTCCGATGTTGAGTTCTCCAGCCAGCATCTCGCGCAGGTCGTTCATGTGGTCCGCACAAGCCCCGGCCGCATTGACCGTCTTTTGGGCGTAGGGCAACAGTTCTTTTCCCGCCTCCGTGAGATACACCTCGTGGGAATTGCGCTCAAAGAGCGGCATTCCTATCTCCTGCTCCAGGTGGGAGATTTGCTGCGAGAGGGTGCTCTGCGTGACATAGAGCTTCCGCGACGCCTTGGAGAAATTGAGCGTTTCGGCCACCTGGAGGAAGTATTTCAATTGTCTGATTTCCATTCTTATCGGTCTAAATCCGTTTGCAAAGATACTACAAGAGTTTCTATTCGTGCGTATCGCGGGCATGATTTTTTTCCTTTCTTGTCCTTCTGTGTGCCCCCTGTCTCACTCCCACGGCATGGGGCGTGACAAACTCTCCGTTGCGCTTTTTCCGTTCCACGAGCATGGCGAGCAACTTCCGCTTGCGCGTATCCTCGATGAAACGGCGGAAAAAGAGATTGGGCACAGCCACGCCGAGGGCGATGCAGATGATAGCCAGCGAGGCTTTGATGGCATTGTTCATACCCACCGTGACTTCACCGACGACACCGTGCATCTCGATGAAAGCGAAGAGGGCGCGATACATCAGCACACCCGGAATCATCGGGATGACACTCGGGATGGTGATACACTGATGGGGCACATGGAACCAGTGGCGCGCCTTGATGACAACGATACTCACCGTCGTGGCTCCCGCCAGCGACCCGATGGTCAGTCCCATGTCCAGGCCGAGGTTGCCATTGCTCGGACCAAGGTTGATAAAGTTGCGCACACACACGGCGATGATACCACCCACGGCCACGACGGGCAGCAATCGCCGCGGGATGTTGAAGATGGTGGAGAATCCCATGGCCGACACGGCGGCGGCAATGGCATACTCCCAATACTCATGATGGGGCGTCATGGTGAGCGTCTTGGCAAAATTGTCGATGCCACAGACCTTGATGGCAAAGGCGATGCCGAAAGCCATGGCCAGCACCATGAGCAACGTATTGACGGCACGGATGAATCCGGTCTCGATATAGCCGTCGAGCATGTCGCTCACAAAGTTGATGAGCGGCACACCTGGTACGATGAATAGCGCACACGCCATCAGTGGGTGCCATGGCGTAGTGGAGATCATCCACGACGGCATGCCCGCCATCATCGCTGGATCAGTAGAAAGGAGTGCTGTCGCCCAAGCCAGCAGCGTGGCCACGAAGGCCGAGATGCCGATTGCGACGTAGTTGTTGCAACCCATGGTGGGGAGAAACATCCGCAGGCGGAAACCCAGGATGGCCGCCAGGGAGCAATAAAAGAATGCTGTCCAATCGCAGCCAAACTGGATGCAGAAGCCACCGCAGGCAAAGCCGCCACCTATTGCCACCTGCCAGGGGGTGAAGCCACGTGGCGCATCGTGGATGTCGTCGAGGGCCTTCTCATACTGCACGAGCGAGAAGTCCTCGCGGATGGCCGTCCAGGTGAGGCGGCTCACCTTGGCGATGGTGGCCAGACTGATGCCGTGACGCTCGCAGCGCTGAAACTTCGTAAACGAGTGGAGCTCATCGCTGTAGTTGACCATGAGCACGTTCCAGTTGACATAGAGGTGTATGTAGCGCTCGTCCAGTCCCAGGAAGGCCATCGCGCGCTTCATCGTCCGCAGGATGCGCGAGGTGTCGGCCGCACTCTCCATGAGCAGGCTCCCTGTGCGTAGCAGCAGGTCGAGCTTGTGGCAGAGTTCCGTTTCGGCCACTCCGCGCCGCCGCCTCGGCTCTTCTACTGCCGAGGGGCGCACTGAAGGGTTCTCTGTTTTGACGTTTCTCATTCGCTTATCCGAATACAAAGATCAGTATCTGAATCGTGACGATGCGCAGGAACATAGCGAAAGGATAGACCGTGGCGTAGCCCACGGCAGGCGCGTCAGCAGAGGTCTGCTCGCGAACGTAGGCCAAGGCTGCCGGATTGGTATGGGCACCAGCGAGCACACCGAGCATCGTGTAGTAGTTGATGTGGAAGACATAGCGGCCTATCAAACCACCAACCAGGATAGGCACCATCGTGATGGCGGCACCATAGGCAATCCACTGCGCGCCCTCACCCGTGGCAAGGGTTTGTACAAAGGGCGATCCCGTGCCCAGTCCGACACAAGCCAGAAAGATGCAGATACCCACCTCACGCAACATCAAGTTGGCCGAGATCGTATTATAGGTCACGAGGTTATATTTCGGGCCGAAGAAACCAATGAGGATGGCCACCACCAGCGGGCCGCCGGTGAGTCCCAGTCGCAGGCTCTCGTTAATACCCGGAAGGAAGAAGGGGATGTTGGCCACGATACAACCGAGCATGATACCAAGGAAAATAGGGATGAGGTTGGGCGCGTTGAGCCGCTTCATCTGGTTGCCAAGGAGTTTCTCCGTATGGGCAATAGCGAGCTCCGTACCCACCACCGTCACACGATCACCAAGCTGCAGTTTCAGATGCGGGGTAGCGATGAGGTCCACACCGTTGCGGTTCACTCGCGTGATATTCGTGCCAAGGCTCGTGCGGATACCCTTGTGGCCGATGCTCTTGCCGTTGACACCCGGCTTCGTCACATGGATGCGACGCGTGATCAGATCCTTGCCAAAGGTCTCGGGTGCCACCTCTACCT
>ENA-UOJS01002158-UOJS01002158.1-human-gut-metagenome-genome-assembly--contig:-C74-NODE-2158-length-14114-cov-10.796287_pt1 | contig 14114 bp, 7 predicted proteins | sample MGYA00242355_ERZ723902 | MGnify/ENA metagenome assembly ERZ723902 | reverse complement strand
ATTGATGTTTAATAATTAAAACATTGTCGGAGAATTTTTCTCCGGACACTAGTGAAATTGATAAAATATGGAATTCAATTTGGCAGAATCCCGTATTTCCTTGTTTGAATATTTTATGACGCCTTGCCTTATAAGGCTTAAAGCAATAAAATTACGCAAAAGTTTTATTTAAAATATTACAGATTGCTGGGGGTTCCATCTTAGAAAGATTTGTATCATGTATAAAGGCTCTGTTAACTGCGAAAGTAATCAGGTCCGTAGTGATATCTATTGCCCAAGGTATTCGAATTAGCACATCAACTAACGATTTTCGGTCGAGTCGGTATATTTGTTTTGCAATATCCTCAACATGTTTATCTAAATAATTAGAAATATTTGAAGAAAGTTTTTGCTCGCTTGTTCTACGCCTAAAGTGAAAACGAATCATTGTGTCCCATTCATGATTATGATAGGCTTTATATGCAATGTCATCGATGATGTTAGCCAATTGCGATTCATTAGATGTTAAGGCTGCGTAGATTCCATTCAACAACCGAGATTCTTCTTGGCATTTTTCCCACCAAGCCTCCTTTTGAGTTTTATATCTTAAATCATGTTCAACCTCATGCCAGCCTTCAGATAGAACAGTTCTTAATTGAATCTCATAGGTGTTATCTATCAACTCTGGTTTGTAGATTGTTGGGTTTTGCATCAAATACGAGAATAACTTTGTTTCGTATTCATCCATTTTCATGACTAAATTCAAACGTTCTGGCATAAAAATTTTATCAGCCAAAGGGATAAGATTTTGTAGTTTTCTGCTGCCAAAAGTTGCAATCTCTTGTTCTAGCTGGAATAACTCAAGATTTGAATTCGATTCATTATTTTGATCATAGGAATCCCAAGATCGCAAAATATTAAGGAAAATATTTATATCGTCTTTAAAGTAAAAGACGACTCGAATTCCTACAAAATCTTGCATTTTCTGGCCGTTTTCGGTGTATTTTTTTTCTTTGGCCTCCAATTTCTTTCTGATAGAATCATTTGACTTTTGACGTGAAAAGATTCTGTAATAAGTACCTGTTTTATCCAAGATAGCACTAATGCGTGCTTCTATATTAGATGCTATAGTATTATCCATTGTTTCGATTTATGCATAAATATTCCCAACCAGAGTCTGAAATATGAGATTTATCACCATTTGTCAAAATATATCCATCTTTAACTAGCTGACTAAAAATTTTCTTGAATAGTTTTTTGTCATCATATTCTTCTCGGATTTTAGATATAAGCTGCATTTTTCTACCAGAGAATCCAACTAACGTATATAATGATAACATTTTTGTTTTTTCGTCTATCGCAGGTTTTAGATCTTTCTCTGATTCAATATTGTGAGTGTATATAGGAATGGCTTTCCCGTTTTGAGTACACTGAATAAAATCAGTATTATAAGAAGTAAGATCAATTTTTGTATTATTGAACTTGCAATTTATAAATTCACAGTCCTTGAAGAATTCTAGATCAATCTCACTGTCTGTGAATATCATATTTGCGAAATGACAATTTTCAAATGTTGAATTTGCATTTCCCATTTTAACTTTAAAATATGAATTGCCATCGAATGTTTCATCTTTATAGTTAGTCATTGACTTCCTTTGAAGCATTAAATCTCCCTGCAATTTTATTGAACCTTTATTGTTAATACAATTCTCATTTAGCCGCATCCAAACCATAGCTCTCAACTCTTCATCTGCCAAAGACATGGCAAGAAGAACCTTATCAATAAAATTGGGACTCATGTGTTCATAGTACCCTTGTAATTCTTTATTTTCATCATCTGAAAGTGAAAGGCCTAAAAATACCCCCAAAACAAAATCGTTAATAAAACCAATATTGTTATTGCCTTTTCGATCAAGAACAGCATGGTTGGCTAGGGTATTTACTATACTTGTGCTATCCTTAGATACAGACGCGTGACGAGAAATAATATCATTGGACATAAGCAATATGGTGCCCTTTATATTTTCTCTGCTATCAGAAAGAATATCATCGTAAGCAAAAGCTGAGGATAAACGTTTGAAAACCAACTTTTGTTCTTCTATAGATAAAGAAAGATCTTGACGTTCTTTCTCTCTCTCGAGAAGTTTGGCAATATAGCTGTTAATTAGCTTATCAGAAGAACATTCTTCTCTATAATCTTCATCAGATAAATAATGTAAATAACCTAGAAGTACAGGATTTAGGATATTATGTAATTCTACAGGAAGCTCATGTAACTGCCATGGTTTAAGCCAATCATCAACATTAGGCTGCTCTAAGGAATATCGTACAACTCGTACTTTGTCGTTTTGTAGTCTTTTTGTATACCAGTCAATAAAATCTTGACCGGATAATATTGCTGTTTTTCTTGTGGTTAAAATAATTTTTGCATTATCTACTAAATAATCTGCAATAGTCGAAAGCATTGTTTCTCCTTTACGTTTAGCCTTGTTGATATTGCCCATATCTAGATCTTCGCTCAGCAACTCGTCAAAGCCATCAACAATGAGAGGGATTCTTCCGTTTTTGATATTGTAATTTACAATATTATCCCCAAGCAGAACATCGAACTCACGATGCATCTGAGAAAGCAAAAGATACCTAAAAGTAGCAGCTTGCCTGTCTTTTGACAGTTCCATGTAGAATGGCCTTATTCCATGTTCTACATGTTCGTATTTTTTTAACAGTTCAAGCGCTGTAGATGTTTTTCCAAAACCTGCAGCAGCCTCAATAATAATCAAAGTCGGACCGGGAGTATTTATATCGCGATAAATCGCATTAATAAGGTCATTCTTTTGCCCTTGTATTGTTGTTAAAATATTTTCCTCAATGGTATATGGACTTTCTATGTAGGTATATGGCTTGTTATTATTTTCGTTTAGACCATAACTTTTAAGTACAGCTTTACTGTATTCTTTATAGCGAATGCCAATACGTTGATTTGTTATCTTTACTTGAAAAAACCAGTCGAACAATAAATCTTCGATTGAATCAAGTTCATTATGCTGGTACACGCGAACCGCAAATCGTTGGCTACTATATTCGTCTTGCAATCGTTCAAGATCCTCCTCCCCCATTGGTTGTAGTAAAACAATATCAACACCAGGATAAAGACTATATTGTAGAGCAAATACAATGAACGAAGGAGTCTCGTCCATAACCGTATAGCCATAAATATTAAACAAAGATTTAATTTCTTGAACTTTCATATTATTATTGATATGATTAAAATCTTTAAATATTGTCTGCTGCAAGATTGTATGTGTTTTATACATGTAAAGATAAGAAATTTTTAATACTGTGATATTATATTACGAGTCTTTTCCTATGTTCACAAAAGAATATCAGAATCCGCAAATAAGAAGTTGATAATCTTGCTGTGTAAGAGCTCCTAATACCTTGGTGTAAAATAAGTGTGCAAGACCGTTGAATTTTACAATAATCCAGCCGGTATTTTCTTAATTATTGAGATAAATTCTTATATTTGTAAATTTAATTTGGGCTTCGTGAAGGTAGCCTAACGGTCATATTAATAACAAAAAAGTGTATGTTGGATTGACCGTTGATATGAACAAGTGAATATTACGCTGCTGGATGCCCAAATCAAATAATAAACATAGAGATTACGTAAGTTCATGTATAAAGTAGAATGGGATAAAGACACTGGTGGCGTTATTCTAAATAATAGAATAACAGATCAAACATTGGGGATAGCGCCACGTCCTGTATTTTTTGAGGAGTTGAACTTGCTCGGATTGGATAAGTTGGGATGGGATTACCCCCATTGTGAAGAACCTTTGATGTGGGCAGTCAATAAACAGTATTATTATCGGGGGGAAAAACTGTTCGAAGCAAAAGGTGCCAATATCTATACTATGCCGACTTTGGAGTTTGGCAAAGGGATAGAGCCGATGCCACTAAAGCCTGTCGATATGTCCGGCATGCTGGCAAAGACGGCGGATATTATGTTTGTGCTTGAGAACGAGGCCATAGAATTTATTCGAGATACTTATACGGTTTATGTCAAAGTAAACAAGGCCTATGAAAAGGCGGATGCCAATAAAATGGACTTCGACGCATTAGCCCAAAGGGCTGAGAAACGAATCCGTCAAAAAATGGCAGTCGTCAAACAGGATTGCGACAGCTTTGATATTATGCCGTTAGATGATGCAGAAGCAAAGGGGAAGAAAGTAGTATTGTCTACTAAAATAGACCGCTTTATCGCATCTTTTTCTGGGGGTAAAGACAGTCAAGTGGTTTTGGATCTTTGTACTCGGGCAATTCCTCCGACCGAATTTGAGGTGATATATAGTGATACTGGGTATGAGTTACCTCCGTCGTTGAAATTGTACAAGGATGTGGAGCAATATTATCACCAGAAGTTCCCTGCATTGAAATTCTCGATGGCTCGTAACCATGAGCCGGTGTTGAATTACTGGGACAAAATTGGTACACCCAGTGATAACCATCGTTGGTGTTGTTCAGTGATGAAAACAGCTCCTTTGTATAGGATGCTTAAAGTGGATGGAAATAAACAAGCGAAAGTTCTTGTTTTTGATGGAGTCCGCGCTGAAGAATCCCTGCGACGAGAGAGTTATCAACGAATTGGAAAGGGGAAGCATACGTTTGTGTATAATGCACATCCTATTTTGGCATGGAATTCAACCGAGATTTTTTTGTATATTTTTCGCCATAATTTGCCAATTAATTATGCATATCGCGTAGGAAAAGCTCGGATGGGTTGTTTGATATGCCCATTCTCAACGTCCTGGGATGATATGATTATTAATCGAGTGTACGGTCAAGAATTAAAGCCTTTTGTAGACCGATTAAGAACCTATTCATCGCAAGTCAAGATTCTTAATTTTGATAATTTCTTAAAAGAAAGGAGTTGGAAGCTCAAACCTCTTGGGGATAGAACGCAGGTTATTCCCAAAGTGGAGTTTAAGAGTAGCGTTTCTTCCCATGACTTTGTAGCGGAAATTAAAGACTCTCATCAATCTGTATTATCATGGTTGCCTGCATTATGTCCATATACGATTCGAGAGGTAAAGGATGGGTATGTTGGTGAATTACATTTTAAAAAGTCAATTTACCCATATGAGGTTCATCTTCGGGATACGATGACTTATTTTAAGGTGCATGGTAATCCTGAAAATGAATTGGTTTTTCTGTTGCGCCGATTGATTTACAAAACAGCTTATTGTGTTAATTGTGAGGTGTGTGAAGTAGATTGTCCTACTGGTGCACTTTCAATTGTTCCGAATGTAAGAATTGATAAAAATAAATGCATCCATTGCCATAAATGTTTTAACACACATGATAGGGGATGTGTTGCAGCAGATTGTGTTCGTATGATTATAGATACAGAAAAGAAGTTAAGTACGAAGGTCCAAGGTTATAAGACTTTTGGATTGCGTGAAGAGTGGATTGATGAATATTTTGTAGATCCATCAGCTTTCTGGAAAGAGAATTCTTTAGGTACTGCTCAGGTTGATGCGGTTAAGGCGTGGCTACGCGATGCCGAGATCACGGATATTAAAAATAATATTACACCACTGGGTATAACACTGAAGACGATATACCAGGATAATCCCCTATTGTTCTGGGAAATCGCATATATCAATATGTCTTATAACTCGTTTATTGTCGGTTGGGTATGCACAAATGTGAATATTGGACAACTTTACAATAAAAAGTTAATCAAAGAGGAAATAGCTAATCAAGGATATACAGGTTCGCTATCGACAATTGAAAATGCGGCATCTGCTTATATTGATTTGGTGAAGCGAAGCCCTGTAGGTGAAACCTTACGACAAGGTATTGCGCAGGGTAAAGATGGTTTTGTAAAAGAAGCCTACGATGATTTAAGCCTCGAAGCTGTTGCATATTCAATATACAAGTATGCTCAAAAGAATGGCTTTACGATGATGCGAGTTTCTGACTTTTATAAGTTGGAGGAGATCTGTGGCGTATATAAAGAGTTCCGTATCAGTAAGGATGCATTTATAAAGAAGTTGCGGGCTTTGAATTCTGCTAATAACCGAGTCCTTATCGCTGAATTAAATATGGGCTTGGATCATATTACGTTACGAGATGATCTGGATCCATTAAAGGTTCTGGAAACGTTAGCGCTATAATGAATATTCTTCTTGTTGCATACAAGGATATGATCCTTTCTATAACACAGGGTAACTGGGACGGAAGGATTTCTGTATCTAAGCCACTATATTTGTTGGCTATTTTGGATGCTATCGAGAATAATGCTCTATTTATGAATAGGATAGAGCTAAGTAATGTATATATCCGAAATAAATTTGGAGAATTTTATAAGCGGTATTATGGTAATGAGAACGGGTATATGAGTGCCTTTTTCATTAGGCCATACTACCATTTAAGTAGTTCGGAATTTTATCATTTAGTTTGGAAAGAAGAAAATCGGCCGCCAATTAAAGGGCATACGCCATCTGCAAAGTATTTTCAAGAGCATCTTTTATATGCGAAGTTGGATGATGAGTTGTGGGAGCTCCTGCAGAATGCTGAATACAGAGAATTCATTCGTAAGAGTATAATAACCTGTTTTTTATCTAAAAAATAGATAGCGTTATGGCTACAAGATACGACGAAATCATCAAGTTGCGAGCAGGGAAAGCCGCATACAACATTGCAGAGGAGAAAGAGGGTGAGTGGGAATCGTTCATCCCCAATAAACAGTTCAATAACGTATTGAAAACAGTCCTCAAGTCTGTCCGGGGAAACGATATTGATAATCATAAATCTTTTTGGATTAATGGTACTTATGGAACTGGCAAAAGTCATGCGGTTGCAGTATTGAGCCATTTGCTAGGGGATCCAATAGAGAATATTAGGGAGTGGGTCGATTATGAATATAAATCTGACGATGCTACCCGGCAGGCTATTTATTCTTTGCGAGATAAGAAGCGACTGCTTACAGTGAAACTGTCTGGCATTGAGAAAATGTCCCATGCAGCCGATCTTGCTCTTGTATTGCAGAAAGGAGTGACGTCGACTCTTAAAAGCAAGGGGATAAGGTTGCCTAATCCTGTACCGACGGATTATGAGAATTATATTGAACATATTGAGAAAAACCCCAAGATTTGGGAGCCGTTAATTGAAGGAGATTCCAGGTTGTCTTCTATCGTAGCCAATAGTAAACAGCTTGTAGAGAATCTTGCGAAATGTGATTTGGCAACTTTTCATCGAGTTACTGATACTTTACGTAGTGTCGATTTGGATATTCGTTTGAAGAATGAGAATATCAAGCAATGGCTTGTTGAGGTTCAGAACGAATTATCTCAGATGGGCACCTATAACGGATTGTTAATTATTTGGGATGAGTTTACGGATGTAATGGACTTGATTGGAGTTCCTGTATTAAAAGAGCTACAGGAGATTGCTGAGAAGTTCATGAATGAAGAGAATAATTCCTATCTGTTTTTCATTTCACATCCATCGGCATTTAATAATATAAATCCAGAACAACTCAAACAAACTGATGGTAGATACCATCGTATGAAGTATAACATGGAACCGGTATCGGCTTTTCAGATCATGTCTCGTAAATTTGAGGTGATTGATTCCGAAAAGCATGAGCAAATGTATCGGGCTTTCTATGGTTCGCATCCTGAAATGCTAAATATCTACATTCAGAAGAGTAACGATAATCAATCGACCAAGGAGGATCTGTTTAATCTTTTCCCGTTACATCCTGGTACTGCAAATTTAGCTACCCACTATGCGACGGTAATTGGTTCTTCGAGTCGAAGTGTATTTGAGTTCCTCGGACAAAATGATGCCATAAAAGAATTCCTGGATAGTGAAGAACATTTCCTGAATCGAGATCTTATTACTGCTGATTATTTATGGGATTATGTCTTGAAAGTCTTTCAGGATGATGTCACTAGTTATGGTGCTGTCACTGAGAGATATAACTCGTATATTAATCAGGTTAGTAATCAAGGCGCAGCTTATATGGCTGTTTTTAAGGGGATTCTGTTGCTCAATGCCTTCAATAATATATCTGGTGAGAATAACAATGGATTGATTACGCCTTCGAAGACGAACATTAAGAATCTTTTTGTTGGGACACAGTACGAAAATGATGTTGACCAAGTCTTGCAATGGATTCATGAGCAGGGAATTATCCAGTGTGCACCTGGAGAGATGTTTTCAGTCCAGTTTTCTGCATTCCCTTCTGGAGAAGTTGAAGAGAAGAAGAATGAAATGCGTAATGTGCAGTTTAAGTATACTTCTCAAATACTTAAATTTGCAGATGCGGCTAGCTTTGTGTTCAAACAGCGTTTCATGCAGCGGGTAATTCGGCCGTTTAATTTTAAATTTTACTCTAACATAGATAACGAATCGTCTTTGCGGAGTCAAATTAAGAATGGCCGAAAGGAGGTAAAAGGCAGTTATCTGTTTTTTGCACTTCTTCTTGCTCGTAATAATGATGAATTGGCTGTATTGCGATCTTTTGCAGAACGTTGTGCCCTAGACCAGGATGATAAGGAGCTTGCTAATATTGTGTTTATCGTATTTGATGAGGTGTTTACCGATCAGAAGTACGAGCAGTTTATAGAGTTCCAAGCTCATTATGCCTGTGCCATTAGTCATGGCTTTGCTGATCAGACAAAGGTTCATAGTGAGCATGCTATTGCAATGATTAAGGAATGGATGGATTCTGTACAGCGTAATAATGCTATTGTCTACATCAATGGTGCTGAGAAACAGCCTATATCCGTAAAACATCTGTCAAGTATTGTTAATTCATCAATTGCTCCGAAGATATTTCCCTATGGTCCGGATGCTCACGATGATTTACGACAAAAAGCTCCTAGTACATTCTGGAAGTCGCAAAATTCCAAAGAGATTGTACGTTCGTTCCTTTTTGCGCAATCTCGAAGTGAGTTTGCTAATATAAACAATCAAATGCGACCTGTTCAATATCTTCTGCAGGATTGTTTGGATGAAAACCTGGAATGGAAATCAAATATTCCTGAAGGGCATCCTTTCAAGGTCGTTTGTGATAAGATAAACAGTATTATCAAGCATGCTGATAAAAGCTTGCCTTTTAATTTTGACGAGAAATTTTCTCTGCTGACAAAGCCGCCATACGGATTGTATGGTAATTATGCGGCAATGGGAATGGTAGCTTTTGCATTAAGGCCATGGGCAAATAAGATTTTTGATACTCAAGGGAAACCTCGGGATGCAAAGGCGTTGGTGGATGATATCTCCATGCTGTTTAAAGTGTGGGATGAAAACAAGTCGAATAGTAAGCTCACTTTTAAGTTCCAGACCCCGGAAGAGGGAAAATTATGTAAGGAACTGATCAATCTGTTCAATTTGTCTGGTAAAGAGAGCGCTTATAAGGATGTTTCAAGTCTTAAAGATGCTCGTTATGCAATTACTGGAGATTTTCTTGTACGTAAGGGCGCTCCTCTTTGGTCTATAAAATATGCACCACATTCTGCATTCGCTTCGCTTCCCGCAGAAATCCCTATTACAGACGAGATTAAAACCTTGATAGATGATATTGTAACCATCTGCGCTGATAGAGATCTACGCAATCCAGCTTTAGTCAATGAAACATTAAAGCTACTTGAGGAGTGGAGAATTGACTTGAAAAATATACTTAATATCAATGCTGCATTCCAGGAAGGATTCAATAGTTTCTTAATGCAGATTGATTTAATAGAACTGTCTGTTGCTGATTTAGAGGATGTTAAAACATATATCAAACGGCATCTAGAATCGACTGTTGGTTATTGGACAGAAGAGGAAATTACGAAGGCTGCTAAAGATTGGCGTTTGGAGCAACAGTATCATGCGTTTACTCCCGAATCGCCTTCGGGGAGTAATGTGCCTCAAACTCCTGCTGCAACCCCTGGCCTTGGAGGTTTATCCAACCATCAAATTGTGGAGGAGAAGCGAGTTAAGGCGAAAAAACGAATTGCCGAACTGACATCTCTCGATGAGGCTAAAGCTTTGTTAATGAACCTTTGTGAGGAGGGTGGTGAGTGGATATTGGATAAACTTACTAATAAATAATCCGAGCAATGTATAGGGTATTCGATTCGTTGGAAAGCCTCTATGCTGAGATGGCAGAGGATAAGAATTGGAAAGGTGCTGAAAGCACGCTTCGTAATCGTTATCCTTTACGTTTCGTGTTGTTTGAGAATTTTTCTGATTTTCACGATTTTATAGACAAATGTAGTTATCATCATGTTCATATACAGAGTCTGGAGGGATGGATGCCTGATGGCTGCGATGAACAATTGATAACTTATTCTCAGTTAGCACAATGGATTGAGGATTATGTGAAACATTTGCCGTATAAAGATTATGTAATAGCTCCGTTCTCTGAAATAGCTCGGTTTTATGACAATGAGAACTATGCAGAATTTGATTCATTGGTAAGGACAATTCGATTAATTGAATCTTCTGAGAGTGCTCAACAAGGCCATCAACGTATCTATGTCCCGATTATTGGCATGCAGGGCAAGATAGATCGATTTAAAAACGATCCGAATATTCATATATGGGAATACTTGTCGGGAAAAGACCAGCAAAATTATAAGTTGATTCTGACTCGTGGCACTACCTATGGAGTAAAGGGTCTGAAGTCGCAATATACTTTGTGTGAGAATTTGCGTCAGTGGATTGGCCTATGGAAAGACGGGAATGAAGTGAAGACGCAAATTATTTGTTCTTCAAAGACAATTTTTGATAATGCACACCACGCAAGACCGGATAATGCATTTGATTATGTCATTTGTGAGAATATATTGCAGTTCCTGAATGATGGTCTGGGATTGGAATTTGGCGATATGTTTTCCAGTGAAGAAGATCTGGCCTATTGGGAGCGTTTGGCCTCTGATATTGATGTGTCGAACTTTAATTTCGATGCTTATATAAATGGTCGATTTAATACTTATGCTCTAATTGATGAGAAAGATTTTATTCATACATGGTTCGAATATAATGATGGCTTTTCCCGGTGGTTGTTAAGAGTATATTATCTTCTAAAGCATAAAGATCATACCTATCTTGGCCGGGCCTTATCTGCATGCACTACGCAAAGTACCGCGGAGCTATTTTCTCGGCTAGCAACACAAATATTCGATGAACCGTTTGATGAAACTGTTTTACATCAGCGCCAAAGTGTACTGTGTGAGGCTAGAAAACACCACGTTCAAATAACGGAGCAAGCAGAGCAAAAAATATTAACAAAGCTCAACAGTCTGGCTGAGAACCAGGAGGTAGGATATAATGGCGCCCTAAAATATGTTACATCTCTTACTTCTTCAGAGCGTTATTTGATGATTGAATGGTTGGGGCAGCAAAAGATTGAACGTGAAAATATAAAGGAGCTTTTCCCGGAATTGTATGATTATACAGAGCCATTGAATCTCAGATTAGATGAGGAAAATGTTTGGGTAAATGCCTATTTTAATGCATATCGTCAATCGAAAATTACCAATAGCTTAACGTCTCAGCTCTCTCAGATTATCAAGGAGAAGAACGCTTCAGCTGCATCTTTTGAATTATGGAAAGATAACTTCAAAACAGTAAAAACGCTTTTGTATGGTAGAACCGATATAGATGTCTTTTACTGGATTGATGGTTTGGGTGTTGATTGGATCCCCTTTATTGCTCATGTTATTGAACAGCGAAATGTTGATGGAGTTTATCTTAATGAGATCCATATAGGAACAGCGCAATTGCCGACTACTACCTCCGTCAATAGATGTAAGTTAGAGGAACTGGCTCCTGATACGTTACATAAGATTGGTGATATTGATACTTATGCTCATACAGCTAAATGCTACCCGGGTTATATTGTCGAGGAGATGACGAAAGTGAAGACGGCAATTGAAAGTGTATTGGCTCAGTACAATGGGAAAAAGATAGCATTTGTATCTGATCATGGAATCAGTTATTTGGCTCAATATGGTGCTGGTCTTAATCTGGCTGGTATTCATGCAGAGCACGCAGGACGATGTGCATCAATGGAAAAGGGAAGAATATCGTCGGATGATCAGTATGTAGTGGTTGATGATGGAAAGACAATATGTTCATTAAATCATGATTCGCTCTCTTCTAAAACGCCCAAAGGGCAAGGAGCACATGGCGGCGCCACACCCGAGGAGGTGTTAGTCCCCATTATCATTGTTTCCAGTCAGAAAAACGCAACTTGTTATTCCGTACGATTATTGGACGACGAGCTATCTGCTATGTCTCCAATGGTGCGATACTCAATTAAGGGCCTAACAAGTGTAGATCATCCTAAGGTTATCTACAATAAAGTAGAATATCAATTGCATAAGGTTGCTGATGATACGTATGAAAGTGACCGATTGAACTTGGTGGATTCTGTAACATCGATAACACTGGTTATTGGTGAATACAACAAGAAGGACAGCTTGATTATCAAGACAGGCGTAAAAGAAGACGATTTATTTGGCGATTTATAATATGCAAACAACTATAGTTCAAAAAATACGCGAGCAATTTGCTCCCATGGCAATATATAAAGATCCAGCCTCGACTAATAGCCTTTTTGCTGGTCGAAATCTTCCGTCGTTTGTGAAGGACTTTATCCTCAAACGTTATATCGATGAGACTGGTACTATTAATCGTCAAGGTCTGACAAACTTCCTTGATATGGTGATCCCCGAACGTCAGACAGATGTGAAGGATCGTTTGGATGCTGGTGAGGAGTTGACTTTATTAGCCCGTTTCATTATATATATTGATTTGATTAAGGGTATTCGCCGATTTGGTATCCCGGATCTTGGAATTAAAATAAATGAAGGCCAGATTCCTGAATATGTTTATAGGAATCATCGAGGTGAATTAGTAGATGGCGAGAAGTGGGGCATTATCAAGCTTTCCGTATTGCCAGATGAGGATGGGAAACGGAATCATGTTGAGATGGTCGATTATAAACCATTTAAGCCATATCGATCGGTCGATGTTGAATATCTTAGGACGGCAAGAACCGCTTTTTCTACCCAGGAATGGATTGATGTGTTGTTGTCTGCGATGGAATATGAAGCAGACGGATTCGATAATATGACTCAGAAGATCGAGTTTTTGACTCGTCTGCTTATATTTGTTGAACCTCGACTAAATGTTATTGAGTTAGCACCAAAAGGGACTGGTAAATCTTTTGTGTTTGGAAATCTTTCCAAATATGGTTGGCTGGTAAGTGGTGGCAAAGTTACACGCGCCAAGCTATTTTATGATAAGCAGAAGCAGCAAAATGGAATTATAAAGAACCATGACTTTGTTGCCTTTGATGAGATTCAGACCATCATATTTCAGGAGCCAGCAGAAATACAGGCTGCGCTTAAATCATATTTGGAATCCGGTAAAACAACGATAGATAGAAACGAATTCAGTTCGGAGTGCGGTTTGATGATTATGGGAAATATACCCCTGAATGAGCAACGCCGACCGTTGAATTATCGTTATTTTGATTCTCTGCCGCAATCGTTTAGAGAATCAGCTTTACTAGATCGTTTCCATTGCTTTATTGAGGGTTGGTATTTACCTCGAATCAATAAAGGTATTGTCTATAAAGGATGGACAATTAATGTGGAGTATTTCTCAGAGATTCTACACGCCCTACGTACCCAAAATATATATGATATTATCTTTGACGAGATGGTAGGGTATGATAGGAATGCAGATACACGAGATTTCAATGCAGTAAAACGGATTGCGGTCGGCTATATGAAGCTTTTATTCCCGCATTGGACACACGTTTCTGATGTAAATGTTGAGGAGTTTAATACCTATTGCTTGCAGCCAGCCATTCGACGACGAGGGATCATTAAAGAACAATGTCATTATATAGATCCTGAGTTTAAAATAGCAATGCCGAATTTTTGGATTAAGGACGATAGCAAAGAACCAGTGCAGCCATCTGCTGGTATGGAGGAGAATGAACTATTTTAAAGGAACAAGGAAGGCTCATAACGAACCTTCCTTGTTTTAATCTTGTGTCTTAATTTAGGGACTGTCGTAAAAAGAATAAAACTTTATAATGAATTGATTGCCAATGTAAT
>ENA-UOJS01002156-UOJS01002156.1-human-gut-metagenome-genome-assembly--contig:-C74-NODE-2156-length-14118-cov-7.064424_pt1 | contig 14118 bp, 5 predicted proteins | sample MGYA00242355_ERZ723902 | MGnify/ENA metagenome assembly ERZ723902 | reverse complement strand
TCGTGGCGGACCTGCTGCGCGAGGTTGGTGTCGATACGAAGGTGGTGCAGTCGCACAATACCGACGGAACGCCGGGCGCTTGGGAGGTCATCGGTTCCAAAAACGTCAGCGAGGACGCGCCGACGGTGCTGCTGTACGCGCACCATGACGTGCAGCCGGTTCCGGATCCGAACGTGTGGAACACCGACCCGTTCGTCGGCACTGAAATCGACACGCGTCTGTATGGTCGCGGAGCCGCGGATGATGGTGGCGGAATCGCCATCCATTCCGGCGCGCTGAAGGCGTTGGGCGATGATTTGAAGGTGAACATCAAGGTGTTCATCGAAGGCGAGGAGGAGATGGGTTCTCCGAGCTTCATTCCGTTCATCGAAGAGCACCGGGACGAGTTCGCTTCCGATGTGATCATTGTGGCCGATTCGGGCAACTGGTCCGCTGAGATTCCGTCGCTGACCACGTCGCTGCGTGGCAACACCGATATTGATGTGCATGTCAAGGCGTTGGAACATCCGGTGCATTCCGGCCAGTATGGCGGCCCGATTCTTGACGCGAACACGCTGGCTGCGATGTTGATTTCCTCCATGTACGACGCCAATGGCGATTTGGCCGTGCCGGGCGTTGCGTCCGAGGAACCGGTTGGCGGCCTGCAGCGTGATATGGACGAGGCGACTGTGCGCGCCGACGCGGGCATCGTCGAATCGTATCGTCTTGCCGGCACCGGTTCGCTCGCCGCGCGTCTGTGGACGAAGCCCAGCGTCACCGTCATCGGGTTCGACGCGCATCCGGTGGAAGGATCCTTCAACGTCATCTCTCCTGAAACCACGTTCCGTCTGAGCTTGCGCACCGCGCCGAACCAGCGCCCGGAAGAGGCCCAGGAGGCGTTGGCCAAGTTCATGGTGGAGCATGCGCCGTTCGGTGCCGAAGTGTGGGTCGACAAGCTCGACAACGGCATGGGCTGGGCCATGGATCCGAACGCTGAGGCCACCAAGGACGCCATGGACGCCATGGAGGAAGCGTTCGGTGTGGCTCCGGTCAACAAGGGCGAGGGTGGTTCCATCCCGTTCATTCCGGAATTGCAGCGCATCTTCCCGAAGGCGCAGGTGCTGGTCACCGGTCCGGAGGATCCGAAGGCCAACGCGCATAGCCCGAACGAGTCCATCAGTCTGCCGGCGTTGAAGAACAACGTCATCACCGAAGCGTTGCTGCTGGATAAGCTCGCCAAGTAAGAAGCCGTGTAAGGCTTGCCGAAATAGGATAAAGCTCTCTGTCATACGATTCCGATTGGAACGTATGACAGAGAGCTTTATCATTTAGCTGCCGATTGGGGAATCATCATCCATTAGTTGGACACGTTGCTGAATGCCCAATGCCAGTAGCCGGTGTAGTATGCGGTGGCCAACGCGATTGCCGGCACCGCGATGCAGATGGCGTAGAACAGCCAGTCGACCGCATGCAGTTTCGATTCGCGCGCTTGGCTTCGTGGCGCGTCGGATCCGAATCCGCGCGCTTCCATGGCGGTGGCGAGTTTCGTTCCACGTCGGATGGATACGACGAGCAGGCTGAATGCTTGCGAGAAGACGCGTTTGATGGTGCTGCCGTCGCCGAGGCCACGCGAGCGGCGTGACTGGCCGAGTGCACGCCAATCGTCCTGCAGCAGCGTGAACATGCGCATGCCGGCAAGGCCGCCGTATACGAAACGTTGCGGCAGGCGCAGAATCTGCACGAGTCCGTCGGCCAGATCGGTCGGGTCGAGTCCCAAAGCCAGAATCACACCCGGCACGGCGATTGCGGCGACACGTAGGAATGTGGCCAACGCCAGATAGAGCGATCCTTGGGAGATGACGATGATGCCGCCCAGATTGGCCAGCACCGTGCCGGATGTCTTGCCGTACAACGCCACGGAAACGAAGCTGCCTGTGGCCGCTATCCATACCGGCCATGTCTTGCGCAAGACCGTCCAGGGAGCCACTCCGCCGATCCATAACAATAGCATTTCCAAACCAAACGCCACGGATGCCGAAACGACATCGAGGGTGAAGAGCATCGGAATGCACAGGATCAACGCACCGATGAAACGGCTTACCGGGTTGATTTTCGCCACGAACCATGACGGTGACGCCGGCTTCGTTTCGTTACGACGTTCCTTGTGTGGCACCACGGTAATGGTTTCGAGCTTTTCATTGCCGTCGCGCCCACTGTTTTTGTTGGTTTCGAGCATGTCACTCCCCCTCTCTGACCAAAATACGGCGTGCGCCCAGCGCTTCGATGAGCGGCTCATCGTGCGTAATCATGATGACCGCGCAACCTTGGTCGCGCGCACCGGCGATCAATTGGACCATGCTGGTCCACGTGGTGAAATCCTGTCCGAATGTCGGCTCGTCCATGACCAGCACTTTTGGCGCGGCAGCCAGCATGGACGCCACGGACAGTCTTCTTTTCTCACCGCCCGATAGGGTGAATGGATTCGCTTTGGCGAAGCGGGAAAGATTCAGGCGTTCCAACAGCCTGTCGGCGATGGAATACGCCTCCTCGTCGGTTTTGCCCATGGATTTGGGGCCGATGGCCACCTCGTCTCGCACGGTGGATGCGGCGAACTGGTGTTCCGGCTCTTGGAACACCATGCCGATACGTCCCAGCAAGTCGCGGCTTTTCCATGTGATCACATTGTTTTCGCGATGGGGAGGTACCAGATCGTCCGCCATGCATACACGTCCTGCTATCGGTTTGAGCAGTCCTGCGAGAGTGAGTCCGAGTGTGGATTTGCCCACGCCGTTTCTGCCGGTCAACGCGGTCACCTCACCGGAATGGAATTCGAGGTCGATATGCTCGCCGAGCGGGAAATCATAGCCGAAGCTCAGATCCCGCGTGTAAAGCACGACGTCCTGCGGTTGCCGGATTTGTTCCGGTTTGGACGCGTGGCTTTCGATGGTGCGGCCCGGCACCCACGCACCGCCGTCGGCAAGCACCTGACCCATGTGGCCGAACACTTCGTCTGGAGTGCCGTCGGCGATTACGCCGCCGACGTTCGAATCGGCTTCGGGTTTGCCCAGCACGATGACGCGGTCGACCAGGTCGAGCCACACGTCGATATGATGTTCCACCACAACCAACGTCTCATGGGTTTGTTCGAGGACGTGGCGGACAGCGTCGTGCACTTCCTTGACACCGTCCGGGTCAAGGTTGGCGGTCGGTTCGTCAAGCAGCAGCAGGCCAGGGTGCATGGCCAGCACGCCCGCCAAGGCGAGGCGCTGACGTTGTCCGCCGGAAAGTCCTCGTGTGGAGCGGTCGAACGCCATGTAGTCGAGCCCGACGATGTCAAGGGCGGCTCGTGCCCGGTTCCAGATTTCATCTTTCGGCAGGTTCAGGTTCTCGCAGCCGAATGCGGTGTCGTCTCCGGCACGTTCGAGAATCGTCTGCGAGTCCGGGTCCTGAAGCACCAGCCCGCAACGTCCGCGCGCTTGTCTGGCGTCGACGCCGTCGATGAGCAGCTCGCCTTCCTGCTCGCCTTCGTCATCTCCACCGAGCACGCCGGCCAAACCGGACATCAGGGTTGATTTGCCTGCGCCGGACGCGCCAAGCAACAGTACCCGCTCCCCCGGTTTGATGTCGAAGTCGACGTGTCGTAGCGCGAAATCCTTACGTGAGGCGTGTCTCCATCCCCAATCATGTGCGGTCACGCCGGCCGCTGTTGTGTTCTGAACGTCAGTGGTCATTCGTCGTTCTTTCTTCTGATTGTCATGCTGTTGTTTCGTATGCCGTTGTCATGCGATGCGCCATCACAAGAAAATCCCGCACCACCTTGATGTGATGCGGGATTTGCTTGCATCGGACAATCAGACCAGTTCCTGCGTACGACCGGATTCGAAGCGGTCGAGCACGCCGGTCTTGGCGATGGCCACCTGCAGGAGGTACATCACCGCGCCGGCGAGCATCGCGCCGGAAATGGCGGAGGCGATCAGGTAGATGCTGACGCGTAGCGCGCTCCAAGCCGGATTGGTAAGCCAGTAGTACAGGCCGCAGCCGACGCCTGCAAGTGCGCCGGAGATCGTGGTGGACAGCAGGTCCCACTTCTTATAGGCGAAGATGGCAAGACCGATTTCGGCGCCGAGGCCCTGCACGATGCCGACGATCAGCGAGCCGCCGACGCCCCACTGGTTGCCCATGGTGAGTTCGAGCGCGGCCGCGAGGGTTTCCGCGAACAGTGCGGCTCCAGGCTTGCGCACGATGATGGCGGCCAGAGGGCCTGCGAACAGCCAGAAAGCGTTAAGCAGGCCTTCGAAGCCTGGAGTCACCGCCTCGAAGAGGGCCAGCGGCGCGGTGCAGACGATGTCCCAGCCCCAGAAGATCACGCCGGATGCGACGGCGATGATGGCTGCGACGACGATATCGACCACGCGCCACTTGTTGTTGTGTTTGCGAACTGCGGAAGACTGGTTTTCTTCAGTCATGGGATATGTGCCTTTCTCTTTTCGTCAAGGCACGGGAAATAGAGAGACGTCCGTGCGCCGGCATTACCCGGTATACGTTCATACGGTTGAAGCGGTTGCTTCCTCTCAGCCATTCGGCCCCCGTGTCTGCGCCTGATATTACACAGGACCCACGATTTACGTCGGTTTTGTCTCATAACGGATTCCGTATTCCGTGGCTGAGTCGCATTCCGATGTGTTGTTTTGGAGGAACGCTCCAACCGTATGGTGATTTTATTGAGGCAGTCTCATCAGCGATTCGGCAAGATTCTTGAATGTTTCTCCGATACCGTCCGACCGCAACGCGCCCTCTTTGGTTAGGACTGCGGGCTGGCCTGCTTCGCCGGTTTCGCGCAGTTCAGGCTCCAATGGGAGTTGTGCGAGCAGTGGCACTTCATAGCCGAGGCTGTGGGTCAGCTGTTCGGATACGCGTGCGCCGCCACCTTCGCCGAAGATACGTAGCTTCTCGCCTTTGTGCTCGTAGTAGCTCATGTTTTCCACGACGCCGCGAACTTTCATCGGCACCTGCAATGCCACCAGGCCGGATCGTACCGCGATGTCGGAGGCGGATGGCTGCGGTGTGGTGACCACCACCAGTTCGGCGTTCGGCAGTGCCTGTGCCACGGAAATCGCCATGTCGCCGGTGCCGGGCGCCAGGTCGAGCAGCAATACGTCCGGCTCGCCCCACCATACGTCGGATAGGAATTGCTCCAAGGAGCGTTGCAGTCTTGGACCACGCCATAGGATGGCTCTGTCCGCGCCGGCGAACATGCCGATGGAGATCAGTTTCACACCCCATGCGGTGACGGGCATGAGCATGCCGTTGAGGTTCGTGGGCTGTGATTGCACGCCGAATAGCCTGGGCAGCGAGAAACCGTAGATGTCGGCGTCGATGGCGGCGGTATCGTAGCCGAGCGCCGCGAATGTGGCTGCCAGATTGGCGGTGACAGACGATTTGCCCACGCCGCCTTTGCCGGAGGCGATGGCGAAGATGCGGGTTTTGATGCCGGGTTTGTTGAACGGGTTCTGTTTACGTTCCGCTTTGAGGCCGGCCACCAGCTGGGTGAGTTTGTCTTGGCTCATGGAGCCGACTTCGATGCTGGGAATCAACGTGGCATCGGGATAGGAGGCGACCGCGCCGTTGATCTGGTTGGTGATGGTCTGCGACAGCGGACAGCCTTCCACGGTCAGTTCGACCCGCACCCGTACGTCGTACGTGTTGGTTTCGCCTGCCACTGGCGTGGCGTCAATGGCTGCGATCATGCCCAAGTCGGTGACGGACCTGCCCAGTTCGGGGTCAATCACTTTGCTTAGCCGTTCGTAGATGCGCGCTTCGATGGTGCGCTCGTCGCTCATGCTTCCTCCTTATGCCGCGTACCACAGTAGCGGTTCGCGGCACGGCTTGCCAGATGGTGTGGCGATTATTCAACTGTTCCTGTGTCGAGCAGCTGTTTGAATTGGTCTTCGTTGAGCATGGGGATGCCCAGTTCCTCGGCTTTTGCGGCTTTTGAGCCGGCATTCTCGCCTACGACGACCCAATCGGTTTTCTTGCTGACGGATCCTGCGGCTTTGCCTCCGCGCAGAACGATGGCCTCTTTGGCGGAATCGCGGGAGAATCCTTCCAACGAGCCGGTGACCACGACCGTTTTGCCTGCCAATGTCTGTGGTAGTCCGCTGGCTTGGGCTTGTCCGACTCCTACGCCGGCGGCCTTCCATGCGTCAAGCACGGCACCGCGCCAATTGCCCGGCTCACGGGCCGCGGTGAACCATGTGACTACGGATTCCGCAATTTCCGGACCAATACCGTCGATTTGGGACAATTCGTCCACGCTGGCATGTTCGATGGCATCCAACGTACCGAACGCGCTGGCGATGGTGCGTGCGGTGGGCGGTCCGAGCCTGCGGATGGACAGGGCCACCAGAACGCGCCACAGGTCGGCATGGCGGGCTTTGTCCATTTCGTCGAGCATCTTGCGGGTGTTTTCCGCCGGACGAATGTACACCGGCTGCACGCTGGACGTGTCTCCACGGGATACCTTGATTTCCTCGCGGATCACCACGGCGTCATCCGGCACCACGTATTGCGGATATTCCGCGGTCTCGTCGATGTCGGCTTCCTTGCGTTTGCGGGCGGCGGTAGGCGCGGTCCAGAATGCGGGCACCTGATGCCATAATCCGGATCCGCCCACACGTTTGCGCACTTTCTTGATCTTGCCGTTTGACCCGACGGTCTCGTGGATTTCGATGATTGGGGCCTCGCGCCAGACGCGCACATCCTTGAGGTCTGCGGACGTCAACGAGAACAGCCCGGCCTCGCTGGACAGCACAGGTGTCTGCATGGGCGGCAGTTCCAGTCCTGCCACCGGCTCGTACGGTTCAGGCTCCTCACCGGGTTTCACCACGATTTCGGTGATGTTCGGCGCATACGTGTCGATGGAATCGGGCCTGTCCTCTTCGGGATTCGTCAGCGCAATGGCTGATTGGTCGCCCAGATGTTCGATATCGAACGCCTTGCGGGACGCCAGATTGATGATCCGCTCGGTCAGCTGCGCCGGGCAGGATTCCACGTTCGGGCAGCGTATATCTTTGTCTCCCTCTTTGGCGGGAGCGAGTTCCGCGCCGCAACTCGGGCAACGCGTGGGCATCACGAACCGGCGGAGCTGGCCCTCACGCCCCTTGCGCCGCTCCAGCACCGGACCAACGAGCTCGGGAATCACGTCTCCCGCCTTGCGCACCACCACGGTGTCGCCGATGAGCACGCCTTTGCGTTCCACTTCAAAGGGGTTGTGCAGCGTGGTACGGGATACTGTGGAACCGGCCACGTACACGGGTTTCAACACCGCCACCGGAGTCACACGTCCGGTGCGCCCCACCTGCACAGTGATGTCAAGCAGCTCGGTATTGACCTCTTCCGGTGGATATTTGTAGGCGATGGCCCAGCGCGGCGCCCGCGATGTGGCGCCAAGGGAACGCTGTAATCCCAAATCGTCGACCTTCACGACGATGCCGTCAAGCGCGTGTTCGATGTCACCTCGGTGTTCGCCGTAATAGTCGATCATGTCGAGGATTTCCTTGAACGACGTGACCTCACGGTTGTGCGGAGAGACGGGCACACCCCATTTCTTATACAATTCGTAGGCTTCGGATTGGTCGTTGACCACATCATGGCCGTTGCCAGCGTGCCCCGCACCCCAACGCAGCGATCCGATGCCGTGCGCGTAGAAGCTCAGGCGACGGGTTGCGGTGATACGCGGATCCTTCTGTCTCAGGCTACCTGCGGCCGCGTTGCGGGGATTGGCGAATGGCGCGCGACCGGCGTCCTCGTTCTCGGCGTTCAGCTTGTTGAAATCGTCCCATCGCATGAACACTTCGCCGCGGATCTCCACGAATTCGGGAATGTCTTCCTCCGGTCCGGCAAGGTTCTGCGGAATGGTGGAGATGGTGCGCACGTTGAGAGTGATGTCCTCGCCGGTCACGCCATCGCCTCTGGTCAGACCCTGTTCAAGCACGCCGTTGCGGTAGATGAGGTTCAGCGCAAGACCGTCGATTTTCACCTCGCAGGTCATGGGCAGTGGCTTCGATTCGGGCCAATCCAATCCCCTGAGCACGCCGTCGTACCATTCGCGCAGCTCCTCGATGGAGAACACGTCATCGAGGCTCATCATGCGCGATGGATGACGTACGGAAGCGAAGTCGTTGGAGAACGTGCCGCCCACGCGATGGGTCGGTGACTGCGGTGAGTCAAGTGATGGGAACTGCGCCTCAAGCGATTGCAGGCAGCGCAATCTTGCGTCATATGCCGCGTCGGATGAGACGGGGGCATCGTCGATATAGTATGCGATCTGGTCTGATTCCACCCATGCGGCCACGCGCGCCCACAGCCTGGCCGCGGCTTCGGCGCTCATCGAAGCCACATCAACCTTGTCGAGGCGCATGGCGTCGGCATCGGTCGGCTGCAACGCGGCAATCCAACGTTCGCTGCCCGGAGTCAGCGAAGCCAGCCCCTCATCGGCCACGACGGCCGCGGAACTACCGTCGCTCTCCGGCGCGTCGAAATCCCATGCCAACTGTTCGGAATCATCACGATTCGTCATTGTCACCGCTTTCCCATCATTTCCGCCATGCCGCGCGGATGTCCACGCCAGCACCGATTATCGCACAAATGTTCGACCGTTTTGTTAGTTGTTCAGAGAGCGCAGGAACTGCACCTGCACCACGTCGGCACCGTCATGGTCTTCGTAATCCATGCGCATCGCGGCCACCGACAGGGTGCGTGCGGGCACGAACATGCCTTTGTCCACGCAGACGCGGGCCGCTTGGTGCATCAGGGGCGCGACCGGCGTGTTCGGCCATACCGGCAGTCCGGCGTCGGCGAGCACGTGGATGGCTTCCTGCACGTTGGTCGGCACCGGAATGCACTGCGATTGCGCTCTTCCGATCAGTTCCTGCAGTTCGCTTTCGAGCATGGCGATACGTCCGGGGGCGATCTCCTCGCTCATGATGTATGAGGCGGCGGCAAGGTCGAAGTGGTCGCACATCCATTCCGCATAGGCGAGGCGATAGTAGGCGAATGAGGCGTCTTCCCGGTCAAGCGCGACGTTCAGCGCGTTGAGGCATGCCGCACGTGCCGGATCCCAGTCCTCGGCACGCCCCAGCTGCACGGCGAGCTTGAGGTGCGACAGCGGGTATGCGGGGGCGTAACGCACCATGGCGTTCAGATGCGGCAGCGCGGCATCGACGCCTTTGACTTGGGCGAGCAGGTCGGCAAGCTCCATATGCATGTAGAACAGGTTGTCGGGAATGAGCACCGTTCTTTCGCCTTCGGTGGCGAACATGCGGTTGTAGATGACGCGTTCCGCATATGAATTGAAGTACCGCGGCACGCCCGGATTTTCAGCGAAGATCCGGTCCATGCGTTCGAGTGTGGACTGGGCGGATTCGATGGCCCGCTCGACGTCTCCGGAGAACAGCATGTCTCGTGCCTTCAGACGTTCGTCATCGAGGGATTGCGCCAGTTCGAATGAGAAGTCGGGCGTGTCTTCGCCGTCGATCAGCGCGCTGGTGACCTGCGGCGCCAATTCGGTCAATTCCGGATCGGATATGGAATTGATGATGTCCATGGCCTGTTTGGCTTTGGCCACCGATTCGAGTCCGTCGCTTTGCGCAAGACGATGGAACTCCCCCACGGCGCGCTGCAACAGGTCGACACGCTGGATGGACAGGCCCATCATGTTCTCACAGCCGAACAACTGCGCCGTGCCGTCATCAAAACGAATGTCGGACAGTTCGGGTTCTTCTTGGCTTCCCGCCGGTGAGAATCGGCTGTCACGAAGGTCGAAGGCCGCATCGATGGGTTTGAGCGCGCCTTTGCCGTCCACGTCCATTTCGGCGTCGAACATGCGGTATGTGGCGGTTGGATGGGCCAATCCGTCAGTGTCGAGCCGCTTCAGGAACTCGTCGCGGGCGAAGGTGACGGTCACCAAGTTGCGTACGGTCGGGTTTTTGCGCAGCTGCGCCATCGGATCGTCGGCATCATCATCGAGGTAGGTGTCGTACTCCGTTTTGTCGCTGGCGTCGTCCCGCATGGAGGCGTCGTCATCATCGGCGCGTCCGTCCGGTACCGCGAACGCCATTTCGTCGAAGTCGATGTCTTTCATCAGGTCTTCGAACTGGCCGTCCACCGTATCGTCTCCAGTGCCAACGCTATCCGAGCCAGCCGAATCGTCGGAATCGATTGATTCGGATGAGATATCGGTGGTTCTCGGAGTGACGGGCCGAGCCGGATCGCCATGGTAGTCGCCGTCCTTTGGAGCGGCTTTGGATCCGGATGGCCTCATGTCTCCGGTACGGATGCGTTCGAAGGCGCTTAACGCCTCGCTCATCAACTCGCTGATGGCGGAATCCTGTTCGGCTACGGCCTCTTCCAGACCAATCGAATCGATGTGCATCGACACGCGTTTGACATTCGGATCGGCTCCGAAGCTCAGCGCGGCCATCATGAGTCCGACGCGCAGATTGTAATCGACGCTCATACGCGTGCGTTCGACGTCGGTCAGGTCGATCCACGCGCGGCGCGATACGTCGTATCGGGTGAACGGCATCATGGACACTCCAGCAGAAGTGAAGCCGATTGCGACTTCGCCGTCGCTGAGGTCGCACCGGAAGTCAACGTCGAAACGGTATGGCAGACGCAGGCTGCGCAGCAGACGGGACATGGTCTGCCGGTACACCCATTCGGAACCTCCGTCGGCGCCGGAATCGCCTTCCAACACGTTGTCCTTGGTTGATTCGGCGACTTCACGCCGGAAGTCGGCCGCGATATCCGCCAGTCGGCTGGCGGCCTGGATGCCGTCTTCCCGGTTCGGGTCGAGGATCGCGCCGAACCGGTCGTCCGGTTTCAACGCGATCAGCGCCGGATTCTCCAGCAGGGCGAAGTCGATCTGCGCGGCTTCGGCACGCGTCACCGTGTTCTCCGTGGGGAGAGCGCCGATGCGTGCATTACGTTCCAGCCATGAGCTGACGGCGGCGAAGCGGTTGAGGTTGCCCTCGATGTTGAGGGCGCACAGCACTGCCGAGAACGGCAGGGAGGAATCCCATGCGAAGAAGTAGCATCCGGAATAGCTGGATGTGTACAGGCGCAGCGGTTCCGCTCCGTGCACAGCTTCGAGCCCTTGATCGGTATCGAGCGCGTGGGCTTCGCGCATCAGATCGGCGAAGTAGTCTTCCAGGCCGGAGGCGCGCATGCCATGCGACCGGGCGCTCATGGTGTCTCTGATGGACCGTCGGATGGCGCCTATGGGCGCTTCGCGGTTGAGCCTGCGGAAAATGTTGCCGGAACCGAAACCGACGAGCAGGCCGTTCATCTGTGGCAGCATGTAGGCGGCGAAGAACGCGATGGTGATGGCGTCCCGATATTCGAGGTCGAACCGCATATTCGCTGGCAGGTTGGCGCGCATTTGCTCAAGCGTGTAACGGCTGCCGGTTTTGAGCCATGAGGCGAGCCACATCATGCGACCGCCCGGCATGCGTCCCACGACGCCGCCTTGCGTGGCGCGCACCGTTTTCGGATTGCGGCTGGCCGCATGGCCGAGTCTTGGACCGTCCGCCAACGTAAGGGTTTCCTCTTTGACGAAGACGAACCGCGGTTCGAGTTCCTGCGTGTCCATGTCCGGATCGGTGCCGGCGAAGACACGCGCTTTGCCGTCCGCGAGCGCGATTTGGGCGAAGTGGTCGCTGTCGGTGAACAATCCGATGGAGAAGGCATGGCCGTGGGTCTGCGGCAGTTGGGCCCATCCGAGGCGGAATCCTCCGGGCACGCCTTCGAATCCGTCGATGACGTGTCGTTTGATGAGCGGATTAAGCCGGATGGCGTTGCGGGTCAGTTCGTCGACGATGTCGTCGGGCTTGTCAAGCGCCTTGCCGAAGGGGTTGGCGTGGATGTGGCGCGGCGTGGCCTGGTTGACGAGTCGCCGCACATTTTGCCTGACGCGTTCGAGCATGGTCCGGTTATGTTCCGGTTGGCTGGTCGGGTCTGATGGTGTGCGGTGAGACATGTGTGCCATTCTTTCAATCCAACGCGACATGAAGCTATTAGAATAATGACGTGACTTTTTCGAAGCAGCGTTTTCAGGCACGTCGTCGTATGTGCGCAGCCATTGTAGTCGCTTTCGCGGTGATGGTGGCGGTCGAGTGCGTGTTGTGCAATATGCCGTTTTGGCGTTCCTTGGCCGCATCGGGTGATTCCGCCGCCGCGTACAACGTGCTGGGCCCTGGGCTCGAACGTACTGACGAGGGGTTGTTGAAGGTCACCGATCCGACGCAGGCATATATGCAGGTCGATGCGGATGGCTCGTCGGAATATGTTCGTATGGACCCGGTGTCTTCGAAGGCGTTGGATAAGGCAGCCAGACAATCGGAGCAGATGTTGCGCACGGTTCGTGTCCGTCCTGATGTCAATCGCAGGGCCGGTACGGTCAGTTCGGTGTCGGTGTCTTCGCCGCGTTCGCTGTATGTGCATGCGGCGGCTGCAGGTGGTTCGGTGTGCGTGCGGATTGTCGAGCCGAAGGGTTCGCTGATTCCGTTTGATGCGGTGCGTGCGAATGTGCGTGTACCGTTCGCGTTGAATCCGTTGCGTATCGGCGTGATGGTGGCCGTGTTGGCGATGGTACTGGTGTGGAGGCCTGGTTCGCGGTTGTGGCGGATGCCGTTGGATACGACGAGTGTGAGGCAGCGTGCGTGGCTGGGGGCGCTGCTGGCGGTGCCTGTTGTGGTCACTTGTGCCGTTGTGGTGTGGCAGCTGGTGGAGGCGGCTCCGTTGAGCTTCCATACGAAAGGCACGTACACGTATGATTTCGACCAGTACGATTACGTGGCAAGGGCGCTGCTTGATGGTCACGCGTGGTTGGATTTGGATGTGCCGGATGCGTTGCGTGACGCGGCGGATCCGTATGATGTGGCCACCCGGCAGCGGATGCTTGCCGATGGCGTAAGCCCAGTGTATTGGGATTACGCGTTCTATCAGGGGCACTGGTATTCGTATTTCGGTGTGGTTCCCGCGTTGTTGTTGTTCCTGCCGTATCGGGCGGTCACATCGTTGTTCGTCGATGGCGGGCTGATGATGCCCTGCGGTGCGGCCGTGCCGCTGCTGATGCTTGGTTTTCTGGTATTCGGATGTCTGCTGGTGATTCGTGTGATATCCCGAATTCGTCCGAATGCGCCGTTGGCTGCGGTCAGTATGCTGTGCGTGTTCATGCTGTTGGCTTCCAATGGTTTGTATCTGTGGTATCGGACGAATTTCTATTCGGTGCCGATCGCCGCCTCCCTGTTTCTGAGCGTGTTGGGATTGTGGCTGTGGTTGGGCGCCGCCAAGCGGGTGCCGGCGTCAGGCGATCGGATTCGTGAGGTTGATGGCACGCAGTCGTTGTCGTTGCCCCATCTGGCTGCAGGCTCGATGTGCATTGCGGCCAATCTGGGGTGCCGTCCGCAGTTCATTCTCGTGGCGTTGCTGGCTTTCGTAATATTCTGGCCGCAGATTCAGTCGATTTTCCGTCACGCCTCCAATGATTCCTCCATTCCCCATATGTCGGTCTGGCGTCTGATGCGCGCGCCGTTGGCCGCATTGCTTCCCGCGTTGATTGTGATCGTTCCTCTGCTGGCGTACAACGTGGTCCGGTTCGGATCACCGCTCGACTTCGGCACCTCATATCAGATGACGGTCACGGATATGACCAGTTATCGGCAGCCATTGTCGAATCTTGCGCTGACCGTCTCATATTACCTGTTCCTGCCGTTGCGGTTCACGGATGCGTTTCCGTTCCTCGCCGTCAGTCCGGCGCCTCTTCCCACTTGGGGATTTACCGAGGCAATGCCTGGCGGCTTATTCACGATAGCTCCGTTGACGTTGGCCGCGCTGGCCTGCCCGTTCCTCTACCGGCGTATGCGCAAGGCCGGGCGCACGAACACATGGCTGTTGTTGACATCCAGCCTGGCATTGGGATTGCTGCTTGTGGTGCTTGACTCCCGCATGGCCGGTTTGGGATGGCGGTACATCGCCGATTTCGGATGGCTGTTTGCCTTGGCCGCGTTGCCTTCGTTGCTGATCGTGCTTGATTGCGGCAAGCCGCGTCTGCGTTGGGTATGTCGTGCCGGATTCCTC
>ENA-UOJS01002155-UOJS01002155.1-human-gut-metagenome-genome-assembly--contig:-C74-NODE-2155-length-14119-cov-6.663894_pt1 | contig 14119 bp, 6 predicted proteins | sample MGYA00242355_ERZ723902 | MGnify/ENA metagenome assembly ERZ723902 | reverse complement strand
CGTGTCCGTGGAAGTGCTCAAGTAAGCGTTTCCCGCACAGCCGTACAATATAGGGAAGCCCCCCGATTGAGGGGCTTTCTTCATTTTATTTATAGAGGCGTTTGCTTGCAATCACCGGCTTATGTGATTCGTCAACATCACATTTTGCGCAGTCGCGGCTCCGCGGAATCCTTCGCGCCGGTGATGCGGTACACGTCGAACACGCCTTCGATTTTACGCACGGCGGCGAGCAGAGTGTTCAGATGCTGCGGATCGGCCATTTCGAAGCTGAATTGGCTGGTGGCCACGCGGTCGGTGCCGGTGGAAATCGAGCCGGAGATAATGTTCACGCCGTGATCGGACAGCACGCGTGTCACATCGCTCAGCAGATGCGGACGGTCAAGCGCCTCGACCTGGATCTTGACCATGAACACGCCCTTGGTGCTGGTCCACTGCACATCCACGACCCGTTCGGGCTGGCGCTTCTCCAGTTCGAGCATGTTCTGGCAGTCCACGCGATGCACGGACACGCCTTGGTTGCGGGTGATGAAGCCGATGATCTTGTCTCCAGGAACCGGCATGCAGCATCGGGCCAGCTTGACCCAGATGTCCCCCACGCCCTTGACGGAGATACCCAACGAGCTGGTGGTCTTCTTGGTACGCTCCACCTGCTTGAGCGGCAACGCCTCCTGCTCGACTTCCTCATCCACCTCGTCGCTGCCCGCGTCACGGACCAGATGCGAGATGACGTTCTGCGTGGAGATCTGGCCATCACCAATCGCCACGAACACGGCTTCCGCGTTGGCAAGGTTCAACTCGTCGGCGACACCCACCAATGCTTCCGGAGTCAGCAGCGTGGTGATTGGCAGGTTGCGCTTGCGCATGGCGCGCGTCAGCTCGTCACGGCCTTCCTCGACGGCTTCGGTACGGCGTTCCTTGCTGAACCATTGACGAATCTTGTTGCGTGCCTTCGGGCTCTTGGCGAAGCTCAGCCAATCACGCGACGGACCTGCGGATTCGGACTTGGATGTCAATATTTCAACGGTATCGCCATTCTCGAGCTTGGTATCAAGCGGCACCAATCGTCCGTTCACGCGCGCACCCATGGTACGGTGACCGACTTCGGTGTGCACCGCATAAGCGAAATCAATCGGAGTGGCTTCGGCGGGAAGCGAGACGATCTTGCCTTTCGGCGTGAACACGTAGACCTCTGCCGCGCCCAAATCCTCTTTGAGGGAGCCAAGGAATTCGTCGGAATCCGGCGTTTCGCTCGTCCAGTCGGCAAGTTGCTGAATCCATTTGAGGTTGTCGGCCTCGCTCAGCTCCTGGTTTTCGCCACGCTTGCGGTCGGACTTGTCAGGCGAGCTCAACGCGCGTCCGGCTTGGCCGTTCTCCTTGTACTTCCAATGCGCAGCGATGCCGAATTCCGCGCGGCGGTGCATGTCCCACGTGCGGATCTGAATCTCCACCGGCTTGCCGCCGGGGCCGACCACCGTGGTGTGCAGGCTCTGGTACATGTTGAGCTTCGGCATGGCGATATAGTCTTTGAAACGGCCGGGAACAGGGTTCCACCGCGCATGCACGGCACCCAACGCCGCATAGCAGTCCTGAATCGTGTCGACGATGATACGCACGCCCACCAAATCATAAATGTTGGCGAAATCGTGCCCGCGCACGATCATCTTCTGGTAAATGGAGAAGTAGTCCTTCGGACGGCCCGTCACATAGGCTTTGATGTGCTGTTCGTCGAGATCCTCATTGATTTCGGCGAGAATCTGCTTCAGGTACACGTCGCGTTGTCCGGCGCGACGGGCCACCAATACCACAATCTCGTTGTAGATCTTCGGATACAGAACCTTGAAGCTGAGTTCTTCCAACTCGGTTTTGATGGCGTTCATGCCAAGACGGTTGGCGAGCGGCGCATACACATCCAGCGTTTCACGTGCCTTTTTCTGCGCGTTCGACTGCTTGACGTAACGCCATGTACGGGCGTTGTGCACACGGTCGGCGAGCTTGACCACCAGCACGCGCACGTCGCGGCTCATCGCCACCACCATTTTGCGGATGGTCTCGGCCTGGGCGGAATCGCCGTATTCCATTTTGGAAAGCTTCGTGACGCCGTCCACCAGGCCGGTCACCGTGTCGCCGAATTCGGCGCGGCATTCGTCGAGCGTGTAGTCGGTGTCCTCCACCGTGTCGTGCAGAAGGCCCGCTGCCACAACCAGCGGCCCCATGCCAAGATCGGCGAGGATCTGCGCCACTGCAAGCGGATGGATGATGTACGGCTCGCCGGATTTACGCCGTTGCGACGAATGCTGGTTGACGGCGCGCCGGTAGGCTCTCGCGAGAATGCTCATGTCCTCGTCGGGATGGTGGTATTCGCACATCTTGAGGATTGGTTCAAGCGGGTCAAGCGGATTCGTGCTGATCTCGCAGCCCAACATTCTGGCCGAACGAACCTCATGATCCATGTCGCTCATTTCGCTCCTCCTCGCTTGGAATGTACCCTATAGTACCCGCGCATCACCATATGACGGATGTATCCGGCCGCGTGTTGCACGGCCGGATACATCCTCGGTCTTTGTGTATTGCAGTCCCGTCAGGACGCAACGCCGGTTGATCCGAAGCCACGTTCCGCGCGGTCGGATCCGGGCAGGGTCTGCGCCTCGATGAATTTTGCCTCGACGTAGCGTTGGATGACCAGCTGTGCGATGCGGTCGCCCGGATGGAACGTCACGGCGCGTTCCGGATCGAGGTTGATCAACGGCACCTTGATTTCGCCACGGTACCCAGCGTCGATGGTTCCCGGCGCGTTAAGCACCGTGACGCCCTGCTTGACGGCGAGTCCCGAACGCGGATGCACCAGCGCCACATAGCCGGCAGGCAATGCGATTGCCACTCCCGTGGGCACCAGCGCCCGCTGGAACGGCTTCAACGTCACTTCTTCGGTGGTGCGCAGATCGGCACCGGCATCTCCGGCATGGGCGTAATGCAGCTGAGCCGGCTGCCCGGGATCCAGCGACTTTACCAGAACCTCGACGTTTTCCGGCTCGTTGTATGCCTCGTCGAACGCCATCAGGCCGCACACTCCTTGCATACCGGCTGTCCGTCGTCGGTAGTGTAGGCAAGCTGGCTGCGATGCTTCACCAGGAAGCATTCGGAGCAGATGAACTCGTCGCCCTGCATCGGAATGACAGTCACCGAAGCGTCCTCATTGCTCAAATCGGCGCCCGGCAGCTCGTAGTCTTCGGCAATGGCGTTCTCGTCATCGTCCATATCGTTGGAATTGTTCTGAGAACCCTTGCTCAAAGCCTGGAGCGACTCCTCGTCCTCGTCTTTGTTGCGCGGGGAATCATAATCCTGTGCCATCGAGATTCCTTTCGTCATCTATGGTGCTTATGCGCCATAGAATACATGACTTTTCCCCCGCTAGGATACACGAATTGAAATACTCGTAAAATCCGACACGTGGGGCACAATAGAATTAATAGAAAAATCTAAGGGAAAGTGGTGTGTTGTGCCTGAGAATGCGCTCGAAGATGCACGGTTCGATCATGTGAGTGAAACCGGCGAGCTCGTCTTTGTTTCAGGTGCCGGCAAATTCGCCGTCAAGGTCGATGAAGCGCTTGAAAGAGCCATTTTGGAGGCAAAGCAGATTCGCACCGAAACCCAAGAGGAGCGTCAGCAGCAAGCGCCTTCCACGCTGCCGATCTCCCAAATCCAATCCTTGATTCGAGCCGGAGCCAATCCGACCCGCGTGGCGGAGCGATATTCGTTGAGCGAAGCGCTTGTTCGGCGTTTCTCGGCGGCGGTGGAAACCGAAAAGCAATATGCGATCGAACAGTTCCTGGCGGTTCCCGCGCCGAAGGAAAGCCGTGTGCGCACGCTTTCCGAACTGATCGAACGCACTTTCGCCGCAGCCCACGTACGGTTGGAGGATGTGCGGTGGAAGGCCACCAGACGCGGTTTGGAACCGTGGAAGATTACCGCGGAGTTCGATTCCGCAGGTCATGCCGCCCGTGCGGAATGGTCTTGGAACATGCATGACAACGCGGTCAACTGTCTGAACGCAACGGCACGCAAGCTCATCGGCGAGCAAGACACGCCGACGGAAGGACACACCGAGAAGCAGGTCGACCAGAATTTTCTCGCATCATTGAATTTGCCGGGCGATTCCGCACGTTCCGCACGTATCGAACAGACGGTGTCCGCTTGGAATGCTCCGGAACCGGTTGCACCACAAGCCACGAATATCAAGACCACCGTTGAGACTCAGTCATCGGCGACCGTTCCGCTGCCGAACCGTCCGGAAATCGCGACGACGCAGTACCCCGCCCCTTCAACGACGGAACCTGCCCAAAACTCGCAAAACACGCAATCCGCCGGCGAGCAGCAGTCCGATAAGTCCAAGATGGCATCATCCGATCCTCATAGTCAGAGCACCACCAAATCGAAGCGCCGTGCAGGACGCTCCGCAGTGCCGAGTTGGGATGAAATTCTGTTCGGTGACTGATTAACGTTCCCTAACATCCCACGGCAGCATCCGTTCAGACGTTCAGATCATTCAATCAAGCCACGTCAATCAGGCATGGAATATCAGATTCCATGTAGGTCAGCGACCCGTGCACGCTGGGCAGATGCATCGCCTTCTCCGCCTGTGTGCGGGAATCGACAATGGTGGTAGAGCCCGCAGCGGAGACGACCACATCGCCGATCATCGACTTGACGCGTTCATCGACTGGTCCGTAGACGCCTTCCTCGATTGCCTGCCGGCGGGTGCGCACCTGGGCGCGCTCCCCCAGCACGTCACGCCAACGAGCGGCGATGTCCTCCGGATTCTCGCCATCCTCGCCATAAAGCATGACACAGCGTGGTTCGCCGCCGACATTCGCGACGCCCCACATCAGCTGGGGTTCGGACACTATGTCGATGCAGGCTTCCGGGTCGGCGGTTATCATGCCATGATCCGCCACGATGACGATCAGCGTGTTCTTCGGCACACTTCGACGCAGCAAAGACAACTGGGCGTCGATACGCTCATATGTGCCGATCCACTTGTCGGAGTCCCAGCCGTAATTGTGTCCGATCTTGTCCGCGTCGCGCAGGTACACGTATGTCAGTCCGGGCGTGTTCGCCGCTTTCGCCGCGGTCATGATACGTCGGCGTGGATCGTCATTGGAGATGTAGTCGCTGCCACGTAACGCCGCCTGAGTCAACGCGGAGAACGCGAATTTCGGCAGTCCCGAACTGGTGACGCGAACGTCCTGTTCCGCCAATCGTTCGAATATGGTCGGCTGCTGTTGCAGTTTCAGCGGTGCGGGCGCGTTTTTGAAAGAGATGAGCTGGCAGATTTCGCCATTGTCGGGATTGAGCTGCGTATATCCCGTCATGCCGGTTAATCCGGGGCATGTGCCGGTACCGAACGTGGACATTGCGGCCACGGTGGTGCTGGGCATGCATGTGGCGATTGGCCGCTGGTTAACGCTGTCCGCCATCAGCGACCGTAGATAGGGTGAATGTCCCAATCTCATATTGATGTTCCAATATCCGAGCCCGTCCACCAGGACCACGACTGCCGAACGCGCGTCCGGCAGGCCAAGTGCCTCTTGGAGTCGTTTCGGATCGGCATGGATGGCCGTTGGAATCGGATGCCCGATGGCGCTGGAAATGGCGGGAAGTACCGAGGATAGGTGCAGAGCACCGCCGCGGCCGCCCTCATCCGGCAGTTCGTCGCCATATCGTGCCGGACTGGTCATGGCTAGCAGCTGGTCGATTTCGGGCACTTCAACACTCATGGTTCCCATTCAAGCACCGCGGCAGTACCAGCTGGTAATATTGCTAGGTTGATTACCATAACCTTTCCGTAAGGAGAACCACCGCATGGTGTCGCACCGCAAACCGGCAAAACCAGCCTTTGACCCGCGTACGGTCAAGGAGAACATCGTCGAAACGCCGTTGAACGAGGAAATGAGCAAGTCGTTCCTCGAATACGCGTATTCGGTGATTTACGCCCGAGCGCTGCCTGATGCCAGGGACGGTCTCAAGCCGGTGCAACGACGCATCATCTATCAGATGGGTCAGATGAACCTCAATCCGGACCGGCCGTATATGAAGTCGGCGCGTGTGGTTGGCGAAGTGATGGGCAAGCTCCATCCGCATGGCGATTCCGCGATTTACGAGGCGATGGTACGTTTGGCGCAGCCGTTCGCGATGCGGCTGCCATTGGTGGACGGTCACGGCAATTTCGGTTCTCTCGATGACGGTCCTGCTGCTTCTCGTTATACCGAGGCTCGTATGGCGCCGGCCGCGTTGGGCATGAATGCCGATATCGCCGAAAATACCGTCGATTTCACGCCGAATTACGATAACAAGCTTCAGGAGCCGACTGTGCTGCCTGCCGCGATTCCGAACCTGCTGGTCAATGGTGGTTCCGGCATTGCCGTCGGCATGGCCACGAATATGGCCACGCACAATCTTGGCGAGGTGGTGGCTGCGGCCAAGCATCTTATGCGCCATCCCGACGCGACGTTAGAGGAGTTGATGCGCTACGTGCCGGGTCCGGATTGGCCGGGCGGCGGCGTGATTGTGGGCCGCAAGGGCATCCGCGAGGCGTACGAGACGGGTCGTGGCGCGTTGACCACGCGTTCCGTGACGCATATCGAAAACGTGACGGCTCGTAAAAAGGCCATCGTCGTGACGGAACTGCCGTTCATGGTGGGTCCGGAACGTGTGTTGGAACGTATTTCCGAAGGTGTGAAGAACCGTAAGCTGGACGGCATTTCCGGTGCCATCGATCTGACTGACCGGCATAACGGCACGCGCCTCGTCATCGAAATCAAAACCGGGTTCGATCCGAACGCGGTGTTGGCGCAGCTGTTCAAGCACACGCCGTTGCAGGACAATTTCACCATCAACAATGTGGCGTTGGTCAATGGCCGTCCGCACACCATGGGATTGAAGGAAATGCTTCAGGTGTGGGTGGACCATCGTCGTGTGGTGATCCGCCGACGCAGTGAATTCCGCAGGAAGAAGGCGCTTGAGCGGCTGCATTTGGTGGAGGGCTTGCTGCTCGCCATGGTGGACATCGATGAAGTCATTCAGGTGATTCGCTCTTCTGATGATGCCGAGGCCGCGAAAACAAAGCTTATCGCCGTATTCGATCTGGATGAGATTCAGGCACAGTACATTCTTGACTTGCGGCTGCGCCGTCTGACCAAGATGAGTCGTATCGAGCTTGAGGCGGAACGCGACGATCTGAAGCGGCGTATCGAAGAGCTTGAACGCATTCTTGCTTCCGATGAGGCGCTTGACGGCGTGGTCATTGACGAAATGGATGACGCCGTGGCCAAATACGGCACTCCCCGGCGCACGGTGCTGCTGGATGAGGATGAGGAAGGCAATTTGACGCCTGTTGTGGCGCATGGCGATGATGGCGTCTCTGCAAACGCGATGGCTGCCGCGCGCGCCGCCGCGACCGTATCCTCCGCAGCAGCCGATGTCGCCGCAGCCGCAAAGGCCGCAAAGAAGGCCGGCGATGAGAATGCCACCGCATCGGCTCTGCAGATTGATGACGAGCCGTGCGCGGTGATGCTGTCCGCCACGGGCCTGATCGCACGCACTTCCGAGGATGCGGTGGAACGTTGGGAGAATCGTTCGGCTTCCGACGGACGCGCCAAGGATGATCAGATCGTTTCGATGTTCCGCACGTCCACACGTTCCTCATACGGCTTGGTTACTTCAGCGGGTCGTCTGGTGCTGGCCCATGTGGTCGAATTGCCGAAGGTTTCCGCGGATGGGCCGCTCAGTGTCACGGGTGGTGTGAAGGCCGAGGAACTGCTGGGCATGACGGAGAGCACCGATCCGATCCGCGGCGAACGGGTGATTGCTGCGATTGATATGCCGTCCACGGATGACGGCGGTCAGCTTGTTCCTTTGGCGTTGGGCACCCGCAACGGCGTGGTCAAGCGTTGGAACCGTGAATCTCCGACCACAATGGATTCGTGGAGCGTCATCGATTTGAAGGATGATGACGAAGTGCTTGCCGCTGCCGAAGCCCGTGATGAGGATCGTCTGGTGTTTGTGTCCACCGATTCCTCGTTGTTGACGTTCGAAGCGAAGAATGTGCGTCCGCAGGGCCGTACCGCTGGCGGCATGGCGGGCATTCGTCTGGCTGAGGGGTGTTCGGTGGCCGCGTTCGCGGTGGTGCCTGACGGCAAGGTGACATGGAATTACGAAGAAGGCGAGAATGGACTGTTCTCTGCTTCCGGAGCCGTGGTGTTGACGGTTGCCGGCGATTCCGAAGCGTTGCCTGGCACTGAAAACGGTGCCGTGAAGGTCACGCCGTTGGAGATGTATCCGACGAAGGGCCGTGGTACGGGTGGCGTGCGTTCGCAGCGATTCCTCAAGGGGCAGGATACGTTGATTCTCGCGTTCGTGGGCGCGTATCCGTTGCATGCTTCCACGCAAAGTGGCGCTCCTGTGGAATTGCCGAAGCCTGATATGCGACGCGATGGTTCCGGTACGGATCTGTCGGCGCCGATTGCGGTGGTCGGCTGATTCGACGAAATCGATTGGCGGGGCTCTGGACTGGTTCTTCTTCCGGTTCAGGGCCTTCCCGTTTTGCGCACTTGGGCTGCCAGGTTGAATGAGCAGGCTGGGTGAAAGTGCCTCCGGCTTGGTTCAGCCATATAGCTTCATGCCTTGTGGGCTGTCCACGAACCCGGCAGCATGCAGCAAACGTCTGTATTCGTTGCGTTCCTTCAATGATTCACCGTTCATTTCGGCGAAGCTGACGCTGCCCTTGGACTGATGCTGCAATGCATAGGCAAGTTCCGTACATGCCGGCTGCAATATTCGCTCGTCATCGGTGAAGCTGACGATTCTGTGGCTTTTCGGCACGGCGAACAGCACCGGCATGCCGTGGTCGAGCACGATGACCGATTCCGCTCTGCGCGCCGGTTTCATATGGTGTTGTTCGGGCCATGTGATCGCGGAGCCTGTCAGGTTGGCCGGGTCGGTCACGTCGAGCGCCACGCAGGATTGGCTGCGCGCCTCGTCGTCGCCGCGCAAGGCGTCCACTGTGTCACGTCCGGCGAATTGGGCCGCTCCGAATCCTTTGACGAACATGCCTCTGACCAGATTGCCGTGTTCCTCCATGCGTTTGAGTACCGGGTATAGTCCGGAGAATCCGCCTGCGACCTGCTCCTTGTCGATTAGCGGAGCGGCGATCACGCCATATCGGTCGAGCAGCGATTCGATCAATGCGATGTCGTATTCCTCGATGCCGGCTGTTGGTTTGCCGGCGGTATCGTCCGTTTGGTCCGGTATCGCCATTGGACTGGTCCGGGACGAGTCGACCGCGGACCATAATCCACCGAGCGTCGCCGGTGTCGAGGCGTGGATCCGTACGCGTCTGCGTGCGGCAGTGCGTGGCGCGCGCACTGAAACCGTGCCTTGAGCCAAGGCCCGAACGGGAGCGAATGAACTGTTCGTCACTTTGCCTTGCCATACCAAGGACCACAAGGCTTCCTCGAACTGGCTTTCGCCCCATGCGGGAAGGATGATTTCCCCTGTTTCAGGATTCACGTTGACTTCCGCATGTTCCTGCCAGATGGTTTTGGCGGCCGTGGAAAGCTGCCGCGCATGGAAGGCTCCCCCATTCGATAATGCGGCAAGTATCGTCTCCGGCACGGTCATGGTTCCGGCACTATAGGCATTGTTCTGCGATTGTTCGCCGGGTTTCACCAGCAGCCGTGAATCAGCTGGATGGAATGCGATTCCGCCGGCTTCCTTGGCGTTGGAACCATTGATTTTGGAGCCGACCCATACCACGTCTCCGGATGCGAGCAATTCGTCCAACATACTCGGTTGGTAGTCGCGAACGCGTGCGGGGAAGACCGAGGATTCCCAAACGGAGGCGTTGAGGTATATGCCTTCAAGCTGTTCGATCACACGCATCAGCCCGTCGACGCCTTCATATCGGGCGCCACCCACAGGTCCGACACCTTGTCTGTCCAACAGGAACGCCTGATAGACGGCCGGTTCCACCGGCTTGATGGCTTTGCGTGCCTTGGCAAGCGAAAGCGCGCGGATACGCCGAAACACGTCTTTGTGGAGCCATTGCTGGGGCGTTTGCCGAGGTGACCGTTCCGATGCTGAATCATCGGAACCATTGGCGTCCGCTCCGGCCGCATCATCGACGAAATGGCCTTTCAGCAGTTCGCCTTTGGCATGTAATTCATCCAACATGCGTACGCCTTGGACAGCGTCCAATCCCAGTTCGGCGATCATCTGATCCGCGGTGAATGGGCCATGCGTTTTGACATATCGCGCCACACGGCCGGCAATGTCGGTCTCGTCCAAATCGTTCCAGAACGTCCGTCCGGCAAGCTCCTTCCCAACCTGCGCGATGACGTCGGCATCCAACAGCGAAGCCATGTCCGTGGCTCCCAGAAGACGTTCCAGCACTTCCGGGTCCATGGACAGCAGTTGCGTGCTGCGTTCGGCTTGCGGCACGTCGTATTGGTACATGACCGCGCCCACGTATCCGAACAGCATGTTTTCCGCGAACGGCGACGGCGTTTCCGTGACGGTCTCGCTCAAAGAGATGACGCCGGAGCGTAATCCGGACATCACATGTTTCAGCGCGGGCAGATCGTACACGTCCTGTAGGCATTCGCGTGCGGTTTCCAACAGCAACGGGAAGTTCTTCCGAGTTCGGGCGGCGTTGAGCAGTTGCGCCGCGCGCAGCCGCTGCTGCCATAAGGGGACGCGTCTGCCGGGGTTGGCGCGTGGCAGGAACAGCGATCGCGCCGCGCATTCTCGGAATCGTGCGGCATACAGCACGCTTTCGCCGACTTGCGTTTCGATGATGCGTTGCAGCTCTTCCGTGTCGAACAGCAGCAGCTCGCGGATCGGCAGGTTGCCGTCGCCGTCCGGGAGGCGGATGATGATGCCGTCGTCGGCCGCGTATACCTGCCCATCGAACCCGTATCGTTGTTTGATACGTGTGGTGATGGCCATGGCCCATGGTTCGTGCACGCGTCTGCCGTATGGCGAGTGGACGATCACACGCCAATCGCCTTCTTCATCCTGGCAGCGTTCGACGACCAGCTCACGGTCGTTGGGAATCGTTCCCGTGGCGGCGCGCTGTTCGGCAAGCAGGTCGGCAAGATTGCCGATGGCGTTGTCGTCCAATCCGTCACGACGTAGACGTGCGATTGTTGTCGTGTCGAATCGGCTGGTCTTGTCTCCTGCGATGCCGTCCGAGACTTCCGCGCGTAGTCCTTGCGCCATATCGCGTATGAATCGGCCTTGGGACCGTCCGAATGCCGCGTCCCGCCCGTCGCCTTCGCCATGCCAGAACGGCAGTCGGGCGGTACGCCCTGGAGCAGGAACCACCACCACACGGTCCCGGGTGATTTCCTGGATCTGCCAGGTCGATGTGCCGAGGGTGATGACGTCTCCAACCCGGGATTCGTACACCATTTCCTCATCCAGCTCCCCCACTTTGCGTGGGCCCGGTCCGGAGCCTTCTTCGGGAAGCACCACGGTGTAGGTTCCTCGGTCGGGTATGGTGCCTCCGCTGGTCACGGCCAGTCGTTGAGCGCCAGGGCGCGCGGAGATGAGACCCGCCTCTTCGTTGTATTGCAATGGAGGTCGGAAGGCGGAGAAATCCTCGCCGTTGTAGGCACCGGTCATCATGCCCATCACAGCATCGAACATGGTTCTGTCGAGATCTTCGAATGGCGCGGCCTTGCGCACGGTCACGTACCAGTCGTCTGGTTTCAGATCATCCATCGCCGCGGCGGCGACGGTTTGCTGGGCAAGCACGTCCAAGGGGGTGCATGGAATGGTCAGTGTTTCGATGTCTCCGGAGCGCATGCATTCGATGCTTGCGGCCGTGCCGATGATTTGCTCTCGTGTAATCGGGTAGAACAGTGCATGCGAGACTCCCCCGACCTTGTGGTCGGCGCGCCCCACCCGCTGCAATCCCGAGGACACGGACAATGGCGGTGCGATCTGGATGACCAGATCCACTGAACCCATGTCGATGCCGAGTTCAAGGCTCGATGTGGCGACCACGCAACGCAATTGGCCGCGTTTGAGCTGCTCTTCGATCTGTTTGCGCCGGTCTTTGGAAACGGAACCATGATGCGCCATGGCGATCGCGTCGGCGTCCGCATGCGAGGAGACCAGCATGGTGGTGGATCCGACCACGGAATCGTAGTGTTTGGCGAAGCCTTCACGGCCTTCCGGGGAGCCCAGATCCGGATACGGCTGGGTGGAATCACTGGCTGTGGACTCCGGCTGGGATGCGTTGTCCGACACACTCAAGTCCGTTCGGCCAAGCCTACGGTCGGACAGCGCATCCCGCCCTGCGTCCGCTTTGACGGCGGTTTCAGACCCAGTTTTCCGGGATGTGCGCAATTGCGCATACAGGTCGTTGAGCCGTGCGGTGAGTTTTTCCGCAAGGCCACGGGAGTTGACGAACACGAGGGTGGTGTGGTGTTTCAGCACTTCGTCAAGCACGCTGCGTTCGATGGCCGGCCATACCGAACCTCCGGTCGAAACCCGTGAGGTATGTTCATCTCCCCCGACCGAAGTCAGTCCTTTACGTTCCGCCAATGCCTCCATGGCAGGACCCACCCCGGAAATATGCGTGGTATGGCGGTTCGGAAGTTTCACGGCGCCTGCCCTCCGCCCTGCGTCGTCGGAGACGGGATCGCGCATGGCCGAAAGCGGTTCCACCACTTTCAGATCCATGTCGGGGTGCGATTCGGGTCTGATGACGCGTACCGGCCGCGTGCCGCCAAGGAAACGTGCGGCTTCGGCCGGCGGTTCCACAGTGGCGGAAAGCCCGATGCGTTGGACAGACCGGCCGGCAAGGCTTTCCAATCGTTCCAAGCTCAGCGCCAGGTGCGCGCCACGTTTGGAGCCCGCGATGGCGTGCACTTCATCCACGATAACGGTATCAACGGCGGAAAGTATCCGTCGCGCCTTGGAGGTGAGCAGCAGGAACAGCGATTCTGGCGTGGTTACGAGGATATCCGGCGGATGGCTGACGATTCTGCGCCGTTCCTGCGGCGTGGTGTCGCCGCTTCGTATGCCCACGCTGACTTTCGGCGATGGCAATCCCATCGCCTCGCACTGTCCGGCGATGCCAGCCAATGGCGCTTGGAGGTTCTTGGCCACATCCACGCCCAGAGCCTTCAATGGCGAAATATACAGGACCTTGACGCCGCGGACGGGTTTACGTTTCTTGGCATTGCAATCGGATTCAGCCGTGCCGTCCCCACCGCCGGACGTCCGCAATAAGTCATCGCCCTCCTTCGTCATCAGACGGTCGATTGCGGAAAGGAAGGCGCACAATGTCTTGCCGGAGCCGGTGGGCGCCACCACCAACACGTTCTCGCCGGAGCGGATGGCCGGCCATGCCAAACGTTGCGCCTCCGTCGGAGCATTGAACGCATGCTTGAACCAGGCATTGGTAGCCTCCGAGAACAAGTCCATGCATTCGTACATACGTTCGATTATGGCATCGCCTTCAGACATCATCCACAACCGGCGGAAAGCTCGTCATCCACCGTCGTCGGCTCATTCGAGCACACCGCCCGGCTGACACATTCGAGCGTCTCACATATGGCGTCGTCAGGCGGCCGCACGGTCGCCGCACTTGCGGCGCAAAGTCTCATGCATGGCGACCATCAGCGCCAGGAACACCACCAGATAGAACGGGAACAGGTTGACCGAAACATGTTGCGCGATCAGCCCGAACAGCGGCGGCATGCACATCGATCCCACATAGGCGCAAGCCATCTGCATGCCGACGATGGCCTGCGATTTGTCCTCGCCGAAATAAGCAGGAGTGGAATGGATGACGCACGGATAGATCGGCGCGCAGCCCAAACCGATGACCATTAGTCCCGCGATGGTGCCGATATTGTGCGGCAACGGCAGGAGCATGATGACGATGCCGGTCAGCACCAACGCCTGGCCAAGACGAATCATGGCCGGATCGTTCAGTTTCATGGTCAGGAAACCGCTGGCGAGACGTCCGACGGTGATGCCGATGCAAAACAGGCTTCCCCACATGGCCGCCGTGGTCTTGTCGATGCCCTTGCCAAGCGCCATATAGCTG
>ENA-UOJS01002137-UOJS01002137.1-human-gut-metagenome-genome-assembly--contig:-C74-NODE-2137-length-14233-cov-10.153407_pt1 | contig 14233 bp, 10 predicted proteins | sample MGYA00242355_ERZ723902 | MGnify/ENA metagenome assembly ERZ723902 | reverse complement strand
GCTCGATGGCAGCTTCCCGCTCCAGTTTGCCCATGCGGCGGGTATTCCGCTTTGCGTTCTCCGCCTTATCGCTGATCTCAATGCTGTCCGCAATGGCCTTGACGATGGTCTTAGGCACGATGCCGTGTTCTTCATTGTAGGCCATCTGGATGGCACGGCGGCGCTCGGTCTCGGTGATGGCGCGTTCCATGCTGTCCGTCACCTCATCGGCGTACATGATGACCAGACCCTCGGCGTTGCGGGCCGCGCGGCCAATGGTCTGGATGAGGCTGGTCTCACTGCGCAGAAAGCCTTCCTTGTCGGCATCCAGGATCGCCACAAGGCTGACCTCCGGCAGATCCAGGCCCTCACGCAGGAGGTTGATGCCCACCACCACATCGATGGAGCCCAGGCGCAGATCTTTGATGATCTCCATCCGTTCAAAGGTATCTACCTCGTGGTGCATATATTTGACCTTGATGCCCTGCTCGGTCAAGAAGTCGGTCAGGTCCTCGGCCATCTTCTTGGTCAGGGTGGTCACAAGAACACGCTCGTTCTTCGCCGTGCGGGCGTTGATCTCGCCCAGCAGGTCAGTCACCTGCCCCTCCACAGGCCGCACCGAGATCAGCGGGTCCAGCAGGCCGGTGGGCCGGATGACCTGCTGCGCGATCCGGGTGCTGTTCCGGCGCTCGTACTCGCCCGGCGTGGCCGAGACGAACACCATCTGGTTCAGTTTGCTTTCCACCTCCTCAAACTTGAGGGGACGGTTGTCAAAGGCCGACGGCAGACGGAAGCCGTATTCCACCAGCGTCTTTTTGCGGGCGTAGTCGCCGCCGTACATAGCACGCACCTGCGGCAGGGTCACATGGCTCTCATCCACAAAAAGCAGAAAATCCTCCGGGAAATAATCCAGCAGGGTGGTGGGCATACTGCCCGGCGCACGGCCCGACAGCACCGCCGAGTAGTTCTCGATGCCCTTGCAGATCCCCACCTCGGTCAGCATCTCGATGTCGTAGTTCGTTCGCTGCTGGATGCGCTGGGCCTCGATGAGCTTGCCCTCGGCGGTAAACTTCTTCACCTGCTCGTCACACTCGGCGCGGATCTTTTCAATGGCCGCTGCCTTTTTATCGGCGCTGACGATGTAGTGGCTGGCCGGGAAGATGGCCACATGCTTCACCACGTTCTGCCGGGTGCCGGTAACGGGGTTGAACTCCGTGATGCGGTCGATCTCATCCCCAAAGAATTCCACCCGGATGGCAAGGTCGCTCATGTAGGCCAGATAGATATCCACCGTGTCGCCGTGAACGCGGAACTTATTGCGGATAAAATTGATGTCGTTCCGCTCATATTGCAGGGTGACCAGCTTTTTGCACAGGTCATCCCGCTCCATCTGCATCCCGGGCCGCAGGCTGATGACCATGCTGCGGTAATCGATGGGGTCGCCCAGAGAGTAGATACAGGACACCGATGCCACAATGATGACATCCCGCCGCTCCGAAAGCGCCGCCGTGGCCGAATGGCGCAGGCGGTCGATCTCATCGTTGATGGCGCTGTCCTTTTCAATGTAGGTATCGGTACTGGGGATGTAGGCTTCGGGCTGGTAGTAATCGTAGTAGGAAACAAAATACTCCACCGCATTGTCCGGGAAGAACGAGCGGAACTCGGTGCAGAGCTGGGCCGCCAGCGTCTTATTATGGGCCAGCACCAGCGTGGGGCGGTTGCACCGGGCGATCACGTTGGCCATGGTAAAGGTCTTGCCGCTGCCGGTCACACCCAGCAGGGTCTGGCAGCGGTCGCCCCGCTCAACGCCCTCTACCAGCTGCTCAATGGCCTGGGGCTGGTCACCCGTGGGGGCATAGTTGGAGACGAGATGGAACTGTTCATCGGCCATGTCTCGGTTCTCCTTTCTGTTCTCAGATAGAACTACAAATAGTTGTACTTTTCATGTTGATTATAACACAATTATTTTATAATATCAATACGGCCTGAGCATCTCCCCGGTCTGGAAATCGTAGAACGGCAGGCGGTTGGCCTCCCGCATGGAGAAATATTCGCTCTCAGTCAGGATGATGTGATCCCGCAGATGCACCTTGACCAGCCCCAGTGCCCGGACGATATTCTCGGTGGCCATCAGATCCTCCCGCGAGGGCAGGGCCACGCCGTTGGGGTGGTTATGGCAGAGCACCACACTGTCGGTACCGCCCTTGAGGGCTGCCGCCACCACATCCTTGATCTCCAGACTCACCCGGTCGCTGGTGCCGTCCCGCAGCCAGAACAGCCCCTTGATGCGGCTGCGGCCATCCAGCGCAGTCAGCAGGGCGCGTTCCTGCACAGTCCCGGCAAACTGTGCCATCAGGTATTCGACCAGCTGGTCGGTGGTCTTCATGCACTTTTTGCCGTTGACCGCACACTGGGTATAGTATCTGCCGACCTGCGGCAAAAGATGCAGCATCCGGGCGGTAGAGGGGCCTACGCCCTCCACCGTCAGCAGATCCTCCTCGGAAGCATCCAGCACCCCGGCAAAGTCTCCGAACCGGTCCATGAGGACATGGGCAAGGCCGTTGGTGTCCTTGCGGGTGTTGGTGATATAAAGGACATATTCCAGCGCTTCGTGGGGTTCCAGACTTTCCAGTCCGTACTGCTCTACCCGGGCGCGCATCCGCTGACGGTGCCCCTTATGCTGGCTGCTTTCCTTCGCCATGGTCATTCTCCTTTTGCGTTATTACTCTAATAGTACCGTTTTTTCAGCAAAACACAAGGGGGCACAGGAAATATTCTGCGTTGACTTCAAAGAAAGGGTGGTTTATTATAGAGAAAAGGCTTTTTTATGAATCAATATGCCCTCTCAGTCAAAGCCTGCGGCTTTGCCAGCTCTCCCAAAGGGAGAGCCCCTTGTGGCTCTCGGTCAGCATGTACTGAACCCGGGAGATGCATTGCCTCTCCCTTTGGGAGAGGTGGATTTGCGAAGCAAAGACGGAGAGGGCTTGTCTTTCATCCAACAAAAGGAACGATCTTATGAAACAATTTACTGCCACCGCAAACGACGAGGGCGTGCGGCTTTCCCGCTTTGTCCAGAGCGTGACGCGCGATTTCCCCACCAGCCTGCTGTACAAGAGCTTCCGCAACAAGCGGGTCAAGGTCAACGGCAAAAAGGGAGCCCCCGAGGATCGGCTCAAGGCGGGCGACCTCATTGAGCTGTACATCAACGATGAATTCTTCCCGCCCGAAGGCGCAAAGCCTGCAGCCCGCAAGCCTGCCCCCAAAAAGCAGCAGAACCAGCCCAAGGTGACCGTCATCTATGAGGACGAGAACATTGCCGTGCTGTACAAGCCCACCCACCTGCTCTGCCACAGCGACCGCACCGGCGATGCCAACCTTGTGGACGCATTCACCCAGTATCTGGCCCAGAAGGGCGAGTATGACGCAGGCGGCGAGAATCGCTTCAAGCCCGGCATCTGCAACCGGCTGGACCGTGGCACCGAGGGCCTTGTCATCGCTGCCAAGAGCTACGCCGCCCTGCGGGACATGAACGAGATCATCCGCACCGACCTGCTCAAAAAGGAATACTACACCATCACCGTGGGCATCCCCCAGAGCGGGCGGTTCACGGCCTGGTGGGAGCACGACGAAAAGAACAACAAGGTCAGCATCCACGCCCACCAGGCGCAGGACGAGCACCGCAAGCAGATCATCACCGATGTGGATGTTCTGCGCACCGCCGGGCCCTTTGCCCTGTGCAGGATCGGCCTGGTCACGGGCCGCACCCACCAGATCCGCGCGCATCTGGCCTACCTGGGCAAGCCGGTGCTGGGCGACATCAAATACGGCAACCGCAAGATGAACGAGCGCACCGGCACTCGGACGCAAGCCCTCTGCGCCGTCCGCATCAGCTTCCTGGATATCCCGGAGGAGAACACTCTGCGTTATCTCTCCGGCAAGGTCATCAAGCTGAAGGACCCCCAGATCGTCAAACAGTTCGACGCGCTGGATAAGAATAAAGAAGGAGCAACATCATGGCAGACCTGAACGCCTATTTCAAAAGCATCATCGACCAGGACCGCGAGGCCGTGGTTATCTGCGACCTGAACCACATCATCATTTACATGAATCCTGCCGCTGTGGTGGATTACAAAAAATACGGCGGAGCCGCCCTGCTGGGCAAAAGCCTTCTGGCCTGCCACAACCCCCATTCGGTGGAAGCCATCCGCAAGGTGGTCGAGTGGTTCGCGGCGGATGCCAGCCACAACATCGTCTATACCTACTACAATCCAAAGCATGTCCGTGATGTCTACATGGTTGCCCTGCGGGACGAGGACGGTACCCTGATCGGCTACTACGAAAAGCACGACTCCCGCAAAGCCGAGACGATGGAGCGGTACGATTTGTTCTGACAAAGAAAGACGAACTCGACACAAAAAAGACTTTGCCGCCTACCCCCGTGCGAAGATGCTACTCTGCTATACCTCCCGCATAAGCAAAACGAACGCCTGCCGGGCTTTTCTCACTCGGCAGGCGTTCGTTCTTTTTATGGGGTCGATGCGTTACTTTGCCAGCAGCTCGTCAGCCAGCACATCCATCTGTGCCTCAGCGGCGGCATTGGCGGCAGAGCGGATGGTCACAACGGCATCACAGACGGTGATGTTCTTCATGCCGTCCAGCTCAGCACGCATCAGCTTTGCAGCCATGGGGGCCCAGGTGCCGTTCTCCATCAGGCCAACGGTGCGGCCCTGGAAGTTCTTGGTCTTGAGGTGGGTCAGCAGATTCTCCATCGGCGGGAAGAGGAAGCCATCGTAGGTGGCGCAGGCCAGCACGATCCGGCCGCAGCGGAAGGCCTCAGTGACGGCATAGGAGACATCGGTGCGGGTCAGATCCATCTCCACCACCTTGGCACCCTTGGCGCGCAGCTTCTCAGCCATGGTGTGGGCGGCGGCTCTGGTGTGGCCGTGGATGGAAGCGCTGGCCACCAGGATCTTCTCCGGCTCCTCAGCCTTGTAGCTGGACCACAGGTCATAGTAGTTCAGGTACTTGCTCAGATCGCCGGTCAGCACGGGGCCGTGCAGGGGGCAGATGGTGGCGATATCCAGCGCGGCGGCCTTTTTCAGCAGAGCCTGCACCTGCGGGCCGTACTTGCCCACGATGTTCAGGTAGTAGCGGCGGGCCTCGCTGGCCCAGTCGGCGTTTTCGTCAAACCTGGCCACTGCACCAAACCGGCCAAAGCCGTCTGCAGAGAAGAGCACCTTTTCACTGCTCTCATAGCTCACCATGACCTCGGGCCAGTGCACCATGGGGGCAAGCACAAAGGTCAGGGTGTGGGTGCCCAGGCTCAGGCTCTCGCCGTCCTTCACCACCACGCGGCGCTCCTTGGCAACGGCATCCGCCCCAAAGAACTGATCCATATACAGGAAAGTTTTGGCGTTGCCCACCACCTGCATTTCCGGGTAGAGGGCGGCCAGTCTGGCGATATTGGCACCGTGGTCAGGCTCCATGTGGCTGACCACCAGGTAATCCGGCTTGCGTCCGGCCAGTGCCTCGGTCAGGTTGGCAAGCCAGGGCTCCGTGGCACGGTTGTCCACCGTATCCAGAATGGCGGTCTTTTCGTCCAGAATGACATAGGAATTGTAGCTCACGCCGGTGGGCACCGGGTACTGGCTCTCGAACAGGTCAATGGTGGTATCGTCCACACCCACGCCCAGAATGGCTTCGCTGATCTTTTTCACGCTCATAGCAGACATCCTCTCTATCCATATTGCAGTGCCGGAAAAGCGGCAATATAATACTAATAACGGTTCCTAGTATAGCACATTGTTAAAGATTATTCAAGCTCCTCCGGCAGTCTTGCTGCCACCGGCCGGCCGGGCTCGGTGTCCAGCTCCAGCAGGGCTGCCGCGCTGGCATCATCCAGGCTCTGGACACTGCGGAGCTTGCGGCTGATGGCCCGGCTGCGGACACCAATGAGGTTGTCCAGCTCTTCATCGGTCTGGCGCAGGCGCTGCTGCATCTTGGAGAGCCCCTGCCCGAACTTGTCGAACTCCGTCTTAACGGCACCCAGCAGCTGCCAGACCTCGCCGGAGCGCTTCTGGATGGCAAGGGTCTTGAAGCCCATCTGCAGGCTGTTGAGCAGAGCCGCCATGGTGCTGGGGCCTGCAATGTTCACCTGATAATCCCGCTGCAGCACCTCCAGCAGACCGGCGTTCACCACCTCGGCGTACAACCCTTCAAAAGGCAGGAAGAGGATGCCAAAGGTCGTGGTGTAGGGCGGTTCCACATACTTTTCCCGGATATCCTTTGCCTCGCTCCGCAGCACCAGTTCCAGCGCATGGCGGGCATTCTCCACCGCCTGCGCATCGCCGGAGGCCTGGGCATCCTGCAAGTGCGCGTAGGTGTCGCCGGGGAATTTGGAGTCGATGGGCAGCCAGACCGTGCCGCCGTCCGTGCCCGGCATCTTGATGGCATATTCCACCCGCTGGGTGCTGCCCGGGATGGTGGCCACATTGGTCTCGTACTGCTCCGGGGCCAGGATCTCTTCCAGAATGGCTCCCAGCTGGATCTCACCCAGAATGCCGCGGGTCTTAACGCCCGAGAGCACCTGCTTCAGCCCGCCCACATCGGCGGCAAGGTTCTGCATCTCGCCCAGCCCCTTGTACACCTGTTCCAGCTGGTCGTTCACAGCCTTGAAGCTCTCGGTCACCCGCTTCTGCAGGGCATCCTGCAGTTGCTCATCCACGGTGTGGCGGATCTCATCCAGCTTTTTGGCGTTCTCGGCCTGCAGGGCGGTCATGTTTTCCGCAAGGGTCTTGCGCAGCTCTTCCAGCTTCTGGGTGTTGGCAGCCTCCAGACTCTGGAGCCGCTGGGTCAGGATCTGCTGCTGGCCGCTCTGGCCCTGTGCCAGTGTAGTGCTCATGCTCTGTACTGAGGTCTGCAATGTCTCACTGACACTGCGGATGGCGGTGTAATTCTGCTCCGCCATTGCCGCCTGTCTGGCCGCAAAGTCTTTTGCCTGTGCATCGAGCTGCTGCTGCATCCAGCGCTTGAGCTCCTCGTAGTCTCCCCCGTTCCGGGGCTTGTTCAGTTTCCAGAGCACCACCGCCAGCAGCAGGCAGATGATGATCAGCAGCAGGGTGTACAATCCAGCTAAAAATTCCATTGATTATAAGTCCTCGAAATCGACCAATTCTTTCCGGGTATCCAGCGCATCACCATAAAGGCCCACGCCGTCCACCTCGCACTCGCCCGACTGGTTATCATAGGGGTCGGAGCGGAACCCGTACATCGGCGGGTCAAAGGGTGCCTCAAAGGCGCGGTTTGCCACCATGCGCCCGGTGTCCAGGCTGCCGAAGTAGTGGCGGCGCAGCTCTTCCTCGCCCTGCCGTGCCATGGAGGCACCAAACGAGCAGTCGGCATACATCCAGCCCTTGGGGGCAATGTAGAACATGACCCAGTCGTGGCAGCCCACGCCGGTGGGCGACACCGACAGGCCGCTCTGCCAGCGGGCCGGAATACCCACCAGACGGCAGAGGGTGATGAAGGTCAGGGCCATAATGCCGCAGTCACCGCGCCGGTTCCGTGCGCAGCGGTCGGGCAGGCAGTCCTGCACAAAGTAGGCGGGCTGATAGTGATACCGCACGTTCAGGGTAACGTAATCATAGATGCGCTTTGCCTTTTCCGCCGGGTCGGTGATCCCTTCGGTCAGCTGTGCAGCCAGCGCCCGCAGGTAGGGCGTGAACACGATATGCGGGGCCTGCTCCTCGGTATCAAAGGTCGGCTGTTCCGGTGCAGGCACAAAGTCCAGCGGGTCAGCATAGACTGCCGTTGTCTTGTAACGGTACTGCACCCCGAAGCGGCGGTTTTCGGTCAGGTCAGCCTCCCAGCAGACCGTGCGCTGGGGAGCGTTTGCATCGGCGATGCGGCCCGGCTGCTCGGTAAAGCTCTGCAGCTCGATCTCGCTCTGGGCCAGGCATTCCGCCGGAATGGGCAGCCAGGCGCGGACGTGCACGCTCTCCCGGCCCTCTGCCTTTGCCTTGGCCAGAGCGGCGGCAAAGGCCTCATCCGACATCCCCACGCTGGTCTTCAGCGTGATGCGGGCACTGGCCTGCCCTTCCCGCTCCATCTGGTCATGGATGCGGCGGCGGCGCTCCCGGGCCAGCGCGGCCGGGGCGGGCGGGTCAAGCTGACGGGCGGCAAGGTCGGCGTGGGTGGCGATCAGCGTTTCGGCAAAGCGGTCAAGGTAGTGCTTCTCCCCTTCCACGAACCGCCAGTCCACCCGGCCCTCATGCACCAGCTGGCGGAACTCCTCCACCGTGAAATCCCGCACAAGGCCCTGCATCCGGGCCACGGCCTGTGCCTCGTTCCAGCAGTATTCCTGCGGCAGACGGCACATGATCTCCTTCTGCACCAGCAGGGCATCCCGCAGCGCGTCCACGCCGTGGGGCACAGGGTTGGCGGGCTGCTCGTACTCCGGCATTTCCAACCCCTGACTGCGGGGGCTGTTCTGGGTCTCCGTCCAGTCCTCGGCCAGATATTCATCGATCCGTTCCACGGCTTCTTTGTAATAGCCCGCGGCCTTCAGCCGCTCCACATCATCGGGCAGACCGACGTTCAGATGCACAAATGCTTCGTTCAGATTTTTCATCCTGTTTCATCCTTTCTCTCAGGCGCACTGCTCTTCCCAGAAAGCAGTGGCTTCCACCAGCCAGTTCTCGGCATCTGTTCCGGTACCGATGCCGCAGACGTGAGGTGCATTGTTGAACACCCGGTAAACATGCTTGACGTGATTGGCCTGCAGGGCAGCTTCCAGCTGCGGTCCCTGCCGCCAGTAGACCAGCTCTTTCAGCAGCGTGTCGTTCACACCGTGCCAGTGGTAGGTGGCGGGATAGTCCGGCGTGATCTCATCCGAAAGATTCCGGGTATAGTATTTGGGGCCGTACGCGCCGATATCCTGAATGACATGGTAGATGGGCTTGATGTAGGTCATATCGTTGATGGGGTAGCCCAGCAGCAGGGCGGCAGGCTTGGGCACATTGTAATGCTGATACCCCACCGATTCCGTGCCGAACAGACCCGTCAGGTGGCCGCCCATGGAATATCCCACGATGGCGTACTGCTCCGGCTGGATGCCAAACTCCGCAGCGTGTTCCTCAATGTACTGCATGGCCCGGCCGATGTCCTCCAGCGGAGCGTCATCGGAAGCATCCGTCCAGACGCGATACCGCAGAATAAAGGCGGCATAGCCCAGCTCATGCAGCTGCCAGGCCGTGCAGGCCCCCTCCTCCAGCTCGGCGCTCTCATTGGCACCGCTGCCAGCCAGGATCAGCGCAAACTTGGCATTTTCGGCCTTGGCCGGGAAATAGAACAGGCCGGTGTTGTTTTTGGTGCGGTCCGCCGCCTTTTCCGCATCCGTGTAGAACGAGTGGGTGACCTGAACGCCATTGTTGTAGTTCTCAATGACCAGATTCAGCCCCTTGGCACAGCCTTCGGCCACATACTCGTTGGTGTAGCCTTCCACAGTGGTCATCTCCCACAGGGCCTGACCCGGCGGGCAGTCCTTATCCTGCGAGTAGGTGTAGAAGCCGGAGTTCTTGATGCCCGGGTTGTTGCGCACTTCCTTCATGGTGGTCTGGGCCGTGATGTTGGGCTCTCCCTTTTCCATTACGGCACCGGCGGGCAGGGCCAGCAGTGCCAGCAGACACAGCACCATCGCAACGATTCGTTTTGCCTGTTTCATGTTCCGTTCCTTTCCCCCGGCACCGCCCTGATTGCATTTTCCCGTACAGAGGACTATAATATGAGACTGCACAGGCGACACCGGTTGTTTTTTGTTCTATTGTATCACACCCGCCGGTATTGTCAAAACAAATCTGTCCGCAAAATCCATGCGTTGTGATCTCCACGCTTCCGAGGGGCCGGGTATTCAGATTCCGGACACTCTGCCCGGCCTGAGGTGAACAGGTTTCCATTGTGATTTGCGGCAGATTCTGCTATACTGAAAAGAGATATTGCACACGCAATGAGGGGAAACCGGAGCATTGCGGCTCCGGTCAGGATGGGAATATGAGTGAGATCACAGTCCGGCCCATGATGCCGGAGGATTGGACTGCCGTGTCCAAAATATATCTGGAGGGCATTGCCACCGAGCACGCCACCTTCCAGACCAACTGCCCGCCCTACACCGCCTGGGACGCATCCCATACCCGGGAATGCCGCCTGGTGGTGCTGGACGATGGGGTCGTAGCCGGCTGGGCAGCCCTGCATCGGGTAGACCCCCGCTGGTGCTACCGCGGCGTGGCCGAGGTGAGCATCTATGTCGGGGAGAAATTCCGGGGCAAGGGGCTGGGCTATCACCTGCTCACGGCGCTCTGCCGTGAGGCCGAACAGGCCGGGTACTGGACGCTGCAGTCCACGGTGCTGCAGGACAACGCCCCCTCCCGGGGCCTGCACCTGAAATGCGGCTTCCGCGTGGTGGGCCGCCGGGAGCGCATTGCCCGGGACTGCCACGGCCGCTGGCTGGACACCTACCTGATGGAGCGGCGGTGTGCAGCGGACGAACCGACGGGCTATAAAAAGCTGTAAGGTACTTTTTTGCGGGAAAGATTTACAGTTTCTTCAAAAAGTGACCTTGAAAATCCACAAAAATATGATATACTAACGTAACGATACCAAAACGAGAGAAAGGAGGCGCGCGGAATGGCACCGACCAAAGAGCGTCCGGCAACCAAGACGATTGCCACAAACCGGGAAGCGCGCCACGAGTACTTCGTTCTGGAAGCGCTGGAGACCGGCGTTGAGCTGAAAGGCACCGAAGTCAAAAGCCTGCGTGCCGGCGGCGTGAACCTGAAAGACAGCTGGGTCGATATTGAGGACGGCGAGCTGCTGGTCAAGGGAATGCACATCACCCCCTACGACCACGGCAACATCTTCAATCAGGACCCCATGCGGGTGCGGCGGCTGCTGGCCCACAAGAATGAGATCCGGCGGCTGCACCAGCAGTGCAAGCTGCAGGGCTACACTCTTGTGCCGCTTTCGCTCTACTTCAAGCATGGCCGCGTCAAAATGGAGCTGGGCCTGTGCAAGGGTAAAAAACTCTACGACAAGCGCGCAGATGCCGCCAAGCGCGATGCCAAGCGCTCCATCGACCGGGCCGTTAAATCCAACGGCGTTTACTATTGATTTCAGGCAGCATTCCTGCCCGGAAACTTCAAAGCTTACCCACACCGCAAGGTGTGTTTTATGGGGGCGTAAAGGTTTCGACGGGGGGAGCGAGGCCTGGGCAGCGGGTAGCAGTGGGGGACCTGCTCTAAACTCCTCCAAAAAATTAACTGACAACAATAATTATCAGTTGCTCGCAGCCTGAGTGCTGCGCGTTCCGCCCACTCTTGTGTCGTGTGGGGCCGGGGCGTCCTTTAGACACAGCACCTGAACGGACCTAAGCTTTGCGGACCGGCAGGAACTCATGAAGCTACCAAAGCGTTAGCCTGACGATCGGCGTGACGCGGCGGGAATGTTGTAGATCGCCTGCACCCGGAGACACCTACGCTGAACTCTTTTCGGACATGGGTTCGACTCCCATCGCCTCCACCACACAAGAAAAATCCGAACCTCTTCCCATCGGGAAAAGGTTCGGATTTTTTCGTTTGCCGTATTTCTTACCGCGTCATTTTCATTTCCAGTCTCAGCAGCGCGGCTTTTTTCTCGATGCCGCCTGCATATCCGGTCAGGCTGCCGTTTGTTCCGACAACGCGGTGGCATGGAATGATGATAGAGATCACATTGTGTCCGACAGCCCCGCCCACAGCCTGCGCAGACATCCGGGAAAGGCCGCGCTCTGCGGCAAGCTGCCTTGCCAGCGCCCCATAGGTCGTGGTCTGGCCGCAGGGGATGCGGCGCAGCAGCGCCCACACCTCCTGCTGAAAGGCAGAGCCAGCGGGATGGAGCGGCGGGGTAAAGTCCGGCTCCTGCCCGCCGAAATAAACATCCAGCCAGCGTCTGGCCTCGGAGAGCACAGCGGTCTCCTGCTCCTGATGCACCGCATCCAGGGTGCGGGCAAAGTACTTCTGCCCCTCGAACCAGAGGCCGGTCAGGCCTGTGTCGTCAGCGGCCAGCAGGATGCCGCCCAGAGGAGACTCATAGTGCTGTGTATAGATCACCGTTTATCGGATCTCAATGCCCAGCTTGAACTTCAGGTTGCCCAGCACCTTCTTGACGGTGCGCTCGACCTGCTCAGCGGAGATCTCCGCGCTGGGGTCAGACAGGGTCAGGGAGAAGGCCATGCTCTTCTTGCCCTCGCCCAGGTTTGCGCCGCGGTAGATATCGAACAGCTTGACCTCGGTGATGAGGGAGCTTGCCTTCTTGATGGTGTCCTCGATCTCGCCGCAGGTGACCTTTTCCTCGCAGACAAGGGCCAGGTCACGCTTGACGGCAGCGTAGGGGCTCAGCGGCTTATAGCGCAGCTCACTGTCCACACAGGACATCAGAGCCTCATAGTCCAGCTCACCCAGATAGATGTTCTGGCTGTCCTTCTGGTCCTTTGCGATCTCCAGCTCGCCGTTGATCTCATTGGAGAGCTTACCGAACACGCCCAGACGCTTGCCGTTGCAGTAGACAGCGGCGCTGATGCCCGGGTGGAGCCACGGGGTGGTCTCGCGCTCGTAGGTGAAGGTCAGGTCAAAGCCTGCGGCCAGCGCCTCCATTGCACCCTTGACGGTGAAGAAGTCCTCCTCGGGGCCAAAGGCACCAATGCAGAGGGTCTGACGCTCATGGGGATGCTCGCTGATGGGCAGCTCCTTGGCCAGATAGACGGGAGCCATCTCGAACAGGCGGCCCTCGGCATTGCCCTTCTTGAGATTGTCCACGATGACATTCAGCATGGACGGGGTCAGCAGGGTTCGCATGATGGACAGGTTCTCGCTGATGGGATTCAGGATGCGGATAGCCTTGCGGGCAGCATCCTCAGCGGGGATGTGCAGCATATCCAGCTCCGCGTTGGAGTAGAAGGCCAGGGTGGAGGCCTCATAGAAGCCCTGTGCAGCCAGCAGGCGCTTGGTCTTGAGCTGCTGCTTCTGCGCGTAGTTCAGGCCGCCGTTGGTGACAGAGGCAGTGTTCAGGAAGGTGGGGTTGATGTGGTCATAGCCGTACTCACGGATGACCTCCTCCGCCAGATCGGGGAAGCTCTCCACATCCTCACGGTAGAGAGGAGCAGACACATCCCAGCTGCCGTCAGCCTGCACATCCACGGTGAACTCCAGGCGCTGCAGGATATCGATCATGGTCTGCTCGGGCACAGTGATGCCCAGCACACCGCAGATCTTGGCAGGGGTGGTCACGATGTGCTTGCGCTCCAGCGGGCGGCCATCGGTCAGGTCATACTCGAGGGTGGTGATATCGCCGCAGTCCAGCTCCTGGATCAGGTGCAGGGCACGGGCCAGGCCCAGCTCGGGAGAGTTGCGGTCCACACCCTTTTCATAACGGGCAGAGGAATCACTGTTCTGGCCCAGGGCACGGCTGGTCTTGCGGACGCAGTCACGAGCGAAGGTGGCGCACTCGAACAGCAGGCTGGTGGTGTTCTCATCCATGCCGGAGTTGGCACCGCCCATGATGCCGGCCAGAGCCACAGGCTTCTCGGCATCGCAGATGACCAGATTGTTGGGGTTCAGGGTGAACTCCTTTTCATCGAGGGTCACGATCTTCTCGCCCTCGTGGGCACGGCGCACATCAATGGTGCGGCCGGCGACCTTGTTCAGGTCAAAGGCGTGCATGGGCTGGCCCATTTCCAACAGGGTGTGGTTGGTGATATCCACCACATTGCTGATGGAGCGCAGGCCGCACAGGGCCAGATGGCGCTTCATCCAGCGAGGAGATTCGCCCATGCGGATGTTGCGGACGTAGTGCGCCATATAACGGGGGCACAGGTCAGGGGCCTCCACCTGGACGGTGATGGGAGCATCCGGCTCGCAGACAGTCTTGTAATCCATGGCGGGCATATGCAGGGGCTTGCCCAGAATGGCAGCGACCTCGCGGGCAATGCCCAGCACGGACTGGCAATCCGGGCGGTTTGCGGTGATGGAGATATCGAAGATATAGTCATCCAGACCGACAACGGGTGCGATGTCGGTGCCGGGAACGGAATCCTCGGGCAGGATGAGCAGGCCATAGACCTCAGAGCCCGGGAACAGGTCATCGTTCAGGCCCAGCTCCTCGCCGGAGCAGAGCATACCGTTGGACTCCACGCCCTGCATCTTGCGGGCCTTGATCTTGATGCCGC
>ENA-UOJS01002131-UOJS01002131.1-human-gut-metagenome-genome-assembly--contig:-C74-NODE-2131-length-14281-cov-6.146844_pt1 | contig 14281 bp, 13 predicted proteins | sample MGYA00242355_ERZ723902 | MGnify/ENA metagenome assembly ERZ723902 | reverse complement strand
GACAATATCCTGCGGCTGACCGATGACCCGGATGTGCTTGATCCCATCCGCTTCCTGCGCGAGCGCGAGGTGGTGCATTATCAGCGCTTCGGTGATGCATTGCGCACGGTGCAGGATTCACTTGACGGAAAGAATTTCTACGCATTCAACCCGTCCTTCGACACGACAGGCATCTTCAGACAGGAAAAGTGAATTCAAAAAGCGGTGTTAAAAAGCCATAAACGAGCTTTTTAACACCGCCGGGAAAGGCAATTGCCACATCGGGCGCGGATACGACTGCTTGAGTCGGTCAGTTTTCCGCTTCTATACGCTCAATGAGGTCGGCTATCACGCCGTCCTCGTTTGAGCACAGGCACATGTCCGCGATATTTTTTACTTCATCAAGCGCGTTGGCGGGACACACACCGACATCTGCGGCGCGCAGCATGGCGATGTCGTTATCGTAATCGCCGACCGCGTATATTTTCAACGGCTTGGGGTGCGCAGGGGAGAGACATATTTTCCTGAGCTCGGGGATCATTGTCGCCTTTGTGCACCCTTTTTTCTGCAATTCAAAGAACGTGGGACCGGACATGCTGTCCTCAAATACATCGCCCATTTCCTCACGTAGCTGTTCGCGCAGACGGACGAGCCTTTCGGGCTTATCACGTATAACGACCTTATACCAGCTGTAATTCACCCACTCGCTCACAGGCAGTACATACCGTCTTTCCGGTGGACAACTTTCAAGATCACGCTGCATCATCGGGCATACCGGCGGACAGGTCATATATCCTTCGGGAACGGACAGACGTATGCTCACACTCGGGAGCGTGCGGAACATAAACTCAACTGCACGCATTGCCAGGTCTGTGTCAAGAAAATTTTCGCACAGCGGCTTCGCTTCCTTGAAGTCGTACATGTACGTGCCGTTGCAGACGACCACAGGCGCATTTACAAGCTCGTTTACCATTGGAATATGATGCTCGAGGCTCAGGTGCATTCTTCCCGTAGCCATTGTAAAGAGTCCGCCAGCCGCTTTGAAGCGCGCTATGGCGTCCATATTCCGCTGAATTATCCTCGACTTTGCGCCGAAAAATGTACCGTCAAGGTCGGTTAAAATCAAAATATTTGAGAGATCTTTCATTATACTTTTATGAGATGCCTTTCAGATGTTTTGTGTGTAACGGTCGATGTCGCTGTACGGTTCACTGTATCCCGTGGAAGCCCGCAGGCGGTTTATAAGTGTCATCATATCAGCCGGACACGGGGCGGTGAATGAGAGCAATTCCTTGGTGCGCGGGTGAGTGAGTTCAAGCCTTGCGGCGTGGAGGCACTGTCCGTGGATCAGCGCACGGTATTTTGCGTACACATCACCTGTTTCGCCTCCGTATACCGGATCGCCGAGCACCGGATGACCGGAATATGCCATGTGAACACGTATTTGATGTGTGCGTCCGGTTTCAAGACGGCATACGACCATTGAAGCGCCGTTATATCGTTCGCAGATACTCCAATGCGTTATAGCCTCACGCGCATGTGCTTCCGGAGCTCTTATGACCGCCATTTTTTTGCGATCTGTCGGGTGGCGCCCTATCGGAGCATTCAGCGTTCCGCTGTCCTCGACAGGAGCACCGCAGAGCAGGGCAACGTATGTCCTTTTCACGTAATGACGCTTGATATCCGCAGCTAGTGCCGTGTGTGCGGCGTCGTTTTTTGCCACAACGAGCAGTCCGGAGGTATCTTTATCTATTCTGTGGACAATTCCAGGGCGTATAACACCGCCTATTCCGGAGAGACTGTTGCCGCAGTGTGACAGCAACGCATTGACAAGAGTGCCGTTGTAGTTGCCGGCGGCGGGGTGGACGACCATTCCGGACGGCTTATTTATAACTATGATGTCGTCATCCTCGAATACTACATCGAGCGGGATTTCTTCGGCGCAGGCTTCGAGCGGAACCGGGCGGGGAACGACAACGGTTATTTTATCTCCGCACGACAGCCGTAGCTTTTTTGCCGCTTTTTTACCGTTTACAGTTACGTCTCCGCTGTCGCAAAGTCTGGCTGCCGCCGAGCGGCTGAGCGACGACGCGGCACCATCCGCAATATCTTCCGGTGAGGCGGAATACGCATCGGCAAGATATGCATCGAGGCGCGCGCCGTCCCCATCGGCTGTTACCGTAAGATCAACAACGGTGCCGAACTCATCCGGCGTCGCGGAAATATCTGTATCACTGTGTGTCATCATCATGATTCGACGGTCGATCGGAGGGAGCGGTGCTTGATCTGCCGGGCGCACGGCACGCGGTGCGTTCGTTCGCACCGTCCGTTGAGTCGCTGTCGGCATTTTTTTCGTCCGCGGCTGCCTTTTTCGATGCCTTGTATTCATCGATGCTGAGCTTGATCACATAGAGTATAAGAAGTGCGACGCCTATGCAGACGCACGAATCGGCTATATTAAAGACGTAATTCCATATGGAATAAAAATCGATAAAATCAATAACGTATCCGAGGAATACGCGGTCGATCATATTGCCTATGCCGCCCGCGAGTATCAAAGCAAGCCCCACGCGCTCCATTTTGCACTTGGGCTTGGATACGAACATAAATACTATGAGGCAGATTATCGTAAGGGATGACAGTATGAGGAACACCCAGCGGTTATCGGCAAGCATACCGAACGCCGCGCCGCGGTTTTCAACATAAGAAACGCGCAGAAAACCGGGAATGAAATAAAATGGAGCGTTTCCTTCAAGATATATTACAGCGAGCCACTTGGAAAGCTGATCTAAAAAAACAAGCGCGATAACGCAAATAAACCAAATAAGCATTGTAATTCAAAAATCAACGGCTCGGCGGCAATGCGCCGAGCCGTATTGGGGAGGGGGATACCCTCATTTTTATTTTAACCTAAGATCTTTTTGCAACGGTCGCAGATAAAGCCCTCTTCGGTCTTTTCGCCGTGCGTTGAGTAGCACCAGCAACGGTCGCATTTTTCTCCGTCTGCGGGTTCAACGATAACGCCGATCTGTTTTCCGTCGTCCGGCTTGAAGGCACCCTCGGGCGATTCGCCATTCACAACGTGCGCACCGCTTGTTATGAATACGGTGGCAAGCTCTGCTTCGGTAAATTCTCCGAGCAGCTTCAGGATCTCCTGATCCGAGGTGTAAACGGTAATCTTGGCGTCAAGTGACTTCCCGATGCGTTTTTCCGCTCTGGCAAGCTCAAGCGCTTTCATGATATCATCGCGCAGATCAAACAGCTGCTCCCACTTTTCGGCGCCGTCAAATTCATACTCAGCGGAGGCCGTGGGAAGATCGTTGAGGTAAACGCTCATCTTGTTGTCAGCCGCGGAGTGAGGCATAGCCTGCCATATTTCCTCAGCGGTGAATGCAAGCATGGGAGCTATGATGCGGTCAAGGGCGCTTATGATGCGATACATGGCGCTCTGTGCCGAGCGACGTGCCGGCGAATCGCTCTTTTCAACATAAACGCGGTCCTTGGTTATATCGATATACAGCTTGGACATATCGATCGTGCAGAAGTTATTCACTGCGTGGTAGACAAGATGGAACTGATATGTTTCGTAACCGTTCCGTGCAGTCTTGATGAGCGCATTGAGGCGCGAGAGTGCCCAGCGGTCGATGTCAAGAAGCTCGCTTACGGGCATAAGATCGCGGTCAGGCTCAAAATCACCGAGATTTGCCATCATGATACGGGCTGTAGTGCGTATCTTGCGGTATGCTTCGGAAAGCTGCTTGAAGATATTATCGGAAGCACGCACGTCTACCGTGTAGTCACTTGAAGCGACCCAGAGGCGAACGAGGTCGGCGCCGTATTTCTTTATAACATCGTCCGGAGCGACAGTGTTTCCGAGAGATTTGTGCATCTGCTTGCCTTCGCCATCGACGACCCAGCCGTGAGTAAGAACGGCGCGATAGGGTGCGCCCTGTTCTTTGGCTGCAACTGCGGTGAGAAGGGAAGACTGGAACCAACCGCGGTACTGGTCTGCGCCCTCAAGATAGAGGTCTGCGGGCCATTTGAGTGCGGGGTTATCGTCGAGCACCGAAAAATGAGTTGAGCCCGAATCGAACCAGCCGTCAAGGGTGTTGGTATCCTTGGTGAAGTGCTTGCAGCCGCAGTGCGGGCATTTGAAGTCATCACCGAGAAGCTCTGATGCCTCAAGGTCAAACCACGCGTTTGATCCTCGCTCGGCAAATATCTTTGAAACACGGTCGATGCTTTCATCGTTGCATATGGGCTTACCGCAATCCTCGCAGTAGAACACCGGAATGGGAAGTCCCCAATGACGCTGACGGGAAATGCACCAGTCGGCGCGCTCGCGGATCATCTGTACCATGCGCTCTCCGCCCCATGCGGGCATCCATGTAACGTCCGCGCAGGCGGCAACGGCGGCATCCTTGAAGGCTTCCACCGAGCAGAACCACTGCGGCGTTGCACGGAAAATGATCGGATTCTTGCATCTCCAGCAGTGCGGGTAGGAGTGAACGACCTCTTCGCTGGCGAACAATGCGCCGCTTTCCTTCATATCGGCAAGGATCGCTTCGTTGGATTTTTCGTAATACATACCGGCGTATTTACCGGCATCGGCAGTCTGATATCCGCGGTCATCGACAGGAACTATGATGTCGATGCCGTACTTTTTGCAGGTGTTGAAGTCGTCTGCACCAAAGCCAGGAGCAGTGTGTACGCAGCCTGTGCCGCTGTCCATTGTCACATAATCGGCGTTGACTATGACGGATTGGCGGTCAAGGAAGGGATGCGAGGCGGTCATGAATTCAAATTCGCGACCGGGAGCGGTATAAACGATCTCATAGCTTTCGATGCCGCCCTCGCGCATCGTGCGCTCCGCAAGTGCCTCTGCAGTGATATAGAAATTTCCGTCGGCAGCATGAATGACCGCATATTTTTCATCGGGATGCAGGGCGATCGCAAGGTTGCCGGGAAGAGTCCATGTCGTGGTTGTCCAAATTATAAAATACGTGCGTGAAAGATCGCATACACTGCCGAGCTTGCCCTTGTCGTCGCTGATCTTGAACTTTACATAGATCGAAGTGCATTTGTCGTCCTTGTATTCGATCTCTGCCTCCGCAAGAGCTGTTTCGTCATGAGGGCACCAATAAACGGGCTTGAGTCCTTTATAAATATATCCCTTCTTGAACATCTCGCAGAAAACGCGGACCTCACGGGCTTCAAAGGAAGGAGCCATTGTTGTATAGGGATGCTGCCAGTCGCCGCAGACGCCGAGACGGATGAACTCGCTTCTCTGGCGGTCGATATAGTTCTGCGCAAACTTGTGGCATGCATCGCGGAATTCGGAGATCGACATCTTTTTGCGGTCGATCTTGTTCTTCTTGATTATAGCACTTTCGATAGGCATACCGTGGTTGTCCCAGCCGGGAATATACGGTGCGTAGTAGCCCTCCATCGTTTTGGATTTTACGATAAAGTCCTTGAGTATCTTGTTCATCGCGGTGCCCATGTGGATATCGCCGTTAGAGAAGGGAGGTCCGTCATGGAGAACAAATTGCTCATGCCCCTCATTTTTCTTCAGCATGAGGGAGTAAAGATCTATTTCGTCCCAATATTTGAGCATTTCGGGCTCGCGCTGGGGAAGATTGGCGCGCATGGCGAAGGATGTTGAGGGTAGATTGAGTGTGCTTGTGTAATCTTTAGACATTTTTGATGTGTGTCCTTTCTTTGCTGTCCGGGGATTTATTTGCCTAGTCTGCGACGTATAGCGTCAAGCGAACTCTTCATGTTGCCAAAGCCTGTCTTCGAGCTTTCCGACGCTTCATCGGCTGCTTCATTTCCGCTCCCGGGAGCGGTCGATTTGTCTTGTTTATCTTCTGCGGAGCTTTCTTCCGAGGTACTGCCGTCGGAATACATCGCCGCAAGCATATTCTTTATATCGTCATCTGTCATCGAGACGGCTTCGGCGGAGCTGGCTGTTTCTGTTTCCGCTTCCGTCTTGGGCTCGCTGACCCCGGTCTCGTGAGCGGGGGCGGCAGCATCGGCCGCTTTTGTCGATCCTATGGCATTTTTCAATGCATTGAGTATGCTGCTGTCGGCAGTCTGCTCGCCGGCTTGTTCGGTATCCTGACCGGGGATCTCGGTGAACAGGTTGGGATCCGGTGTATCTTCACCGAGTTCATCGTCGGGCATTTCCTCAATCTCAAGCTCTGGGATCGCTTCCGCTGATTCGGTTTCGGTGGTATCCGTGACCGTGATTGCCTCTTCAGAAGGCTGTACGTCTTCGACCGCGGCAGTTTCTTGTGCCTCCGAAACGGGAGCTGCATGCTCGCCCGCTGCGCGGCAAAGTGCCTCCGTGCGCGCCTCGATCGTGCGGCACATCGCAGCGGAACGATCGTCAAGATCGCCGCAAAGTGTCTCGGCGCGCGTGATAAGAGCGGCAAGCCTGTCATACGCTTCTGCCAGCTTCTTGTCGTTTGCGCTCACCGAAACACCAAGATCGGCGAGCTTTTTGTCAAGACGCTCGGCTTCTGCCGTCAGGCGCTGATTTGCGGCTCTCAGTTCATCAGCTTCTTTTTCAAGCTCGATGTTTCTGCTTTTCAGCACATCGCATTCTTCTTCAAGCGCTGCTACCTTTGATTCGGCATTTGCGGCGCGTATGCCCGTCGCTTCGTTATCCGAGTGAAGGCGTGTTATGCAGGCGATAAGGTCCTGTATGGCGCGATCGGCGTCGCGGGCAGGATATTGATCGCCGTTTAGAGAGTATTTTTTCTTAAGTGATTCCGGTACGGGCATTACAAACCTCCGTAATTAATAATTAAAGAGTAGCTGTCATCCTATCGGGATAAACGAAAGCGCTGTCTGCACGAGCAGTATGAGCATCGCAGAGCAGAAGTACGAAACGTCGATAGGCGAGCCGCGGAACCATCCCATGCGCTCAAACAAGTTTCTGAGCGGGAATACAAACGGCTCGGTGACAGTATAAACTAATAAAAACCATTTATTGTCTTCATCTATCATGAAAAGCGACATGATCGAACGCACAAGCATTGCGAGGATGACGAAGGACAGAAAGATATCGACAGATTGAACGATTAGATATAAAAACAGTTCCAATATTAAACTCCGGATATTATTCGCTCAACAAACCTACCGCGCCCGAGGTCAAAGCCTTCGCGGCGCGGCAGTCAAGGCTTGATCAGCCGGGGAAATTGTCGGTGGTCGCGCCGGCGTCTGCTTCAGCCTTGCGTCCTTCTTCGGAAATTTCCATGTTCTCGGGAGCGAGCATGTAGGTGTTGGCGGCAACTCTCTTTATCTGTCCGCCGAGTGCGTATGATACGCCTGTGAGGAAGTAAATGAGGTTGGATGCCGTTTCCTTGTTGGCGGCTTCGAGATTAAGAACTACCGCGCATCTGTTGATAAGAAAATCGGCGATAGCGGGAGCTTCCTTATAGCTCGTGGGCTTTATGAGCTTCATGGCAAAGGCGGAGCCGGATGCCATTGAAGATGTGTAGGAGCCGGCGGTGCTTCTCTTGGGAGTATCCTCAATATTGAGGTCGTCCTTTTCGGCAGAGTTGAATGCACTCTCGTCGGGATATGTGGCGTCGCCCTGTGAATAGTAATCGGTGTCGTTCGCGTTGTCGTAATCGTAATTATCGGGTTTTACTTTCCGTGAAAAAAAGATCATGGTGATCCTCCTTTTTATTCTGCATGTTTTTTTCTTTTAATAAGTGATATTTATAAAGGCTTCAGCGTCCGAAAAGTGCTCTTCCGATGCGGACGCAGTTGGCGCCGCATTTGATAGCCGTCTCGAAGCTGTCGCTCATGCCCATCGAAATGACAGGCTCCTTTATATTATGAAGTTTTTCGCGCCAAATGTCAAGAACAAGTTGATAAGTTTCTAAAAAATAATTTGAATAATCATCTTTTTTCTCGAATTTCGGCCCCATTGTCATGAATCCGACGTGATCTATGTGAGGAAATTGACGAAGTGACAGACAAAATTCCGCTACGTCACCGGGAAGAACACCGGTTTTGTTTTCCTCGCTGGCGCCATTGACTTCAACAAGCACACGGGTCACCGTGTCGTGCTTGGCGGACTGTTTTTCTATCTCGCGCGCCAGCTCCTCCGAGTCGAGCGAATGTATCAGCACGGTGCTTCCTATCAGATGTTTGACCTTGTTTGTCTGGAGATGACCTATAAAGTGAAAACGTATGCGGTCGCGTTCCTCGGGCGTTAGCAGCTCGCGGTGAGCTATAAGCTGTTGGACGCGGTTTTCGCCGACATCCGCAACGCCGCACTGACGCACAAGATGCAGGAATTCTCCGTCGCTTGCATACTTCGTTGCGGCTATAAGAGTGGGGGCAGAGCTGAGTCCCGCCTCACGCGATGCCGTGATGATCCTGTGCACAATTTCGTTGACCGACCGATCAATGTAGGCATAATCAGTCATTCGATATTCCTCCTTACGTTATGCGGCAGAAGCCGGATCAGCCGAGCGTTTTGCCGTCATAAAGATTTTTACCGGTAAGAATTATATCCTCAAGCTCGTCAAGATAGTAATAATAATCTTCCTTGGTACCGTACTTCACCGGAGTCCCTCCGTTGTCGTAGATGTGTCTGTCCCATCCTCGGCTTTGAGCAAAGCGGTGCAATGAATCATACTCTCCGAGTATGCCGTCCGCATTGAACCCCAGGACCTTGTAGGTCAGCCCACGATCGCCCGAAACGGCTGAATACTCCGATACTATGCAATAATCTTCGTTCTGGTAAAGTATGTTGATCCTTCTGAAGTATACGCGACCGCCGTGCAGTGTGTATACACCTACCATGCCGCGATATGAGCGCACGGCGCTCATCGGAACACGGTAGCCCGTCAGTACGCTGCGTTCAATGCTGACGCTTTGTATGCGTTTATAGCTGAATCCCGATACCATGCGATCGGTGGAGAAGAGGAGCAAAATACCCCCGGTCTTTTCGTCAGCCACCTTTTTTTCAAGAGTCATGGGGATCGTCGCGCCGCTGTTGTCCTCAAAGCGGACATTGTATATATTGCCTTCGATATAACTGTTACCGTTTTTCTCGGAAAGCGATACCGCAATGTACCACTTCGGTGATGATATCAGCTTGCCGACCGTGCCGGTCGCGATGAAGGGCTGTGAATCGACAGCGGCATAAAACCCGGCGCTTGAAAAGCCGTTTGCAAGCAATTCCGAAAAACTCTGCTCGTATCCGTCGCAATATCTGAAAAAGTATCCCGAGTACGGCGCGCGTATTTTTTCGGTAATGTTGCCGCGCAGGGATTCAAGGCGACTCTTTTCGTTGTTGAGTTCCGTGAGTCTTGCGGTTATCTCATTCTTCTTGCCGCGATACGCATCGTACCTTATAAGGAGCCGACGTATATCATTCGAGGTCGATGCAGCCGAACCGTAATCAAGCCTTGCGGCTGCGAGCGTGAGCGAGGAGTATTCCGAGTTCAGTTCCGAATTCACATCATGAATGTTTTCGGCGGCGCCGCTCTCGGCAAGCGCGTATTCAAGAAGGGCTTTTTCGGCGGCGATCTCCTCAAGTCGGCGATTTTTTTCTTCGTCGGACGCGGGATAAACAAAGATCGCAACTTTACCCGAGGCAACTCTTGCGCCGTCAGGAACAGTATAGAGCAGTGAACCCGACGCTCCGGATGTTATTACCTTTTCATCTCTTATCACATATGCAGTTGCGGCTTCCGATTCGGATTCGCTTGTCAGCGTTGCCGGAGAAGTCGTGACCGTCGGAGTAAGATCGCCCACGAGCTGTACGATCATGTAGACGGCAAAGCCGAGCGCCGCGAGCGCAACAAACATATGAGTCAGCGCGGTGAGAAAATAATGTGTGTCAAAAACGGGGCCGCGCGGTTTTTTTTCGGCTACGTGAACCACCGGAAGGTGTGAGCGCCGTCGTTTGCTTGTTTCTGCGGGCTTGCCGCTTTCGGATGGCGCCGGCGCAGCACTGTGCTTATTTTGTTCATCCATCGTGCCACTCTGCGCCCCTTCCGTTCTTATTGCGATTTTTTTAGAAATTCGTCAAGCATTTTATATGCCTGCGGCGCGGGATCGTACCCGTCCGATGTTATGTCTATCCACCTGACATACGGCTTTGCGCCAAACCAGGTCATCTGCCTTTTAGCGTACCTACAGGTGGCTGTTATGATAGTATCGCGCACGCCTGCGCGGAAAGTTTCGGTAAGTGTTGGGCTTTCCTGCACAGCCGCCAGCATCTCCTTGTAACCTATCGCCTGTGCCGCTGTTGCGGGAGTGCCGTCGGGAAGCGGATCGAACACGCCTAACGCCATGAGTCGCCTGACTTCGGCTTCAAGTCCGCATTCCAGCATTTCGTCAACCCTGCGCGCTATCCGCGCACGGAGAATACTGCGGTCCGGGTAGCGCAGTCCGATTACAAGCGCGTCATACTCGGACTCTCCCGCATTATCGCGCGAGCGCCGGTCAAGGACGCTTTTGGGGACTCCGCTTTCGCGGTATATCTCTATCGCACGTATCGTGCGACGGACATTGTTTGGGTGTATATTTTCTGCCGATTCCGGGTCGATCTCCGCAAGCATCGCATGCAAAAGCTCTTTTCCGTTCGGCTTGGCGGCGATCGCTTCAAGCTCGGCTCGCACAGCGGTGATCCCCGATGTCTGTGAGTATGACCGAGGCATGAGAAGACTGTCAAGGTAAAGCCCCGTGCCGCCGCAAAAAACGGGCATGGAACCGGCAACGGATATTTCGCCTATTGCCGTTCGCGCCGCCGATGCATAGTCCGCACATGAGTACGAGCTTCGCGGCTCTACGATATCAAAGAGCCGGTGCGGCACGGTGCGCATATCTTCCGCCGTTGGCTTTGCGGTGCCTATATCCATCCCGCGGTATATCTGCATGGAGTCACAGCAGACTATCGTTCCGTTGTATTTGGCGGCGATCTTCATTGCCAGTCCGCTCTTTCCCGAGGCGGTCGGACCGACAACGGCGACTATCTGTTTCTTGTCAGACATTTCTTCCGGTAGTGAGCGGGATCGATGCGGCAGGCGTAAAGTCGTCGCGCGTTATCGCTCTGTTGTGTGCGTTGCGTTTGGGGATTGATATCAATTCCTGCGGTATGATCGGGAGCGCATTTTCATCAAACATTGCAAACCCATCATTTTTCGAGATGTTTTTCTCGCTTCCGCAGTCGGGGATAAGCGACATATATGGTTTGCCGACGGCGAATACATAGCCGGTGCTTTGGGGGATACCCTGCCACCACCACGCCGCAGTCCCGAGCTGCTCGCTCGGTACGATCTGAGCGAAAAATCCGTCAAAAAGCGTCATCATGAATTCGAGCACGCGTGTCAGCGCGTATCTCCATTCCGGATACTCCCATACTGCCGCGCAGACGCTGAGCGCGACACGGCTTGCCCGGAAACCGTCAGCCGATACCCCTCGTGTGGCATCGCTTATCAGAACATGCGTGACCGGCTTCGTAGCATACCACACAGGAGCCTGTTCGGTTTTGAGAAAATCTATAAATTGCTGTTTTTCGTTGCCGGAATAAATATATTCGGGCGTTTCGTTTTTTCCGTAAGCGCGGGGAAGCGCAAACGGTAAAAGCTCTGCCAACCCATCAACGAACTCTTCGACGTATGCCGAGAAAGGCTTGTCCGGCATATAGAAGCATGCAACAGTGAGCATTGGCATATATTCATTGACAGACGGGTAAACATACCCGTGCGTATTTTCGCCGGTTATGATCTCGCCGGTCGCTACGCAGAACGCCACGCCTCCGGAAGCGCTCACGAGGTTGGCAAGGAATTTACGGAACGAACGGTAATTTCCGCTCGTTGGTTCTTCATCGTGCTCGAGAGCCAGATGCATTGCGTGCGTTATGCCGCTACAGGAAAAGAGAACCTTGGTGGGAATATCACCCGCCGACACCGGCTCGGTGTCTCCGAGCAGAACACTGTTGTCGATAAGATGAGGTGCTTTCAGCGCGCTCTCAAGTGCAGAATCGTCGGTTGCAGCCGCTCGCGGGTCGGATGCGGTATATAGCGTAAACTCACACATCATGATCGATCCTCCTTTCCGAATATATGTAATTTTATTATACCATAAAAACGGCTTTCGCGCAATACCGAAGAGATAAAAATATCAGATAAATGTAAAAAAAGATTGTATGACAAAGGTGAAAAAAGCAAAATATAAATTCGGTAAACACGTATTGCTTTTGAAATGGTTTTATGTTATAATTAATTTCAGTCCGATCAAAGGGCGAGAATGACAAGAAGGAAAGATGCATATGAAAATACTGACTACTATCTCCGCTTTGTTTATAATCGGCGGCAGCGCCGGCTGGCTCATCGAACTGATCTTCCGCCGCATGGCGCACGGAAAATGGATAAACCCCGGATTTTTGTGCGGACCGTGTCTGCCGCTTTACGGCACGGGCGTGCTTGTGCTGTACGGCTTCTGCAATATCGACCTTTCGTTCATACCGCAGATATGGCTGCGCAAGGTCTTTCTTATCATCGCGCTTACCGTTGTTCTCACAGTGATAGAGTATATCACCGGTATAGTTTTCGTTAAATTCTTTCATGTAAAGCTGTGGGATTACAGCTCATGCCGCGGGAACATCCAAGGTGTCATATGCCCCCTTTTCAGCCTTGCATGGGGCGCCATAGGCGCGGGATATGCACTTTTTCTCCATCCGTGCTTTGCGGCGCTTACCGATTGGCTTGCGGAAAATCCCATCTACAATTTCTTTTCGGGAATGTACGTGGGAGTGCTTCTCGTGGATGTATGCTATTCCTTCCATGTAGTCAAGAAACTGAAGGAATTCGCGGATGAAAAACAACTCGTAATACGTTATGAAAACCTCAAGCTATCGATAGCACGGAGAGCCGAAGAACTTAAGCTGAAAAGGAATTTTACATTCCCGTTCCATACTCCGGCAAATACCAGCCTGCGCGAGGAGGTCGAGCGTTATATCGACACTCTGAAGGAGAAGGGCGCGTTCAAACCTTTTTCCGGCAAGCGCAAGTAATGATGAGGTGTAAATATGAAAATACATAAGACTTCGATAGTCATTTCGTCATTGGTTATGTGTGCATTTCTTGCAGGATGCGCTCCCGTCTCGGCTCCAGTGGATACGCGTCAGCAATCTTCCGAGGCGGAAGTATCTTCCGTGGAAACGACAACAGGCTCCGCACTCACAGAGGAACCGGAGGAGGCACATGACATTTCGGTCATGTCCTACAATATCGCCGGTTATTCCAAAACCGATGATGCCCATAAAAAAGCCATCGAAAGCGGTATTCTGAAATTACGACCGGATATCGCTGTGATAAACGAGGGTGATGCCGGGCTTTGCTCCGACAGCGCTCAGCTTACGGAAATATACGACGCTGTCGTTCCGGCATTCAACGGAAGCATAACGGAATCGGTGGTGCTAATAAATAAAGACAAGTTTTCAAAGCTGTCCGAAGAAACGTACTGTCTTACGGCGACGCCGACCGAATATTCCAAGGTCGCCGGAAGCTATCATTATCGTTTCATGACCGCTGTGAAGCTTGAACACAAAGCGACCGGAAAGCAGTTCTACGTCATAGCAACACACCTTGAAAATAACTCAAGCAACCCCGATGCCTTCAAGCGCCGTGACAGCGCACGAAAGCTCCAGGCGAAGTTCCTGCTTGCTCTGATAGATCAGAAGCTCGACGCTTCGCTGCCGTTCATTATTGCCGGCGACCTTAACAGCTCGGATGATACCACCGATCAATATCGAAAGGGCGGTATCTCGGAGTTGCTTGCGAGCGGAAGGGTAGAGAACAGCTCCGCTGTCGCCGCAACGGTCAAGCCCGGCGGGTACTCGCATGTCAGTGGTATCACGCTTGACCATATATTGCTCAGTCGCGGTAGCTTTGCGGTGAAAATGTATAGCGTGGAGCAGAGCGATACACCTCCGTCAGATCACCATCCCGTTATAGCTGTCGTTGAACTGAAATAAAAAAAGCCTCCGAGAATGTTAAATACGCATTTTCGGGGGCAGATTTGTTTTGAGCGCAGGATAAATGACGAGGTTTGAAAAAATATTTTATCAAAAGGGCTTTTTTTCGCGAAAAGGACTTGCAAAATTTTCGGTGATATGATATAATAAGCAACGTTGAGCGCAAAGCGCCCGGCTAATTGAATACGGAGGGATATCGAAGTGGTCATAACGGGGCTGACTCGAAATCATGTATGCATTTGAGTAGTTGTGCCACCGAAAACCGCCGAAAAGCCTTGATTTTGTTGGATT
>ENA-UOJS01002128-UOJS01002128.1-human-gut-metagenome-genome-assembly--contig:-C74-NODE-2128-length-14289-cov-6.520866_pt1 | contig 14289 bp, 12 predicted proteins | sample MGYA00242355_ERZ723902 | MGnify/ENA metagenome assembly ERZ723902 | reverse complement strand
CTATCATTGCCGCTCTTACAAAAGAAATAAACAAAGCGCTTGCTGACACCAACAAACCCAGACAAGTCACCGAAATGGATATTCTCGCAAAAACGGTAAAGGAAAACATCAAGCAGCTCATAGATAACGGAGAGTTCCAGCAGGCATCACAGCTTCTGGATGAATACGCAGGCATAGCGCCGAACGACCCGGAAATAAGCGAGCTTAAACTTAAAATGGCTCAGTAAACCGCCAGGGAGGAACAAAAATGGCAGGAAAAACATATGCTCTTATGAAGCTCAGGGAAATCATAAACGGGCTGAACCAAATAGACGCGGACTACCACACAGGCAGTTATTCAGCCATGGATATGTCCGGTGCGATAATGCTGACGTCTGAAAATATTGCTGACAATTGTATACGCGCTGCGGAAATCCAGCAGAATTTCAGCAGCATGTCCGCAAAGTTGGTGCAGGAACTGACTATCCGTCAGCGCATGACCGACAGCAGATACGCCGAATGGTATGACTCGGCAGTCCACACTGTTAAAGTCGGTTTTCTTCTTATGATGGCAGACGCAGATACCGACAAAACATGCGATCAGGAATGCATAAGCATGCTGGTGGATTTCTGTCAGGGAGACAGCCTTACAGACGTTACCGCACATTATTTCGCTGCGACTCTTCTTGGCACACTTGAACCGAGAAAATGTTACGATCTTATCATGGAGGATTTCCGGAAATATCCGAATCTCCTCGATACTCTCTATAACGGCTGCGGATACACTTATGATCCCGAACAGTCACGGGATTCGATCAGCCTTATCTGCCCCATATGCGGCTCAAATAAGTCAGAACCTTATTACTGCGCAGATCAGGCAAAATTCAAAAATCCAAGCTTTGCTCCTGCTAAACTGTGGATGAAATGCATATCTTGCCACAATCTCTACGCATATAACTTCCCGATACAGGCAAGATCCGTGATAAACGGCCACTACACCAATAACAGCTCTCATACATTGCCAATGCTTCACCACCCGTCGATATATTCTGATATGTTCAATAACATCAAGCTTCACAACAGCGGCTCTCGCTATCTTGAAATAGGCGTAGGGTGCGGTGAAATGCTTGCCTGCGCCCTGGAAATGGGATATCAGGCAGAAGCGGTAGAAATATGCCGTGAAGATTGTGAAAACGTGTCAAGAATACTCGGCGTTAATATAAAATGCGCGGATTTTCTTGAATACGAAACCAGCAAAAAGTATGATGTTATAGTCATGGGCGATGTACTCGAACATGTCAGCGAGCCGGTCAGAGCGCTTGAAAAAGCATATGACATGCTGGCTCCAGATGGAATTCTATGGCTGTCAACGCCAAATTATGAAAGCGCATTTACCCGCATGAATGGCTTTAACGATCCGATGTGGAATCAGATGAATCACTTCACCTATTTTTCGTTCAATGGTCTGAAACCCATGCTTGATAAAATAGGTTTTGATGTCAGACGCTACGACATCAGCAATAGATACAGCGGCTCGATGGAACTGATACTTCAAAAACGATAATCGTGATCAAAAACGAAGCCAACACCCCGCGCTTTATATCCGCTTTATAGCAACAATATGAATATGTAAAAGGCTCTCCTTTGATATATGCTGAGGAGAGCTTTTCACCCCACACAAGTCGCTGCGTTGACAATAAAGTTTAACTGTGCTATAATCTAAATGAAGTCCTGACTAACCAACACATGAAGGGAAGTGCCGCCGATGAAGAAAATAGCCGCTCTGCTGTTGGCGGTGCTTATGCTCACCGGATGCTCGGCTGATAGCTCCAAAACGTCGGAGCCGCTGACTCCAGACAAAGTGTTTTCCGGGGGAACTCCGGACATTGACATCGAAGGCTATCAGCGCCCATCGTCCATGCTCAGCATGTCCGCTCAGCAAATTGTGATGAACATGCGCATTGGATGGAATCTCGGCTATTCTCTGGAAAGCTGCTTCTCAAATGTTATCGGAGATTATATCCCAGATGTCACGCCAAACGACTGGCAGACCATCGACGAAACATTCTGGGGTAATCCCGCAGTTTCAGAAAAGCTGTTCTGGAGGCTCACTGACAGCGGAATAAACGCTGTGAGGCTCCCGATAACCTGGAGAGAACACATCGACGAATCGGGAAACATCGACGAGGACTGGCTCAACCGAGTGCAGCAGGTGGTCGACTACGCATACAACTGCGGCATGTACGTCATAATAACCGTGTACCACGACGGCGCCAACGACAACGACGCCTGGATACGCAATGCCGTAAAGGATTACCGCAGCACCCTGTCAAGATACACTAACCTGTGGTCGCAGATCGCGGACAAATTCCGCACATACAACGAGCGGCTGCTGTTTGAGAGCATGAACGAAGTAGAGTTCGTCGGCAGCGGCGACGACCGCGGGTACGAAATACTGAACGGCTTCAACCAGGCGTTTGTCGACACCGTTCGCTCCAACGGCGGAAACAACGGATATCGCCATCTTGTGATAGCCGGATACGCCGCAGACATCACAAAGACCTGCGATCCGCGGTTTAAAATGCCGGAGGATATCGATAATCACTGTATTCTGTCTGTTCACTACTACACGCCCAAGACGTTCTGCCGCGCTTCCATTCAGAATTACTGGGGAAACAAATCCGAGCAGGAATGGATGGAACATCAGATAAACAATCTCCGAACGACTTTCATCGACAACGGTATACCGGTCATAATTACAGAATACGGCGCAAAGGGAAGCGATGAGGCAAGCAGGGTGTTTTTCTGCGAAATGCTGACAAAGCTCTGCCGGGACAATTATATATCCACATTCCTGTGGGACGACGGCAGCGAATTCGACCGCACCAGCTTTACCTGGCACCCTCCCGAACTGATAAATGCGCTCAAACGCGCGACAAGCGGAAACAGCTACGTTCCGGAAAAGCCCGAAAATATAGACGAGCAGACCCGTGAAGCGAAGCCGACAAGCGAAACGTCTGAACCCGATAACGAACCTGCGGAGTCTGAACCAACCGAGGAGCATACCACAACAGAGGAAACCGCAGATATTCCGCCCGAAACATTCCAGTCATTAACCAGATAAAAATGCAGATAATATTAAGGCGCACCGAGAAGTGCGCCTGATATTTTTTATGGAGGGATAACAATGCAGGATCCTACCAATCTTACAAACTGCCACCGCACCGGAAATCCCGGCGGCAAAAAGAAGCCCAAGCCCTATAAAGTCGCCGACGTTGAGCTTTCGTCGCCCAAGACCGACCCCCAGGGAATGTACACCGGCATACCTGCCGACCCTGACGACGAACCTGTCCAGGACGCAGACGACCTCTGATCAATTCAGGTTCGGACGCGTAAGATTTACAAGCTTACTGATATAAGCAATCGAAATGGGGCTGTTCCTGCAGCCCCATTTCAGTTTATTTCTTTCTCATGTCGTTGGCAGTATAGACGACCTCTGCGTATATCGCCGCGACTATCTGATACAACTCCTTCGGAATGGTCTCGCCGGCGTTCAGCATTACCAGCAGAGCCGCTACGCTGTCGTCCCGGTAGACCGGTACGCCCGCCTCGTCCGCAATGTTGACTATCCTCTGAGCCAGCTCGCCAAGTCCGGAAGCCACCACCACCGGCGCATAATTCATGTCGGGATTGTATTTCAATGCAACTGCGGCGTTCTGCCCGTACAGCCGCTTGTTGTTCGCAGGAGCCTTCGGGTGCTTTTCCATGTTATGACCTCCTTAAACGCGGGTGTTCAGCGTTGTCCGCTTGTCGACTATCTTCGGGAATATCTCGGTAAGGTTGTGCGGAGTTTTCAGCGGCGCCGTCTCGAACGTCCGGGTGTTGTACCCCACATTCCTTACCACCTTGTTTATTCTGTCTTTCATCGGCTCTATCTGCTTTTCAAAGCGCTGAGGATAGAGCAGCGTCAGGTTTACTTCATCGCCGAGAGCATACAGGTCGACCTCGAATCTGCCTATGCTCTCCACGTCGAACGTCAGGAACAGATGGTAGTTACGCTGCGTCCCCGGAGTGTTGTTCGGGTTGTTCTCGTCGTTATCGACCCACAGCTCGCCGAATGCCTTTGTTCCGTCCACGTCAAGCGGAAGTATGTAGTGAGCAAGCGGCGTGAATACTCCCGGAGCATTCAACAGGCTCTGAAGAAGATTCGTCGCATTGAAACTGTCCAGCGATTTCAGCGCCGGGTGGTTGATGTTTTCCTGAATGAAGTCCGTAAGACTGTCAAGAGTGGATTTTACCGGCGGGCGCACTCCGTGCTGAGGAAGCTCGTTCTTCAGCGCCATCTTGTCGATGACGTCAACGAACGCGCCGTACAGCCGCTCTCTTATCGGCAGGTCGGGCATGGCGCGCAGCACCTCGTTCAGCTTGTCTATGACCTCCTGGATAGTATGCAGCTTGGAAAAATCCTGGGTGAACTGCGCCGACATCTCTCCGGTCTTGTCGTCGATAAACAGCCCCTTCACCATATTGTGGAGCGTCTGCAATCCGGTCTGACGTCCGCGGCTGTACGCTGCTAACTGCTGTTCGATGTTATAACCGCTGTCTTTAAGCGCAGCCATGTATCCCTTTTCGCTCATGCTCTCGTTGAGATGCTTCTCATAACCGGTCAGTTCGGGAAGTTCCTCGGCATTTTCGCCAATATCATCGCCGGATTTTTCGTCGATATGCTGAATTTCGTCGCCTTCGGCATTTAAATTTTCATTTTTATCTGTCGAATTTCCTGTTAGTGGTTGATTTTGTTGTGAATTTGTTGTATAATTATCTAAAGGGACTTCCTGCGCCTGGTCAGCCGCTGAATTTTCCGGCTGGGCAGCGGCCTGTGAGGCGTCGCCCGGGTCAGTCATCTTCTGCTTGTTGAATATCGCAGAATACAGACGGTTGAAGGAATTCTTCAGCGATTCCCGGAGCGTTCCCGAGGATATCTGCGAAAGCAGCAGGTTGAATTACGCCTTGCACATGTACGGGCTGTTGTTATAGCGCGACAGATTGTGCGTGATAAGCGGTATCAGCATCTGCGTGCGCTCGTCGTTCAGAAGGCTTCCGCTGACGTCCTTCATCACCGCGAGGGTCTCGCCCTTGAGGTAGTCGAAGTACTTATCCGCGTCAGCCGCGCCCCACTCCTGGGAAAGATTCAGCAGCTTTGCAGAGAGCTTCTCGTTCGGCGAGAAGTACTCCGACAGGAACTTCATATTCGCACGCAGCGCGCCGAGTATCTCGTTCTTGTTCTGGGCAAAGTTGATGGACTTCAGAAGGTTTCCTATAAGCTCCTTGGTGGACGGATCCGTTGTGGTCTTTGCCACCTCACGGAGAACGTCGTAGAACTCGTGACCGCTGAACATAGTGTTCTGCTGCTCCTGGTTCTGGATCTCCTGCACAAGCTCCTCGGGCTTTACGTACAGCGACGCCGCAAGGTCCTCCAGCTTTCCGTAAAGCTCGGTGTGGCCGTTGATGAGCGCCTGATTCAGCACCTCGATATTCAGCAGATCCTTCAGAGTCTCCACCGCAAGGGTGGGATCCTTCGCGACCTGCACCTGTAACGGGATCAGCTCACGATTGCCCATCTCAAGGCGGCTGCGCGCCCCCGATGATGAGGAGTTCCCCGATCCCTGGACGCCGGCAAGCTTAACGATATCGAACGGCTCCGTGTTTGGATCCATCGGCCGGGAGCTGTAGTTGTAGTTCTTCGCAGTAATAGGATTGTTTATCTGTGGTATCTGCGCCATGTTTTTTCCCTCCTCGCATGATTCTTCAATGAGTATATTGTATCATAAAATTGATGAATAATAAAGGGCTTTTTGAAAAAACACGGCAAAACCCCCGAAAATTCATGACCGGGCAGTTTCTGCCTCTGGTCATTCACATATCTAATAAAATATCATATGCGCTCAAGCGTATATATGGAAAGGAATGTTATTATGGCAAAAATCGAACCCGGCATGGAATCAATGCTGGACATGTACTTCTACGAAACCAACTCACTGTTGGAACAGCTTGACGAGATCCTTCTCAGGACAGAGCAGGCAAACTCCTTTGACAGCGAGGACATCAAGGAGATTTTCCGTATCATGCATACCATCAAAGGTTCCTCAGCTATGATGGGCTTTGAGAACCTTTCTGTGCTGGCGCATAAGGCGGAGGATATGTTCTTCGTTATCCGCGAGAACCCTGATGTCATCACCGACGTAAGCTTCGTTTACGACCTTGTATTCCAGGTTTCCGACTCCTACAAGGCACAGATTGAACTTATCCAGAACAACATAAACGGCGAATATGAGCAGATGGACTTCAGCGAGCTCATCGACAAGCTGTTAAAGGCGCGCGACGCTCTGGTCGGCGAAACCAAGGGCGATACCCCGGCTCAGGCTGAGGCTATCGCTTCCGGAGCCGCTCCCGACCCGGAGGTCGCTGCAAACGGTGCGGCTCCTGCCGCCGCTGCGCCCGCTCCTGCGCCCGCAGCAAACAACAAGACCACTGTCCGCGTTTTCTTTGAGGACGGCTGCCAGATGGAGAACCTCCGTGCATTCCTGCTGATAAACACCATCAAGGACGCCTGCAAGGAACTTGAATTCGAGCCTGCCGATGTGGAGAACAACCCTGAAACTGCCAAGGAGATCGTCGACAAGGGCTTCCTTATCACATTCGTTCCGCATGACAGCGTTGACGAGGTGCTCAAGGCGATCGAGAGCGCGCTCAACGTTCAGAGCTACGAAGTGGTAAGCACTCCCGCGGCTGCTCCAACCGAACCTGCAAAGACCGAGCTTCCTCCGGAGCCTAAGGCTGCGGCTCCCGCAGCGGCAGCACCTGCTCCAGCGGCAGCGCCTGCTCCTGCAGCTGCTCCAGCGTCCGCTCCTGCTCAGCATGCGCCTGCACAGACCTCCGTTGAGAAGGCACAGGCTGCTGTTGAAAAGGCTCAGGCTGCTGCCGGCGGCGCTCAGAAGCAGTCCCTCATCAGCGTCAATCTTGCAAAGCTCGACGCTCTGCACGACATAGTAGGCGAGATCATCACCACCGAGTCCATGGTTATTTCCAACCCGGATCTCGACGGCCTTGAGCTTGAAAGCTTCAACAAGGCTGCCCGCCAGCTCAGAAAGCTCACAAGCGAGCTTCAGGATACCGTAATGTCCATCAGAATGGTTCCGCTTGCCGGAGTATTCCAGAAGATGAACCGTATCGTCCGCGACATGAAAAAGAAGCTCAACAAGGACGTAGAGTTCGTTATGGAAGGCGAGGATACAGAGGTAGACAAGTCCATCGTGGACAGCCTCCAGGATCCGCTCATGCACCTCGTCAGAAACTGCATGGATCACGGTATCGAGGAACATGTTGAGGAACGTACCGCAGAGGGCAAGCCTGCAAAGGGAACCCTGAAGCTCACTGCACAGAACGCTTCCGGCGAGGTAATCATCACCGTATCCGATGACGGTGCCGGCATTGATCCCGAAAAGATCATGAACAAGGCAAGAAAGCAGGGCATTCTCACAAAGCCCGAGAGCGAATACACCGAGAAGGAGATCCAGAATCTCATACTTCTCCCCGGATTCTCCACAAACGAGACCGTTACTGAATTCAGCGGACGCGGCGTCGGCATGGACGTTGTAAAAGCGAACGTTGAGAAGTGCGGCGGCTCCATCATCGTTGACAGCAAGAAGGGCGAAGGAACTACATTTATCATCAAGATCCCGCTCACCCTTGCAATTATCGACGGTATGGAGATCACAGTCGGCGATCTGGTATTCACCGTGCCGATCTCCACTATCCGCGAAAGCTTCAAGGCTGAATCCAGCCAGATACTCCGCGACACAAAGAACAACGAAATGATCATGATACGCGGCGTTTGCTATCCTATCCTCCGCATGCATGAAAAGTTCGCGATAGACACCGAGATCACCAACCTTGAGGACGGTATCCTGCTTCTTGTGGAGACCGACAACAAGAGCGTCTGCATTTTCGCCGACAAACTTATCGGCGAGCAGCAGGTAGTCGTAAAGCCGTTCCCCGCATACCTCAACAAGTACAAAATCAAGGGCGAGGGTCTTTCGGGCTGCACGATAATGGGCGACGGCAGCATTTCGCTGATCATCGACACCAATACGCTTATCGGTTAAGGGAGGAATCAGCATGACTAATGATGTTATAAAGGAGGCTGTTGCTAAGCAGCAGTCAACCGACAGAAAACTTTCTACGGATAATTCCGTGCTGGGCAAGGTTATGACCTTCCATATCAGCGACCAGATCTACGGTATTGAGATTCAGTATGTCACCGAGATCATAGAAATGCAGCACATCACAAAGGTGCCGCATGTTCCTGGCTACATCAAGGGTATCATCAACGTTCGAAGCAAGGTAGTTCCGATCGTTGATATCCGCAGCCGCTTCGGCAAGGAGGAGATCCCCTACACCAGCCGCACCTGCATTATTATTCTCAGCTTCAACGAGCTGTCCGTTGGAATTATCGTCGACAGCGTTGCCGACGTTGAGGATATCCACTCCCACGATATCTCCGAAACTCCGGAGAACCGCTCCGTGAACACCAATTCCTTTATTCAGTACATGATACGCTCCGGCGACGACGTTAAGCTCATTCTCGACGTTGCCAAGCTGCTTGATGATGAGGGGTGACTCCTATGGAGATCTCTGACCGCGAATTCCACCGTCTTGTTGACTATATGCACGACAACTTCGGCATCAACCTTTCTTCCAAACGCGTGCTGATACAGGGACGGCTCGGCAACATGCTGCGCGAGCGCGGCTTCACCAGCTACGACCAGTATCTCGACGCTGTTATGGCAGATACCTCCGGTGCGGAAGTCACAACGATACTCAACAAACTCACAACAAACCACACCTTCTTTATGCGCGAGCCGGAGCATTACACCTACCTTAAAGAGGTAATACTCCCCTGGGCTGTAGCTAACGCCAAAAACCACGAGCTGCGTATCTGGAGCGCGGGCTGCTCCTCCGGCGAGGAGTGCTACACCACGGCAATGCTTCTTGACGAATACTTCGGCAAGGAAAAAAGCCTGTGGGATACGCGTATCCTTGCAACGGATATCTCCAACAGCGTCATGGACAAGGCGAAGGCCGGCGTCTACAACGTTGAGGGCATGAAGGGGCTCAGCCCCGAATGGAAGCGCCGCTATTTCAGACAGGTAGACAACGAGCACTATGAGATCTGTCAGGAGATAAAGGATCAGATAATCTTCAAGCCTTTCAACCTGATGGACGAAATGCCCGAAAAATATAAGCGCCGTCCGTTCGATCTGATATTCTGCCGGAATGTCATGATATACTTCGATCAGCCCACTAAAAACGCGCTGGTCAACCGCTTCTACGATGTGCTGAAGCCGGGCGGATATTTCTACATAGGTCATGCGGAGAGCATTCCGCGTGGCGAGACAAAATTCGAATATGTCAAGCCGGCAATCTACCGCAGAGGGCTTGACACCTGACTGACGGGGGAGAATTATGAAAAAGATCAAGCTGCTTGTGGTCGATGATTCTATCCTGTTCAGAGAAGTGCTGACCCGCTATATCAGGGAGGATTCCCAAATAGATGTGGTAGGCACGGCGGGAGATCCATACTCTGCACGGGATATGATACTGAAATACGAACCGGATGTCATGACGCTTGACATTGAAATGCCGCGCATGGACGGCGTTGCATTCCTAAAAAAGCTGCTTCCGCAGTATTATCTGCCGGTGATAACGGTGTCGTCTTCCAATAACATGAAACAGGCGGCTCTGGACGCAGGGTGCATAGAGTTTATCCAGAAACCGCTTGCCCGCACCACCGCCGAAATGCAGAGCTTCGCACAGACCATCTGCCGTGCGGTAAAGAGCGCATACGATCTCCACGGCGACCACTCAAAGGCAGAGGAGCCGGAAGTGGTACATACCAGCTTCTCAACGACCGCGAAGCGGTTTCGCAAAAATGACGTCGTGCTTGCACTTGGCGCTTCCACCGGAGGCACCGAGGCGCTGGAACAGGTGATCAAAAATCTGCCTGCGGATTCTCCGGCAACCGTTGTTGTTCAGCACATGCCTGCGGGATTCACGAAGCTGTATTCCGAGCGGCTCAACAAGAACTGCCCGATGGAAGTCAAGGAAGCCGAGGACGGCGACCGGCTGCGGCGCGGTCTCGTAATTATCGGGGCAGGCGAACATCATCTGAGGCTTTGCCGGGACTCCAGGGGATACTACGTATCTTCGAAGCCGGGCGAGAAGGTCTCGGGGCACTGCCCGTCTGTAGACGTTCTTTTCTCAAGCGTCGCTGATACCGCCAAAGCAAACGCCATCGGCGTTATCCTCACCGGAATGGGTCGGGACGGCGCGGACGGTCTGCTTAAAATGCGGCAGTCCGGAGCGTTCACGATAGGGCAGGACAAGGCGACCTGCGTAGTTTACGGCATGCCGATGGAAGCGTACAATATCGGCGCTGTGCAGGTTCAGGCTCCGCTTTACAAGATTGCCGATATCATTCAGGATCAGCTTATATGACTATTGACAAAGCAGAATTTAAATGATATATAGAATTTGATAGAACTTTCGAGAGTGAAATTCCATGAAAAGGAAAACCCTTTTGATCGCGGCGGGATTTGTCTTGCTTGCGGTGATAATTCTTGCGGTTTATTTCATAAATACGCCAAAACAAACGGTATCCTACAAAAAATCTATGCTCACAGATAACATCAGCAGTTTTGAAACGGCGGCAAAAACTGCCATGGCGCTTTATGAGGACGGCAACGAGGACGGCGTCTGGCTGTTTACGGTCGATACAGATGCGAATAATCTTGCTTGCTATAATGGCTATGAACATTTGCTCTATCCGTTGACCGAGGAGCAGAAAAAAGCGTTTGTGACGGTTAAATCCGTTTTCAGATTAGAACACCTTGGATTTGAGTGTTTATATGTAAATGAGAATTTTGCGACGTTTGGAATTGCAAACGGCAGAGCCTCGTTTATCTATTCAAAATCCAACCAAAAGCCCGATTTTGTAAATTTGGCTGAAATTACGGATAAAAACCGTGTCTATGTTGAAAAGATTACCGATAATTGGTTTTATGCCTGCAAATAATCTTAGTGGCATCCATATTCATCACTTTACAATTTGGCGCTGTTATGCTGATAACAATTTTGGCAACTAATCGCAAATCTAAGAGTAACCGTTGATTTTCAAGATAATATCATTTTGCGGCTGACACCTTTTTCAGGCTCTCAGCCGCATTTATTATTGGTCACCTCTAAAAACCTTGTTTGAGTGAAAATGTGTATAGTACACCGCCTGCTTCTTCAAACCTCCTCATAAGGCTACAGCCTTACTTCGTCGGCTTTCATCGCATTCGGCGCACTCTACCCATTTTCCCTTTTCAAACCGGTTTTTAGAGGTTCCCTTATACTACACTTTGTACATCGTGTCAATTATTGTCGGAGCCTGGCGGCATAAACCTACAAATAACTTGACTTTTATGCGGAATAGTAGTAAAATAAGAGATACACAGCGTAAAGCTGCGAATATTTACATTGAACGGCAGGGCTTTTGTTTAGCTCTGCAAGGAAAGGAAGTTCAGTATGATCAAGGTAACACTAGGAAACGGCGAGATCAAGGAGTTTGACGCTCCGCTGTCCGCATTCGACGCGGCAAGAGAACTCGGAGAGGCTAAGACTGCATGTGCAGCGGAAATCGACGGCAAGGTATGCGACCTCCGCACCACCCTCACCGACGGCTGCACCGTTAAGTTCCTCACATTTGAGGACGAGCAGGGACAGAGAGCATTCAACCACACCGCCTCACACGTTCTGGCTCAGGCAGTAAAGCGCCTTTTCCCGGCGACAAAGCTCGCCATCGGCCCGGCTATTGAGAACGGCTTCTACTATGATTTCGACACCGAGGAGCCCTTCACCACCGACACCCTGGCAAAAATCGAAGCAGAAATGAAGAAGATCGTTAAGGAGTCCATACGCCTCGAACACTTCACAATGGCTCCCGACGAAGCTATAAAGTACCTCGAAGAACAGGGCGAACCCTACAAGGTTGAACTCTGCCAGGAACACGCAGGCAAGGGCGAACCCATCTCCTTCTACAAGCAGGGCGACTTCACGGACCTGTGCGCAGGTCCGCACCTGATGTCCACTTCTCCGGTCAAGGCGTTCAAGCTCACGTCCGTGACCGGCGCTTACTGGCGCGGAAGCGAGAAGAACAAGATGCTCACCCGTATCTACGGTACTGCATTCCCGTCCAAGGACGCGCTCAACGCTCATCTCGAGGCTCTCGAGGACGCAAAGCGCCGCGACCACAACAAGATAGGCAGAGAGCTTGAGTACTTCACCACTGTCGACTACATCGGTCAGGGTCTTCCGATTCTCCTGCCAAAGGGCGCTAAGGTCGTTCAGATCATGCAGCGCTGGGTAGAGGACGTTGAAGCAAAGCACGGCTGTCAGCTCACAAAGACTCCGTATATGGCAAAGCGCGAGCTTTATAAAATCTCCGGCCACTGGGATCACTACCTCGACGGCATGTTCGTACTCGGCGACCCCAACGACGAGACCAAGGAATGCTTCGCGCTCCGCCCGATGACCTGCCCGTTCCAGTATCAGGTATTCCTGAACAGACAGCGCAGCTACCGCGACCTCCCGATGAGACTTACCGAGACCTCCACACTGTTCCGCAACGAGGACAGCGGCGAGATGCACGGTCTTATCAGAGTTCGTCAGTTCACTATCTCCGAGGGTCACTATATCCTCCGTCCTGAGCAGCTCGAGGACGAATTCAGAAACTGCCTGGAGCTTGCCAAGTACTGCCTCGATACTGTAGGTCTGCTTGAGGACTGCACATTCCGCTTCTCACAGTGGGATCCCGCTAACCCCAAGAACAAGTACGAGGGTACTCCCGAGCAGTGGGAGATCGCTCAGGCTACAATGAAGACAATTCTCGACGACCTGGGCGTTCAGTACACCATCGGTATCGACGAGGCTGCATTCTATGGTCCGAAACTCGATATCCAGTACAAGAACGTATTCGGCAAGGAAGACACCCTGGTAACTATCCAGATAGATATGCTCCTCGCACAGCGCTTCGGCATGGAGTACGTTGACGTAGACGGCACCAAGAAGAACCCGTATATTATCCACCGTACAAGCCTCGGCTGCTACGAGCGTACCCTTGCTTACCTGCTTGAAAAGTACGCAGGCGCGCTCCCTCTGTGGCTGTCTCCTGAGCAGGTTCGTATCCTCCCGATCACGGACCGTGCAAAGGAATACGCAGAGAGCATTGCAAAGCGCTTCGATGATATGAATATCCGCGTTACCGTAGACAACCGCAACGAGAAGATAGGCTACAAGATACGTCAGGCCCAGCTTGAGAAGATCCCGTACTTCTTCATTCTCGGCGATAAGGAAGTCGAGGACAACACCGTATCCCTCCGTTCACGCAAGGACGGAGACCTCGGCGCTTCACCCGTTGAGGACGTTATCGCAAAGATCCTCAAGGAAAACGCAGAAAAGACCAGATGATCACCACAGAAAGGTAGTGTATTATGGCTAATCAGCAGATGTCCCCTGACCAGATGAAAGCTTTCAACAAGGTCCTCGAAGAGAGGATCACCGAAGCTAACCAGGATAAGACCAAGACTAAGTGGAAGACCGTGCTTCCCGACCTGATGGCGGCTGACGTATTTGCAGTTGCCGCTCTTGGCAACCAGACTGACTCTAACGGCAACCGCCTGCTCAACGTCATGATGATGACCAACAAGGAAGGTCAGCAGGTGATTCCGTTCTTCACATCACCGAACCGCATGGCAGTGCTTGCAACACCAGAGCACAAGACATTCAACTGCATGAAGGTCAACACCGTGCGCCTGTTCGAGGCTATCAAGGGCAGAACCGCGGTTCTGAACCCCGGCTCCCCCTGCGGCAGAGTTTTCACACCGTTTGAAATGAACCTGCTCGTTATGGAGAACAAGGATAAGATCCCGGCTAAGCCTGCGGCTCCTACCAACACGGTAGCTCCCACAGACACACTTGTCGAGGAATAAGCACAAAACGCAAAATACCTCCCGTTTTCGACGGGAGGTATTTGAGACCGTCGAAAAAATCACTAAAGTGACTTTTCCGCCAAACATCCCAACCGCACACTTGCTGGGATAGAAGTGTTTTTTGCCTCGGCTTTGCCGAGGCAAAAAACTGATTACAAACGCCTGCTTCGCAGGAAATGCTGTTTTTTCGCTTTTTAACCGCTAAAACAAAAAGGCGCTG
>ENA-UOJS01002127-UOJS01002127.1-human-gut-metagenome-genome-assembly--contig:-C74-NODE-2127-length-14329-cov-23.451520_pt1 | contig 14329 bp, 13 predicted proteins | sample MGYA00242355_ERZ723902 | MGnify/ENA metagenome assembly ERZ723902 | reverse complement strand
CAGGAACATTTCCCGCAGCTCGTTCAGGCCGTGATAGGGATGGCTCATAGTCGTTCGTCTCCTTTACAATGTATAGTAAAAATCTTATTTGATCTCGTTCCATTGACCCGCCAGCGCCGCCAGCTCCTCGGCCAGTCTCTGATAGAACCGGGCGATGTGCAGCCCGTCGGCAAGGGCGGCGAACTGCCCGCAGCGGGGATCGTCCGCCATGTCGATGATATTGTAGTGCATGTCCCACCTCCCGGAACGGAAAAACGCCCCTGCTCGCTTGCGCGAACAGGGGCGAAAATAACTCCGCGGTACCACCCTGATTCGGCGGTCGCCCGCCCTCTCAGCCGCCCTGTAACGGGAGCGCCCCGTGCCGCTCATCGCGGCCGGCTCGGAAGCGGCTGCCGCTGTGCCGTACCCAACGGGCTTGCACTGTCCCCGTCTCGCTCTGGGCGGCATCTGCGGCTCATCTTCGTCTCAGCCGATTTGGAATATAGCGTTATTTTACCACGTTTTCTGCCGTTGTCAACAATTTATTCCACGGTGACGGATTTGGCCAGATTCCGGGGCTTGTCGATGTCGCAGCCCCGCTCCAACGCCGTGTAGTAGGACAGCAGCTGCAGCGGGATCACGCCCAGCTGCGGCAGCAGCATGGCCTCCGTCTCCGGCACCGTCACCACGGCGTCCACCCGCTTGTGCAGCGCCTCGCCGCCGGCCTCGGTGGTCAGCGCCAGCACCCGCGCGCCCCGCGCCTGCACCTCCACCACGTTGCTCACCGCCTTGTCTAAAAGCGGCAGGTAGGTGGCCACGGCGATGACCGGCGTACCCTCCCGGATCAGGGAGATGGTGCCGTGCTTCAGCTCGCCGGAGGCGTAGGCCTCGGAGTGGATGTAGGAGATCTCCTTCAGCTTCAGGCTGCCCTCCAGCGACAGGGCGTAGTCCAGGTTCCGTCCCAGGAAGAACACATCCTCCTCTCCCGCCAGCCACTTGGCGGCGGCACGGATGTCCTCCGTGTGCTCCAGCACCTGCTCCATCTGCCCCGGCAGCGCCTCGATGCCCCGCACCATGGCGCTGTATGTCTCCAGATCCACGGTGCCCATCACATCGCCGAAATACAGCCCCAGCAGGTGCAGCACCACCATCTGGGTGCTGTACGCCTTGGTGGTGGCCACGGCGATCTCCGGGCCCGCCCAGGTGTAGAGCACGTCGTCGCTCTCCCGTGCGATGGACGAGCCCACCACGTTGACGATGCCCAGCACCCGCGCGCCTCGCTTCTTGGCCTCCCGCAGGGCGGCCATGGTGTCCAGCGTCTCCCCGGACTGGCTGATGACGATGACCAGGTCGCCCTCGCCCACCAGCGGATCGCTGTAGCGGAACTCGGAGGCAAGGCTCACCTCCACCGGGCGGCGCAGCAGCCGCTCCAACGTATACTTGCCCACCATGCCCACATGATAGCTGGAGCCGCAGGCCACGATGCAGATGCGTCCGATGTCCCGGATGTCTCCGTCGGTCATGGTCAGGTCGCTGAGCACCACGCGTCCGTCCCGGATGCGTCCGGTGATGGCGCGGCGCACCGCCGCCGGCTGCTCATAGATCTCCTTGAGCATGAAGTGGTCATAGCCGCCCTTTTCCGCGGCGTCCACGTCCCAGTCGATGTGGTGGTGCTCCTTGTGGATGGGGCGGCGGCGCTCGTCGTAGATGCGGATGCCCTCCGCCGTGATGATGGCCAGCTCGCCGTCGTCCATGTACACCACGTCGCGGGTATGACGCAGCAGCGCCGTCACGTCCGAGGCCAGAAAATTCTCTCCCTGTCCGTAGCCCAGCAGCAGCGGTGCGTCCTTCCGGGCTGCGATGACGCGATCCGGCGTGTCGGCGCAGACGATGCCCAGCGCATAGGTGCCCTCCAGCTGCGAGAGCATCTGGTTCACCGCCTCGAACACGTCTCCGCACTGGCGGTAGCTGTACGCCAGCAGCTGCGCCACCACCTCGGTGTCCGTTTCCGACACAAAGGTGCAGCCCTTCCGGATCAGCTCCTGCTTGAGCCGGGCGTAGTTCTCGATGATGCCGTTATGCACCACGGCGAACTTCCCGTCGCCGCTGACCTGCGGGTGGGCGTTGCGCTCGTTGGGCTCGCCGTGGGTGGCCCAGCGGGTGTGGCCGATGCCCACGGTGCCCGTCAGATCGGCGCCGCCGTGGGTCAGCTCCTCCAGCGCCTTGAGACGCCCCGGCGTCTTGCGCACCTGTAAGCCGCCCGCGCCGCACACCGCCACACCTGCGGAGTCATAGCCCCGGTATTCCAGACGGCACAGGCCGTCCAGCAGCAGGGGAGCCGCCTGCTGCTTTCCTACGTATCCTACGATACCACACATATAACGTTATCCTCCGATCAGAAAATAGGTCGGAAGCACAAATACGCAGACCATTTGCCTTCGCATCCGGTCACAGCCTCTCTGTTTTGCGGTCGCCCGCATATTTGTCGGCTGTGTACGCACCCGGACGGCACGGGGAAGCATCCGCCGAAAGCTTCGATCACTTCCCACCTCGTCATCTTTCCGCTGACCGCGGAAAGACCTGGCGCTACCAATGTCGGTTTATAAACCGATGTCCTCCTTTCCTTTCTGCGTGACTTTTATATGCAAAGCGGCTGCGCCGCTGTGCCGCGACATAATTTCCCCGCTGCGGGGACATACTGCTTCGGAATACAATTCCGAAAGGACGTGCTGCCATGGCCACCGCGTTTTTCCGTACCCTGATCCTCTATCTGCTGCTGATCGCCGGACTGCGCATCAGCGGCAAGCGGCAGATCGGCGAGCTGGAGCCCATCGAGCTGGTGCTGACGCTGCTGATCTCCGATCTGGCCTCCGTTCCCATGCAGGACTTCGCCCTGCCGCTGTTCAACGGGGTGATCCCCATTGTCACGCTGATCGCCCTGTCCGCGCTGTTCAGTGCCATCAGCCTGCGCTGCGTGCGGTTCCGGGATCTGGTCTGCGGCACGCCGGCGCTGGTGATACAGGACGGCAAGCTGCACCAGGAGACCATGCGGCGCACGCGGCTGACGCTGGACGAGCTGCTGGAGCAGCTGCGCGCGCAGGGCGTCACCGATCTGAACGATGTGAAATACGCCGTGATGGAGACAAGCGGCAAGCTGTCTGTCCTGCTGCGCAGCGACTGCCAGCCGCTAACGCCCCGGCAGCTGGCGCTGACGGTGGAGGACGACACGTTCCTGCCCACGGTCATCATCAACGACGGGCGGGTGCTGGCGGACAATCTGCGCCAGTGCGGAAGGGATGAGCGGTGGCTGGAAAAGGAGCTGCACCGGCAGGGGGTCAAGCGCAGCGAGGACGTGTTCCTGCTGACCGTAGACCAGCAGGGCACCGTGGTATGTCTGCGGAAGGAGGGAGCGCGATGAGAGCCACCCGTCTTTCGCTTATGGTGCTGCTGGTGGTGCTGGCGTTCGTGCTGTGGAACGCCGCGTGGGTCACAGATCGCTGCGGGGAGTGGACGGCGGCGCTGGACGAGGCCGAGGCCGCGCTGGAGCAGGGCGGCAGCGGACAGCAGCAGCTGGACACCCTGACCACCCTGTGGCAGGAGCCGCAGGGCTATCTGCACATCGTGATCTCCCACGAGGAGCTGGACGAGGCCGAGGCGCTGCTGGCACAGGCGGAAGCCATGGCCGCCCAGGGCGACAGCCAAAGCCTGTACCCGGTGCTGGCGGAGCTGCGCGGTCAGTTCCGGCTCATCGCGGAGACGCAGCGCATCAGCGCCAAGAATATCTTCTGATGCCGTCCTCTACTTCTCGCTGAGCAGCTTGTTCAGCTCCGACATGAACGTATTGATGTCCTTGAACTGCCGGTAAACGGACGCAAAGCGGACGTAGGCCACCTCATCGGCCTTCTTCAGCTTCTCCATGACCTTCTCGCCGATGGCCTCGGTGCTGACCTCCCGCTCCAGCGAGTTCTGCAGCTCCTGCTCGATCTCCATGGCCATGCGCTCCATATCCGCCACGGGCACCGGGCGCTTTTCGCAGGAGCGCTGGATGCCGCGCAGCACCTTGCTCCTGTCGAAGCTCTGGCGGGAGCCGTCCTTCTTGATGACCACCATGGGCAAACTCTCCACCGTCTCATAGGTGGTGAAGCGCTTCTCGCATTGCAGGCATTCGCGGCGGCGGCGGATGCTGCTGCCCTCGTCGGCGGGGCGGGAGTCCACGACCTTGCTCTCTTTATAACCGCAATAGGGGCATCTCATCTCTCTTGCTCCTCCTTATCTCTATGGCCGCGGCCATATAGTCGGAGTCATTATAGCACATCTCCACAAGATATGGTAGTGTTTTTTCAAAATTCCGGCATCACAGGCTGTCCCGCGCCATCAAACAGATAGGTGACGTTACCCCGTCCCGGACGGGCGAAGCAGAACAGCTCCTCCAGCGGGAACGGCTGCCCCTCCCGCCACGGCAGCGTCACCTCCGCGCGTCCGCCGCGCCATACGGTGTGCGCCTCCGGCGGCAGACGCGCCAACAGGCCGGGGCGCGAAGCGTCTCCGCTGCAGCGCCGCAGCACGGCGCAGCGCACGTCCCCCGCCGGAGCCAGCAGCGCCGGGGAGAACACCCGGTGCAGGCAGCCGTCCTCCGTGACGCCCAGAGGCACCTCGCCCCCGCCGCCCCGCAGATACAGGCGGTACAGCCCTTTTTCCGCGCCGCGGCACACGGCGCGCAGGTCTGTGTCGCCGCCGGCGGCGCTTACATACAGCGTTCCCACCCGGCGGTCGTCCATGCAGACGGGATATTCCACGGCGCTCCCCTCCCCTCATACAACTGACACAGAAACCAACGGCTCCGCCCACCTCCGCAAACGGCAGCGCTCCGCGCTGACGGGACGTCGCGGACGCCGTCCCCTACGAATGGTTTACCGAACTCGTCTGTAGGGCAGGCCGCCCTACGGATCACGTTCGGCGATCCTTTTCCGCGCAAAAACGGCCTGCCCATACCGCAAGGGTATGCGCAGGCCGCTTTGTTTATGCCGGGCGACACTATACCAGATGGCGGCCTGTCAGCCCGAAGCTGACGGCGATGGCCGCGTCCACCTTTTCCATCACCGCGCCGTCCACGCGCCCCATCCGCTCCCGCAGCCGCTTTTTGTCCAGCGTGCGTATCTGCTCCAGCAGGATCACGGAATCCCTGGGCAGTCCGCTGCCCTGCGCCGCCAGCGCGATGTGTGTGGGCAGCTTCGCCTTGCCCAGCTGGGAGGTGATAGCCGCCGCGATAACGGTGGGGCTGTGGCGGTTGCCGGTGTCGTTCTGGACGATCAGCACCGGGCGCACGCCGCCCTGCTCGCTGCCCACCACGGGGCTCAGATCCGCATAGTAAATGTCGCCGCGTCTGACAGTCGTATCCACACAGTTCACACTCCGAGGCAGAAGTACCGGTGGGACATGCATCCCAAGGTCACTTCCATTGTCCCACGCGGCCGCGGAATTTATACGCCGCCGCGCCGGTAAATTCCTTTTCTCCCGCCCGGTCTATTCTATGCATCGGCTGTGTCCTGTGTTCAGTACCGCAGCAGCAGCTCCTTCTCCGTCTCCTGTCCGTTTTTGTAGTAGACGCGCGGCACGCGGCGGCTGACGGCGCAAGTCAGCTCGTAGGGGATGGTGCCGGCGGCGTCCGCCAGCACGTCCACCCGCTGGTTCCGCCCGAATATCTCCACCTCGTCGCCCACCTGCACAGAGGGCAGGTCGGTCAGGTCGATCATGCACATATCCATGCAGATGCGTCCCCGCTGGGGCGCCATGCCCGCCGCCGTCACAAAGCCGCACCGGTTGGACAGGCAGCGGAAGAAGCCGTCGGCGTAGCCGTAGGGCACCACGCCCATGCGGGTGACACGGGGGGTGGTGAACAGGCGGCCGTAGCTGACGTCCGTGCCCGGCTCATAGGTCTTGATGGTGCTGACGGTGGTCTTGAGGGTCATCACCGGCCGCAGCCCCAGTTCCTCAGCCAGCGGGCCGCAGCCGTACAGCAGGATGCCGGGGCGCACCATGTCCATGTATGTCTCCGGATAGCAGGCCACGCCGCCGGAGTTGGCGCAGTGGCGGATGGCGAAGCGCTGTCCGCGCTTTTCCTCCACGGCGGCGATGACCCGGCGAAACAGCGCCAGCTGCCTTTCCGTATAGGCGCGGCTGTCCGCGTCCGGCTCGTCCGACACGGAGAAATGGGTGAAGATGCCCTCTGCCCGCAGTCCCGGCAGGTCACAGGCGGCGCAGATGTCCGCCGTGCCGGTGTCGAAGTGCTTCCCGTCCACCAGATAGCCCAGCCGGGACATGCCGGTGTCCACCTTGATGTGTACCGTCAGCTCCCCGCCGTGGCGCACGGCCTCGCGGCTGTACTCCAGCGCCTTGGCCTGACAGGTGACGGCCTGTGTGATGTGCAGGTCGATGAGCCGTCCCACCTGCTCGCCGGGGGTGTGCCCCAGAATGAGGATGGGCATGGTGATGCCGCCGGAGCGCAGCTCCGCCGCCTCGTCGATGCTGGACACAGCCAGATAGTCCGCGCCCAGCTCCTGTAAGGTGCGGCTCACCTGCACCGCGCCGTGACCGTAGGCGTCGGCCTTCACCACGCCCAGGAACTTCACGCCCGCGCCCACCCGCTGCCGCAGCGCACGGTAGTTGTAGGCCAGCGCGTCCAGATCGATCTCCGCCCATGTTCTCCTAAGTGTAGATTCCATTTGTTATTCCTCCATTGCCGTGGTGCAGGAGAAGGCCGTCATTCTGGCCGTCAGCACCACCTGTCCGTCCTGTGAAAATTCCGCATACCGTGGGATCAGCGTCTCCTGATCCAGCCACACGGCGCACTGCACCGCCGCGCCGCTGTGCCCGGTGGTGTCCAGCGCCATGCGCAGACACGGCACGTCCTCCAGCGTCTCCGCCCCCTGCTCCGTCAGATACCCCTCCGCCAGCGCGCCCAGCAGATAGGGCAGGCAGTTGGCCGGGCAGATATCCGTGGCCGCGCCCGCCGGCAGCAGCTGGCCGTTGCTCTTCAGCGACAGCTGTCCGTCCACCAGCACGGCGGTCAGCCCCTTCAGCTCCTGCGGCTCCTTTACCGTGGTGATGGACTGTCCCTCCGTGTCGTACTGGCACGTCAGCACAAAGCGGCGGTCGTCCGTGGCCGTATGGCTGACCACCTCCGCCTCCATGTCCGCCGTGCACACCGTGCGGTACTGCTCCTGCACCGCCAGCGTTTTCTCCCCGCCGCCGCAGCCGCACAGCAGCGCGGCGCACACCAGCAGGGGCATGATCGTCTTTTTCACCCCAAGTCCCTCCTTTTTCGGAATGCCATTGCAAGACAACTCCTGTCATTGCGAACCAGTGCGCGCCGCGAAGCAAGTGCCCTTGGGGTACACACTGGTGCGGCGATCCGTTCTTTTTCATGGAAACGGATTCCCACGCCAGTGACATCGGTCACTGGCTCGGAATGACAAATTTCGCTCTATGCCACAGCATTGTCCTTTTTCAGAAGGGCTTTCCGGCTATTCCACCTCTTTCAGCGCATAGGGAAGCATCTCTATGATATCCGGCGGGGTCATGCCCCGGCGTCCCTTTTCCTCCGCCGCCAGATCACCGGCGCGTCCGTGGAGCCACACCGCCGCGCAGCAGGCGGCGAACGGCTCCATGCCCTGCGCCAGCAGGCCGGTCAGCAGCCCGGTGAGGATATCGCCGCTGCCTCCCTTGGCCATGCCGTCGTTGCCGGTGGTGTTCACCGCCAGCCGTCCGTCCGGCGCGGCCGCCAGCGTGCGGTGCCCCTTGCGCACCAGATAGACGCCGTGGGCGGCGGCAAAGGCGGCGGCGGACGACTCCCTGGGCGCGCTTATATCGCCGCCGATGCGCGCCAGCTCGCCGTCATGGGGCGTGAGCACCGTGGCGCAGGGGCGGCGGGACAATGTATCTATATGCCCCTCCAGCGCGTTTATGCCGTCGGCGTCCAGCACCAGCGGCTTTTCCACCGTCAGAAGGCGGCGGAGCAGCAGGTCACTCTCCTCGCCCCGCCCCACGCCGCAGCCCATGGCCACGGCGTCGCAGCCGGCGGCGCGGCGGCGTATCTCCTCCTCGGCGTCGGGCGACAGCCGTCCGTCCCGCTCCGCCAGCGGATGGGGCATGGCTCCCCAGCACTTCACCGCCGCCGCAGGCCACACGCTCTCCGGCACGCCCAGAAACACCAGCCCGCAGCCGCTGCGCTCCGCGGCGGCGGCGCACAGTGCCGGCGCGCCGGTATAGCCCACGCTGCCTCCCAGCAGATAGACCTTTCCGAACGTGCCCTTGTGTCCCGCCGGGTCGCGGCGGGGCATCAGGCTCCTCACATATTCCCTGTCGATGAGCCGCATGGCGCACCTCCTCCGGCTTTTTTGTACAGTATAGCACATGTGTCAATCATAAAAGCTGCTTTTTTCGTCTCCCGGCGCGAAAAAAGTGCTTGCATCTTTTGTTTCGTTGTGATATAAATGTTGCATCACGAAAAAAGCTGTGAGCGGGAAGATCTGCGGCACACGCATTCATCAGAGAGAGTCGGCCACCGGCTGAAAGCCGGCTCGGAATGCAGCGCAGTGTTCGCCCGGGAGCTGCCGCGAGGAAATGCGCGGACGGATACCCTCCGTTACAGGGCAACGAGTGCGCAGGCCGCATGGTCTGCGAAGCTGGGTGGTACCACGGAAGTTCGCCTTTCGTCCCAAGACATGGGATGAAAGGTGTTTTTTATTGCACCTTATCCCAATAAACAACTCTCAAAAGGAGGAAGCGATACACATGAAAGAAAAACTGGAACAGCTGCTGGCCGAGGGTCGGCAGCGCATCGAGTCCGTCGTCAGCGAGACGGAGCTGCAAGACGTCAAGGCGGCGCTGCTGGGCAAGCAGGGCAGCCTGACGGAGCTGATGAAGGAGCTGCCCAAGCTGGATGTGGCTCTGCGCCCGGAGATGGGCAAGGCCGTCAATCAGGTGAAGGGGCAGCTGTCCGCCCTGCTGGACGCGCGGCGTGACGAGCTGAAGATGAAGGCGTCCGAGGTGGATCCCGACTTCGACATCTCCGTGCCGGGCACCATGCCCCTCAGCGGCGGCCTGCACCCCATCACCCAGATGTGCTACGACCTGAACGACGCCTTCCGCTCCATGGGCTTCGAGATCTTCGAGGAGGACGACATCACCAGCGAGCTGTACGGCTTCGACAACCTGAACTTCCCTCCCAACCATCCCGCCCGCGAGAGCATGGACACCTATTGGCTGGCCGGCCACGACAAGGGCGAGTGCTGGGACAAGCTGTGCCTGCGTCCCCATCTGACCGGCGGCTCCGTGCGGTATTTACAGACCCACAAGGCGCCCTACCGGTTCGTGTACCCCGGCAAGGTGTACCGCAACGAGACGACGGATGCCCGCCACGAGCGCGCCTTCTTCCAGTATGAAGCGCTGATCGTGGACAAGGACTTTACCTTCGCCTCCGGCAAGGTGATGATCAAGAGCATCCTCTCCAAGGTGTTCGGCCGGGATGTACCGGTGCGCATGCGTGCGGGCTTCTTCCCCTTCGTGGAGCCGGGCTTCGAGATCGACATGGGCTGCCTGGTGTGCGGCGGCAAGGGCTGCAGCGTGTGCAAGCATGTGGGCTGGATCGAGGTCATGCCCGGCGGCACGCCCCATCCCAACGTACTGAAGGCCGCCGGCCTGGATCCCAACGAGTACACCGGCTTCTATGTGAACATCGGCCTTGACCGTCTGGTGATGATGCGCTACGGCGTGGACGACGTCCGTCTGTTCCACAGCGCCGACCTGCGTTTCCTCAAGCAATTCCATTGATAGAGGAGGACTGCTGAAATGAAAGTATCTTTGAATTGGATCCGGGATTACGTCCAGCTGCCGGCGGACGCCGACCTGAAAAAGCTGGCGTATGACCTGACGATGTCCACCGTGGAGGTGGAGGACACCATAGAGCTGGCCAAGCAGTTCGGCCACATGGTGGTGGGCGTTATCAATACCATCGAGCAGCACCCCAACGCCGACAAGCTGCGCGTCTGCATGACCGACATCGGCGGCCGGGTGGAGAGCATCGTGTGCGGCGGCTCCAACCTGCGCGAGGGCATGAAGGTAGCCGTGGCGCTGCCCGGCTCCGTGTGCCGCTGGCACGGCGAGGGCGAGCCGGTGGAGATCAAAAAGAGCAAGCTCCGGGGCGTGGACAGCTACGGCATGATCTGCGGCGCGGTGGAGATCGGCCTTGCCGACCTGTTCCCCACGAAAGAGGAAGCGCATATCCTCGACCTCAGCGACTTTGACGCGCCCGCCGGCACACCGCTGGCCGACGCGCTGGATCTGAACGACATCATCCTGGAGATCGACAACAAGTCCATGACCAACCGCCCCGACCTGTGGGGTCACTACGGCATCGCCCGCGAGATCGCGGCGCTGTACGACCTGCCCATGAAGGAGTTTCCCCACTTCGACCGGAACGTGGAGAACACCTCCGGGTTCCACGTCACCGTGGAGGACGCGGAGCGCTGCCCGCGCATGACCGGCACGCAGATCGAAAACGTCTGCGTCAAGCCCGCTCCCTACTGGATGCAGGTGCGGATCTGGAAAACCGGCATGCGCCCCATCAACGCACTGGTGGATATCACCAACTATGTGATGCTGGCCACCGGTCAGCCCTCCCACGCCTATGATTCCGACCACATCGCCGGGCACATCATCGTTCGCCGCGCCAAAGCGGGCGAGACGCTGACGCTGCTCAACGGCAAGGAGCTGCCCCTCAGCACCGACGATCTGACCATCGCCGACGATGCGGGCATCGTGGGTCTGGCGGGCGTCATGGGCGGCGCCAAGGACTCCATCCTCCCCACCACCAGCAAGGTCATTCTGGAGATCGCCAACTTCCAGGCCGCCGGCATCCGCCGCACCGCCCTGCGGTACGACAACCGCACCGAGGCCTCCGCCCGCTACGAAAAGGCCATCGACCCGGAGCGCTGCGATCAGGCTCTGGATCTGTCCATGCAGCTGTTCTCCGACCTGTACCCGGAGATGAAGGTCACCGGTCTGGTGGACGAGTATCCCCAACATCTGAAGCAGGCGGAGATCGACGTGCCGCTCAGCTGGCTGGAGCGCCGGCTGGGTAAGCGTCTGCCCCCGGAGGAGATCAGGCACAAGATGGAGCTGCTGGGCTACGGCATCTCCTTCGACGGCGACAACATGCACGTTGTGGTTCCCACATGGCGCTCCACCGGCGATGTGTCCATCCAGGCGGACATCATGGAGGAGGTCGCCCGGATGTACGGCTACGAGAACTTCGAGGCCGAACCCATCACCACCACCTTCGACGGCGCCATCAACCAGCTGGACAAGGATCTGGAGCGGCGCATCAAGGAGTATCTGGCCATCCGCTGCGGCATGCAGGAAATCTTCACCTATCCGTGGATGGAGGAATCCTACGTCAACGCGGTGCTGCAGAGCACGGAGGGCATCCTGTCCCTGTCCACGCCGCCGTCTCCCGCCGAGCGGTTCGTGCGCTCCTCCCTGCTGCCCAACCTGTGCAAGGCCGTGGTGAAGAACGAGCGCTACTTCGACGAGTTTTCCATTTTCGAGACGGCGCAGGTGTTCCGCGACGAGAACTACACCTCCCCCTACGATCCCCGTGAGAAGCTGCCCTCCCAGCGCAAGAACGTGGCGGGCGCCTTCGTCACCACCGACAAGGATATCACCGCCCTGTTCCGCAAGGCCAAGGGCGTGGTGGAGATGATGGCGCGGTACGTCCACATGGAGACGCTGACCTTCCGCCAGACGGAGAAGCCCGTGTGGGCGGACAACGTGGTGTGGCTGAACATCTGCCGCGGCGAGGAAAAGGTGGGCGATCTGGCTCTGCTGAGCAAGAAGGTGTCCATGGCCTGCGGCATCAAGAACCTGAACGTGATGCTGTTCCAGCTGGATCAGGACTCCCTGGTGCCCCTGAAGTCCCGCACCAACACCTTCACCCACATGGCCGAGTATCCCATGACGGACTACGACATCTCCCTGCTGCTGGACGGCTCCGTCCAGTGGAAGGACGTGCTCCAGACCGTCGGCGGCATCAAGAGCGAGCTGCTCCACGGCGCGTCCTTCGTGGACGAATACCGGGGCAAGCAGGTGCCGGAGGGCAAGAAGTCCCTGACGCTGCGGCTGTCCATCGGCTCCAAGGAGAAGACGCTGACCTCCTCCGAGATCGAGGAGGTGGCCTCCAACGTCCTGAACAAGATCGCCAAGCGCTTCGGCGCAGAGCTGCGCCGCTGAGCGCCGCAGAATTCCCGTACCGTGATCGCACTTTTTCCTCTTTACAGCGGCGGGAAAATGGCGTATACTAAGGGTGTTATCGGGGAACCGGGAAAGGTGGTGCTTCCATGGACGAATTTACCCGCAAGTTCAACGCGGCGGAGGACAAGGAGCAGCAGGTGCATTATATCCTCACCTCCGTGTACGAGTCGCTGAAGGAGAAGGGCTACGACCCCATCAACCAGATCGTGGGCTATATTCTCTCCGAGGATCCCACCTATATCACCAACCACAACTCCGCCCGTTCGCTGATCTGCAAGATCGACCGGGACGAGCTGCTGCAGGTACTGGTAAAGAGCTATCTGGAGCTGTAAGCACAAAGCTATAAAAAAAGAACGCCCTTCCGCTACTCCTGATAGGGGTACCTTGAAGCGTGTCCTCGGATTAGGCAGGCAGTGCAATTGTACTGTCTGCCTTTTCTGTTGTCTCTCCGCATAGAAGCATATCGTCTGTCTCGTTGAGGTTGAAGTCCCGAAAACAGATGTGGATCTTCTGCGGTGCGTGCTTGGAGTATTTGACCTCTTTCTCATACACGATGATTTTCGCCACAAAGGTGCGGAGCAGTTCCGGGGTCAGTTCCGTCATGTCGGTGAACTTTCTGGCCTTGGCGATGAAGTTCTTGGCGTTGGCCATGCTACTGCGCAGTTTCTCCAGGCGCTCCTCCGTGGCAGGGATGGCTTCGGCCAGCTGCGCTTTCTCCTTGGAGTATGCCTCAGACAGCAAACGGAACTGCTCATTGCTCACCCGTCCCAAGGCGCTGTCCTCATACATCCGCTTGAACACTACATCCAGTTCGCCATCCCGTTTCCGCATCGTGGACAATTCCCGTTCCAACCCCCGGATCTCCTTTGCCACCTCAGTAGATTGCTTTTGCTGAATATATGCGGCGAACCGCTCCGGGTCGCTCCTGGCAAACTCTGTAGCTCTGCGGATTGTTTCCAGCACGATTTCCTTCAGTGCCACTTCCCGGATATAATGAGCGCTACACACTTCTGCCCCGTCCTTCTTGTAGGTGCGGCAGGTAAAATGATTCTGTTCCGGCTTCATGGTGTGCGCCCGGTGCAATACCATGGGCTTACCGCAGTCCGCACAATACACCAATCCAGAGAACATATTCTGCTCATCCATATTCGTGCGGCGGCGCTTATGAGATCGCACCTCCTGTACGATATCCCAGGTTTCCTGATCCACCAGCTCTTCATGAGTATTCTCAAAGATAAGCCACTCTGATTTGGGGCGTTCACATCGTTTTTTGTCCTTGTAGGACTTGGTGCTGTAGCGAAGGTTGACCGTGTGCCCAAGGTAGACCATGTTCTGAAGCATATCCGCCACCATGTCGCCAGTCCAGTTGTAGGGCCGCTCTGCATTCAGCCCGGAATGGGATGTGCCGAATTTCGTATAGGCGTACATGGATGGACTGTAGATGCATTCTTTCTTGAGCTGCTTTGCAATCTGGGCTGGTCCCATTCCGCCGGCGCACATGGCGAAGATGCGTTTGACGACAGCCGCCGCCTCCTCATCCACCAACAGAGGAGAGTCCTTGGTTGCACCCTTGCGGTAGCCGTAAGGAGCTCGTGTCCCCACCCGGATTCCCCGCTGTGCCTTGGCGTTCACTACATTCCGCACCTTGCGGCTGCAGTCCCGCACGTGCCACTCATTGAACAAATTCTTGAAAGGCATCAGCTCGTTGCTGTTTTCATACTTGGTGTCAACATTGTCGTTGACAGCGATGTAGCGCACATCATTGGAAGGGAATATCTCCTCGATATAAAGACCGGTGTGCAGTTGGTTTCTTCCAAGGCGGGAAAGATCCTTTGTGATGATGACGGCGATGTCGCCGTTGCTCATGTCATCCATCATCTGTTCAAAGGCTGGGCGATTGAAATTCGCGCCGGAATAGCCATCGTCCACATAAAATCTGGTGTTCTGGAACCCATTCTCATCGGCGTACTTTTGCAGGATAAGTTTTTGGTTCTGGATACTGTTGGAGTCGCCCTCCAGATTATCATCTCGGGACAGACGG
>ENA-UOJS01002125-UOJS01002125.1-human-gut-metagenome-genome-assembly--contig:-C74-NODE-2125-length-14339-cov-6.572249_pt1 | contig 14339 bp, 4 predicted proteins | sample MGYA00242355_ERZ723902 | MGnify/ENA metagenome assembly ERZ723902 | reverse complement strand
ATTCAAATACGTTGCAAAAATAATAAAAAAATTAAAAATTTTGCAATAGGAAGTACACTTTCTGATGTTTTTCGTGAATTTAATCTCGAAATGGATTACGGCCCCATCAGCGCAAAAGTAAACAACAAGGTGGAGGGACTCAACTACAGAGTGTACCACAGCAAGGATGTTGAATTTCTTGACATAAGGTCGGCCTCAGGCTCGCGAGCCTACACGCGCACACTGTTCTTCGTGCTGTGCAAGGCCGTGCATGACGTGTGGCCGGGAGCCGAGGTGGTGATAGACATACCCGTGTCTAACGGCTACTACTGCAACATCAACATAGGACGACCGCTCACCGAGGCCGACGCCGACGCGCTGCGCTCGCGAATGCAGCAGATTATCGACGACGCGCTGCCCATACGCCGCCACGAATGCACCACGGAAGAGGCCATCGGCATGTTCTCCGAGATGGGCATGGACTCTAAGGTTAAGCTGCTAAAGAGCGTAGGCTCGCTCTACACCACATACTACGAAATCGACGGATACAAGGACTACTATTACGGCACGCTGCTAACCAACACGCGCCAGCTGTATCTCTTCGGCCTCGAGAAGTATTACGACGGCATGCTGCTGCGCATACCTCTGCGCGACGACCCGTCGCGTCTGGGCGACCTGATAAGGCAGGACAAGATGTTCGAGATATTCAAAGAGCACCACCGCTGGCAGAAGATTCTGGAAATGAGCACCGTGGGCGACTTTAACGACGCCGTAAAGAACGGCCACTCTACCGACCTTATCAACGTGTCGGAAGCCCTTCAGGAGAAGAAGATATCGCAGATTGCCGACATGATAGCGGCGCGCAAGGGCGTAAGAGTGGTGCTGATATCGGGCCCGTCGTCGAGCGGCAAGACAACGTTCTGCAAGCGTCTGTCCATACAGTTGCTCACATGCGGCATCAAGCCCGTGCAGATTTCTTTGGACGACTATTTCGTCAACCGTGAGCTTACGCCTAAGGACGACAAGGGCGACTACGACTACGAGAGTCTCTACGCGCTCAACATCCCGCTGCTCAACGAGCAGCTCAACGCGCTCTTTGCGGGCGAGGAGGTTGAGCTGCCGCGCTATAACTTCCAGTCGGGACGCAGCGAGAAGAGCGGACGCAGACTGAAACTGCTGCCCGACAACGTGCTCGTAGTGGAAGGCATCCACGCACTCAACCCCGAGCTCACGGCCCTTATACCCGAGGAACAAAAGTTCCGCGTGTATGCATCGGCACTGACAACCATACTGCTCGACACACACAACTATATACCGACGACAGACAACCGACTGCTGCGCCGCATCATACGCGACTACAAATACCGCGGTGTGAGCGCCGCCGAGACCATACGCCGCTGGCCGAGCGTGCGTGCCGGCGAGAACAAGTGGATATTCCCCTATCAGGAGAACGCCGACGTTATGTTCAACTCTGCCCTGCTCTTCGAGCTTGCCGTCATAAAGAGCCAGGCCGAACCGCTGCTCGAGCTTGTGCCTGAGAACATGGAGGAGCACGCCGAGGCCTACCGCCTGCTGAAGTTCCTAAAGTATATCGCCCCGATACCCAACCGCCAGCTGCCGCCTACGTCGCTGCTGCGCGAGTTCCTTGGCGGCAGTTCGTTCAAGTACTGATGCCGTTGCTTTTAGCATTATTTCAATAAAAAACAATATAGCCGGATGTCTTTATACATATATTTAATAAAGACGTCCGGCTATTTCTTTGCATACGTCATATGCAATACTACGAGCTGATGGCTGAAGACGCATTGCAGCCACGCCGACAGGCTGTTCTCTCCACACTAACAGTGCCGGCTCTGCCATGACGGTGCGGCAGACTGCATGCCCGGCAGTCGGTCATAAGCCAATCACCGTCTGTCGTCAGCCTTGCCGACACAGCACAATGGGGTCTGTCTTATCCATAATACTTTCTGCCGGAAACGTCATGCCCGCATCCAAACTGGGATGCCTATAACGCATCTGTCTTTAAAATCTTCCGTTTAATTCGCATTTATTACTGATTAAGCAACATAAAACAGGGGCTTTTTACTTCATATTGATACATATGAAGTGAAAACGGCAGGATATTTTAAAGAAAATAACAACATTTATTTAAATTTGCAAATGACAGACACTTTGTTACCTCGAAGTATCATATTATGTTTAATTTAAATTGTTATACTCATGAGAAAGACGTTACTTTTATTGGCTGTTGCACTTGCAACATTTGCTGAAAATGCATGGGCAGACAAAAGCTTTAAGACATTACCGGAGTTAACTTACGGAGTGGCGATTTCACCCAGCGGACAATATCTTGTAGGAGTGAATCCCTCATACATGGTTGACGGCTCTTATTCTGTCAGCTATCTGTATGACACCAACACAGGTGAGACACAGTGGCTTACCGAGTTTGACCAAAACGACTTCAGCAAGTCAGGAGAATTTAAGGCCGTAAACGACGCCGGCGTGATTTGCGGATCATCAAAGGACCCGGATCTTCTCATAACTTACTCTGACATGTTTGGCACTGAAACCAGACCTGCCAACTCTGCCGCGATATGGAAAGACGGCAAATGCACGCTTCTTTACTACGGCGACTTCGACACATCTAAGTTTAAAATCCTAGGCGACGGTTCACAGGCTACAGACATCTCGGCCGACTCAAAGACCGTCTGCGGATATATCAGCACAGACAATGCCGCATCATTCTATCCATGTATGTGGAAAGAGGGCAACGACGGCAAATGGACTCTCGAGTGGCTCGCATTACCTGAAGATGCAAAAGGCGGAAGACCTTACTTCATCTCTGACGACGGCACAGCTATTGTAGGAACCATAACAGACGCTACAAACAACCAAAAGGTGGCATTATGGAAAGACGGCAAATGCACTATCGTGACAGACGAACAAATCGGATGGGAAACATCAGGCTACGGGGGACAGGTGAAAATACTGTCAATGAGCCCTAACGGCAAGTTCATCGTGGCCAAAAGTTCAGGTCAAATAGTGTTTATATATAATTTTGAAGCCAATGAAGGACGCAAAATTCCCGCCTTCGATACAGCAGCAAACATAGAACATGCAGCCGTAGACAACAACGGTAACGTAGTGGCTGCCTATAACTATGGCTCTATATTCTTCGGCGGAGACGTATATACACGCCCGTTCTGGTACTCATACAAAGAGGACCGCAACCTCGACTTCCCTTACTATATGCAGCTGTTTGCCAGCGGAGTTACTCCCGACTTCACATTTGAGTATGGCGAGAAGACACAGGCTGTGCCCATGGCAATATCTGCCGACGGCAACGTAATAGTAGGAAACATCGACATCTATGCCGCCATAGGACAGAAGGCTAAGTGCTGGATTCTGAAATCAGAAAGATACGACGTGTCTATCCCTGTAACCCCGTCAGGACTCTCTGCCAAGTCGGAGGCTTTAGGACAGGTTACGCTGACATGGGCAAAGGACGAGACTAAATATGAAGACCTGACCCTGAAGTCATACAACATCTACCGCGACGGCAAAAAGGTTGCCAACGTTACAGCCGACAAGCCGATGACTCTGACCGAGAACAACGTTCCGGCAGGACACCCGGGCTATGCCGTTGAAGCAGTGTTCGAGACAGCAGACGGCGGCGAGATGCTTTCGCCAAAGTCAAACATTCTGAAGGCTTCTGTGCCCGACACATACGACATGCCTCTGTTCGACGACTTCTCGTCAAACTCTTTTGAGACAAACTACTGGGAGGTTGTAAAAGAATACGGCGACCCTACTGATGCAATGTGGAGCGTCATGCAGGACTACGGACTGATGGGCAGCAGCATTTCTTATATGGTAATCTCACAGCAGCCTTATTCAGGAAGCCTCATATCACGCCCGCTCGACGCCACAAAGGCAGAATCAGTAAGCCTGTCGTTCTTCATGCAGATGGCACCGCTGAACTCCGTAGACCAAGATCTCGAGAAAGACTCTATCAGCGTTGACATCTCTACCGACTTCGGAAAGACATGGAAGGAGATAAAGGCATGGTCGCTGAAAGACATCTATGCACAATACAGCTACAACGTAATTAACCTTGACATATCTGCCGGAACAACAGGCAAAATCTTCCAGCTGCGTCTGCGCAAGCACGGACAGGGCGTTGCTCAATACATGATGTACGTAGACAACCTGAGGATTGAGGCCGGAGGCTCTGGCTCAAAGGCTCCTGCCGGACTTACAGGCACACTGGGCAAAGACGGCAAGTCGCTCTCACTGATGTGGCAGAACCTCTCAGGCGCTTACCAGCTCAACTACATCAACGATCCTTCTTTCATCAACAAATACACCATAGGCAACGAAGGCAAGGAACTTATTGCCGCCAACAAGTTTGAACCTGAAGACCTGGTTGCATACAAGGGCAAATATCTCTCAGGCGTGCAGACAACCATCAACTACTACAGCACAGAAGAGGAAGTAAAGGGCATACACGCTTCAGTAGTAGTGTTTGAAGACGGCAAGATGGTACGCGAACAGGAAATAAAGGACATGACATACAACGAGGCTCTGACCGTTGCTCTCGACGAGCCGCTCCTCATCGACGGAACCAAGGAGCTGATGATAGGTGTTAAGATCTTCGACTACGACGAGCAGCAGATACCTATATGCTACATTATAAGCGACAAGTTTGTTGCAGGCAAGAGCGACCTCTACTCTGAAGACAACGGCGCAAGCTGGCTGAAACTCTCTGAATTCTACAACGAGCAGGGCACACCTGAGCAGGGCTACTGCTGCTGGGACATCACCGGATGCATCACAGACAATCCTGAACTCACACCGGTTGCAGAGGGCGATCTGTTTGCATACAACATCTACCGCGACGGCGAGCAGCTCAACGAAGGAGTAATCGACAGACTGCAGACCCGCTTCACCGATCCCGAACCTACTGAGGACGCATGCTACCAGGTAGTTGGCTTCTTCTACGACGGCACGAAGTCAGAGGCTTCTGAGCAGTTCTGCCTCGACGACGTAACAGGCATTGAGCACAACATAGCCGACAACGTGACGATAACACGCAATGAAGGCGACAACTGCCTGACCATCAACGGCAAGTTTGACAATGCCACTCTCGTTGACATCAGCGGCGTATGCGTGTCACGCTCTGAAGGCAACCGCCTGTCGCTGAACGGAGTTAAGGCCGGCATCTACATCATCAGCATCAATGTTGACGGCAGAGTTTACACACAAAAGATGATTGTAAAGTAAAAGTCAGCAGCTAGTCCTGCTGCATGATTATCACCCTAACCTATTTTCAGGCGGCTCTTTCCTCGCGAAAGGGCCGCCTTCTTTATCCCCTTGCCGGTAGCCATGCCGTACCTGCAACGCACATCACGGCGGCACACGGCACCCCACTGCTCACGCCCATTGCCGCCACACAGCCCTCGACAGCAGACAGCTCCTCACCGCGTGCCACTGTGGCAACGGCCGAATACACATTGAGCCGCATCGAAGCAAAACGCTTACACATTGATTTATGCTGACGCTCTCATACTGCGATATTTGAAAATTAAAATCATCCGGCCGCAAAAACGGGCTGTTTTCGCGTGCAATCGCAACAGTCTAAGCATCAGAGTGTTATACTCATAAAGAGCATAATGTGCAACATTTTTTGTCCCAATTAGGACAAAAAAGCCATTATTTCAATAAAAAAACAGGCCCGTTTACGGTGCAAAAACCGCCTGTTTCTCATCCAAAAGTGGCCGAGTACTTTTTCAAAAGCATACCTTTTGCATGATAATGTAAATATTGTTTACCGCCGCCATGCCTCCGCTGCCCTCAGAAATTCTATTTCGTCTGAAAATCCTGACAAAACTCTGATGACACATTGGAAAGAGAAACAGCAATAAAAGCATCAAAATAATAATATATGACATACGGCAAAGATATAACAACCGGGATATAACACAGCGCCACAAAAACGAAAAAGCACACCAACAGGACCCGAAAACAGGCAACAACAGCATACTGATGGAGTCCAAAACAATGCTTTAGATGCTCATCTCAATTGAGATAAGCGCGCATACAACATTAAATAACTGATTATCAAGCGTTTACAATTTCTAATTCTTTTCAATTGAAAACGGCCCGAAAGGACAGATATAATTAGAAGCGGAAGAAAAAATAGCCTAATTTTGCCACATAGTTAATTTAATTTTTTATGTGAGCTTATGAAAAAAATCTTTTACGTTCTGTTGTTTGCAGCAATATCAGTTCAGACAGCACGTGCATCGGGCGACTCGCTCCTCGTAGGACATTGCGTAGGCAGAATATCTGATGAATGCAAAGTGTTTAACGGCGATGCCGGCCATGTCAGTGCGGCAACGATAATTCCGGCTGAAACAATGCGGCATTATCAAGGCAACAGACTGACAGCCCTGCGCTTTGCCGTTGTTTCAAAACTTAAAATTGACAGTATAAACGTCTGGGTGCGTGAAAAGTCAACAGACAATAATATAGCAGACGTTATGTTGAAGAAGAGTCAGTTTGACAAAGGCTGGAACCAGGTGAGCCTTCCTAAAGCAATAGATATTGAGGACAAAGACTATGTATTGGGAATGACATATTATCAAAGTGCAACAGGATATGTCATATCAACAGTATCAAAAGACACGGAAGGCGGACTGCTTACACAAATTGACGACGGCGAATGGCAAGACCGCAGCCATGAGGGCTTAGGAGTGCTGAGCATGGAAGGCGTCGTAACGGGCAACAGCCTGCTGCAACATGATGTATGCATAGCCGAAACGGAAATTAGCGACGACAGCATAAAACTTGGTAACACTATTACGCTCTCGGCCATAATACGAAACAACGGACTTCAGCCTGTATCCTCTGTTTATGCCAAGGTAAGCCCTGAAGGAATGGAGCCGTTCTACAGGACTATACAGCTCGACAGGACAATCTCATACCGCGACTCGGCGTCAGTGGAAATAGACTTCAAGCCTGAATATGAAGGCACAGGCCTGACATCAGACGTAGAGATTGTAGGAGTGGACAACTACGAAGACGAATGGACCGACAACGGATATCACACATATATATATACCGTAAAAGAGCATCTCTTCATGAAAAAGATGCTTATGGAATACTTCACGGGCGAATCGTGCGGCAACTGTCCGCGTGTAGGCGGATTTGTAGACAGGCTCATTGATGAGCACCCGCAAAAAAGCCGCATCATATCAATAGAGCATCATACATACGGAACCGATCCTTTCTCGGTTTCAGACAGTCGCAGCTATGCCTCTATGTTTGATGTTGACGGCGCGCCATGGCTGCTATACGACCGCAATCCGCAAAATCTGATATGTCCGGGATGGACAGAAGAAGACATGGTGTGGAACTTGACAGACCAGACTCTGTCTGAACCGACCACGGTGTACGTGCATCCTGAGGCTCAGATAAGCAAAGACTCTACGAACGTATATGTTACGGTAGACTGCGAGATTAACGAACAATTTTCTCTCGACAATCCCAGATTAACCGTATTCCTCGTTGAGGACAAGATGCCGGCCGTACTCCAATATTTCTATGACGACCGCATAGGTGAGAAATTCTATTTTAAAGGCGATGAATACATTCACCGCAATGTGCTGAGAGCCACAGACAGCAAATGGGGTGAGCCTATAACCTTTAAAGACAACGCCACAAAGTATGAATGCTCCTTCACGCTTACGGAGGATATGAAGAAAAACTTTAAGAATCTTTATATCGTTGCCTTTGTCGGCAATTACGACGAGAACGACAATCAAAACTGCAAGGTGGAAAACATAGACCGCTTCGAACTGCGCAAGGCAAGCATCAACGAGGAAGGCACAGACATCAGCCTCAACCACACGGAAGGCAGCATACGCACAGTTTACTACAACGTATCAGGACAGCGCATAGCAGAGCCGCAGAAAGGACTGAACATAGCTGTCAGCACTGATTCAAAAGGAAATATTGTAAACGTTCACAAATTTATCAAATAATTTTTTACTTGTTATGCTTAAACAAATGCTATTCACAATGCTTCTGGCAGTGCCAGTGGCATTAAACGGACAAAATCTTAGCATAAGGAATGCCGGAAAGCAACTTGTGCTCAAGAGTGTCAACGACAAAGGTGACCGAAACCGGCACCAAGTAAGAACAAACGTCCATAAAGGCACCATCACGCTGCGTGCTACAAAGCCAAACAAAGTGGACGGAAAAACAACCACATGCTATTTTCAGGGCTCCTCTTACATCAATTCTTATGATGAAGAGGTAACGTGGGCATCAACGTTTGTTTTCGACCACAGTCAGAACACCGTAAAAATAGACAATCTTTTCGGGCCGATACTTGAAGACTGGCTATACGACGACGTAAGCATTACGGCAAAGACCGAAGGCAATCAGATTATATTCCCCGTGGCCTCACCATATCGCGGAGATGAAAGCAACACCATCGTAGGCACAATAGACAACGACTATGTGTCACTACTGGCAGGCGAACTGGTGAACAATCCAGACGGATCACAAGGCGTGAATCTGGAAAACGAACTACGTCTTCATATCAACAGCGACACAACAGAGATATCATCCAACGGAAAAGTGGTGCTGCTGTATGAAGTGTCTGAAGACTACGGCGAGAACATCATCTATGACTACCGTGACGGATACGTTCTGAAACGGCTCTCAGATGAAACTGTATCTGAAATAAGCACCGACAATATTGACTTCGGCGAATGTTACTACACCGAAAAGATAACCAATTATATCACTCTTAGCTCGCTGGGCGCAACACCTGTAAAATACTCTGTCAGCTTTGACAATCCGGTGTTCACTACGACACAAGAGACAGGCACTGTATATATTGACGAACCGGTGGATATCCCGATAATCTTCACCCCCGGAACCCCAGGACAATACAACGGCACAATGACCATCAACGCCGCCGACTCTGTCTACAAGGTAAACATAACCGGAAAGGCACTTGACATTCCTAACGACTTCAGTCAGCTCATTGTTGAAGGAGACAAGAATTTCTTCTACAAATGGGACAATATCTCTGCATGGCCTTGGACTTCGGAAGACACATGGGCATCAAACAATAACGACAAGAAACAGGACGGCGACGCCACTCTGACAGGATTCTACAAATCAGAAAAGCCGACACGAATGACGTTCGACTATGAGATTTCAGCCGAATCGCCCGACTCCCTGATAATGTTTGTTGACAACGACCGTGCCTTCGGCTACACTGACGATGTTACAGGCTCTTTCTCTTACATACTGCCTAAGGGCGAACATACCGTCAAATGGATCTTTACAAAAGAAAATTCAGGTTCCAAGAAGGATTATGTGTCTTTCGGAAACATACGCTTCTCTGAGGCTACAGAATATGAAGGCATATCTCCAGACAACAGCGCCCGGAACTTTGTTGCAGACGGATGGGGCATCTACGACAAGCGATTGCGTCCTATATCGCCGTCAGGCACACTTACATTTGAAGTAAACACGGAAGGCAACGAAAGCGTGGTTGACTTTGACGTGCAGGCCACAGAACTGTCGCCGCTCAAAATCAGTGCCGACGGAAATGCTGCCATGACTGCCACATGCGACACAATATGCCACATAGACCTCACCGGCACAGGCAAGCACACCATTAAGGTTGAATTTGCCGGCTCAGACGACAGTGAGACCGAAACAAGATGCGAACAGCTGACATCTATCAGCAACATCAGGACCTTCAACGGATATTATACTGAATTGAGCTCTAAATACATCCTCATAGGCGACAGCTATTTCAACACTGAAAGCAACTATACAGCCACCGACGGAATTGAGGGTGTAAACTGTCCTGTTGACATCAAGATAACCAATACAGGAAGATTCTTCATGTATAATCTGTTCCCCATCACCGACCTTCACTACCGCACAATCTGCGGAACCGTAAATGACGGAATGATTAAGATACCTACACTTGCCAACACCAACCTTGGTACTTATGCGGCATACAGCGACGAGACCTATATGTTTGAAGGAAGAACAGGTGACCGCTGGTGGCTTGTAAGCGGCGACATAAAAGGCGGTTCTAAAAAAGCTGACTATCTGTTTACAGACACTCTCAACATTGAAGCTGACGCCAACTATGACATGCTAGTGCCGCAAACAGGCTTCGGACTATGGCGAACATACAGATTCAACAACTCAGGCATTACTGAATTCCTTAAGGAAGGTGTACGATTTGAGAAGGTAACCGAAAACGCTGCAATAATATCTTCAACCGAAAGCATCAACTTCGGCGAGCCTTTTGCAAATACTGGCTCACTGAAAAGAAAGGTTGTGTTTGTCAACAAGGGAATGACACCTACCGACTGCAGTGTTGAGATAAACGGCGGCGACGGGGCTTACACTGTTTCGCCCACGACATTTGAACTTCAACCCATGCAAAGCAAGACGGTAACCGTGACATTCATGCCTAAACTCGTAGGAACACACGACGCAGAACTCGTGGTTTACTCTGAAGGAGAAGACTGCAAAGTCAAAATTGAAGGAAACGTAAAGGCTCTGCCTGACTACAGCTCGCTCGTCAATGAAGGCAAGGAACTCATAACATCTTGGGAGACATCTTCTGAGTATCCGTGGCTGATAAATGACAACGAAGCCTACAGCACGAACACCAACCACGACAACACCACATCAGAACTTACAATGAACTTCAGCGTACCTGAAGGAAAACTGGCACGTCTGAGTTTTGACGCCAACTTTGCCGTTGAACCTGAAGGCGACATTTTCCACGTTACAGTAAACAATGTCGACGTTGTCAAGATGGATCAGTCGCGCCGCAATCTCGTAGGCACATACATTATGCCTGCCGGCGATTACAAGGCTGTGTTTGCACACATAAAAGACTACACGACACTGATACCTTCAGCCGACGTATCAAAGATAAGCAACATACGCATAGACCTCATTGACGACAAATCCGACGCCGCATTCATGCACGCGCCACGCTACCACTACGACCTTATTGCTCCATTAGACAGGGCTACTGACACTTACTGCTGGATTATCAACAAGGGAACAAATCCGCTTACCATAACTGGTGCCGAAGCAGAAAAGCCATTCTCTTTAGAGGTTCCGTCAACACCTGTCGCACCCGGCGACACCCTGGCCATACCTGTAAAGATTCAGCCTACTGCTCCCGGACTCTACAGCAGCAAGTTTATATTCCATACTTCAGCCGGCGACGTTACATGCGACTATGACGCACAAGCCGACTATGTACGCTATCTCGGAGATTTCGACGGAGCTACTCTTGACTTCCCCGTATGCACATACTACACCAGCTATTGGGTTTATCCTATCTACACCCAGTCTATTTACTTTGAAAAGGATATGGAAGGACTTAATGGTGCGCAAATCACGGAGATGACTTATCAGACTGTAATGGAAGCAGATATCGACTATACATCAGCTGACGTAAACTACCGTATAGGAACAACCTCGGCCAATGAAGTAAGCGAGAATCATCCAGAAGGACTGACCACGGTATACAGCGGTGAGCAGATTGACATCGTCAACTATGAGCAGACGATTAAATTTAACGAGCCTTTCACCTATAACGGAGGCAACCTTATTGTGGCACACGACATGAATGCACGCGAAGGGTTCGACATACAGGTATATTATTACAGCGGACCAGCAAACTCTGGCTCAAGCGGTATTTATCTTCCGGGCACACCAAGTTTCGGACTGATGAAGAAGACCTACGTTCCTACCCTGCGACTGAAATATATACCGAAAGAGGGCACATCTGTTCAGGATGTCACAAGCGGACAGGTTGAAAAGGTTGAATACTTCGACATCACAGGCATGCGCATTCCGTCAATGAAAAAGGGCGTCAACATCGTGCTGACAACCTATAAGAATGGCAAGACAACGACACAGAAAGTTGTGGTAAAGTAACAACTGCAACAAATTAAATATCGGAGCTTCATTAATTCTCTTTTGTCCAAGGGCCATATTTTCACTCTCAAAGAGTAAAAAATATGGCCCTTTTCTATTATCTATATAAACAAGAATATAAGCCGAATGGCTAATGCTCCTTCAACGACTTGATATACTCGCTCGGCGAAACTCCTTCAATACGCTTAAACGCTGAGAGGAACGTACTGCGCGACTTAAAACCACACTTCTCTGATATAGCCGTAATGGTAAATTTTCTATATTCAGGAAGGGCTATCATCTTCTTGAAAGCCTCTACCCTAAACCCGGCAATATAATCATAGTAATTGGTGTGCATAAACAAGCTGAACAACTGCGACAGCTCATGGGCAGAACAGTTTATACCATCAGAAATGTCACGCATCTGCAAATCTTTATTCAGATACGGCTTATGTTCTTTCATATAATCATTCAGTTTTTTCTGAAGTATGTCAGCTTGCTCCTGCGAAAGACGCTTACTTTGATATTTCTGATTATTGTCTGATATTTCTTCAGTCTCATGCAGTGAATCTGCATTCTCCTGTACTTGCTCTGATTCCTCCTTACCTTTTACTTTTCTTTCCACGGCACGCCTTACTAAAATCCAGCCAGCAATGCAAGCCAGCACAATTAAGACAGCGGCACAAGCAACGGCAAACCAATCAGACACGACGATAACTTTCATAGTCATACAGATTTCAGGCATACCGCATACTTCAATGCGCAACACATACGTACCGGCAGGTACATCACTATATGACAACGACGGAGACGATGTTACATGCCATTCATCTTCAAATCCTTCCAGACGATACTTATAGCTCAAGCCTGACATATTAGCCTGGGCAAGACATGTAAACATAAGGTTAAACGAACCTTCTCCCTTTTTAATGTGTAGCGTATTGTCAAAATTTACCCTGCTCACCTCTTCTGCCGTAAAGACATGGTCTGAAATTATTTTGGTTACTGCTATCGGTATAGTGTCAAAATCATGTGACATCAAATCCTTTTCATGCGCCCAAACCAGGCCTTTGTCTGTTGCCATCCAATACTTTTGGTCTAAAACAGAATATCCATACGAGTTCTGCTCTATCAGCAAACCCGGCAATCCGTCAATATAGCCAAGTTTTCGGAGTTTGCCATTGCGTAAAAGATTTACCGACTGTTCCGTACACGCAAAAAGCAGCATCTCTGTGCCACGAACGAAACAGAAAGAGGGGACAGACTCGTTTATGTCATACTTCTTGACCGCAAATTCTGTTACCTCCTGATTGCTCATTACAGGAAATCCTCTTACAGGCACAAAAAGCATCATCCCGTTGGCCATGTGATATATACGCCGCATATTGCCGCAATCTGCCAGAAATTTTGGAACTTTCCCACTAAATATATACTTTCCGTTGCGTAAAGTAAGAGTCTGTATTCCACAATCGGTTGACAACCAGCCTTTACCATAGCTGTCAAAATCAATACCCATAACATAGTTGCCTGCAATATCACTGTTTTCCTTTGTAAACAGCTCTGTAACGTTATTTGCAGCATCATATCGCAAAAGCCCTTTGTCCGTAGCAAACCACAAACATCCATTTCGATCTGTTACAGACGAAAATACTGATCCATAACCAAAAACAGATTTCACCGTAAAAGTGTTCATATCAACAAGCCGCACACCGCAATCTGTTCCAACGACATAGTTTCCTGGCATTGCCATCAAGTCTGTAACGATATTGGCATCAAGTTCTCCTGATGGAATTTTCACAAGTTTACCGTTCTTCAAATTCGTTATATAAAGTCCGTCGTCTGTACCCCATAACAACCAGTCGCCCTTTCTAAAACAGGTGTATACCCTTGTTCCTCTGGTTGTCAGCACAGATGGTATTGAGAACACATGAAAAATATTTCTGTTATAATATGTATAATCAACTCCGGCCTTTATACTTCCAAACCAATTACATCCATATTTATCACGATAAAAAGTCATAAGGTCTGCAATTCTTATTCTTACATTATCGGATGATGCTTCTTCAGAATAACGGTTCACCACGACATTTCTTTCTGTCTTTACCTCGTATGCACCATATGCAGCAGTTGCCACAAGTAGAGACTTGCCATCTTTATTCATGTCGGATATTTGGCCATGAAACATATAGTGAGAAAACTCACTCTCTGCATCACTCTTCTGCCACACACCACTGTCAGAAGTGCCAATAAAAAGACGCCTGCCTATCCTAACCAATGAAACAGGTTCCTTTTTGGTATGGCAGACAGATCCGTCGGATACACTGGACATGTTTCTAAATACAGCAATACCCTTTTTCCCTGCGACCCATATACGT
>ENA-UOJS01002109-UOJS01002109.1-human-gut-metagenome-genome-assembly--contig:-C74-NODE-2109-length-14401-cov-15.869371_pt1 | contig 14401 bp, 15 predicted proteins | sample MGYA00242355_ERZ723902 | MGnify/ENA metagenome assembly ERZ723902 | reverse complement strand
TGGATCGGCGGCTGGCAGAATTTCTTCTTGCCGAAGCGGAGCGTACCGGCTCCGACACAATACGCATGACCCATGAGCAGATCGCCCAGCACATCAGTTCGGCGCGGGAGGCAGTGGCACGAATGCTCAAAAACTTCTCAGAGGACGGATTGGTGGAGTTGAAGCGCGGCGCGATTACGCTGCGTGATACAGACAGATTGAATCACTTAAATTAAAAATGTGGTTTTTTTTCACTTGGAAAACCACGAATCTGTGCTATACTATGAGTAGAAAAAGCTGAAAGGAGTATCCTCTTGATGCGCCATAAAACTCAGCCGCACCTTTCAGAAGACCACTGATGATAGCTTCTGAATCCTCGGTGTTTCGCAGATTGGCCTCCAACACGCTCATTCCACGGTGGAATGCACTGCATTCAACAAATGGTGTGTTTTCCTGCATGATTTCGTTGCTCATGGATACGCCTCCTTTGATTGATAAAAAAAGCGCAGAGACTGACCAATCTCTCAAAATCGGGCAGTCTCTGCTGTGCGACCGCACAGCAAGGCTGAGCGGTTATGTACTTATAAAAAGGACACCTATTCTTTTGAATAGATGTCCTTTTTTGTTGTGCCGGGGGCTGTTTTGAATTGGGTCAGATGGCCCAGCTCTGGCTTTCGGTCTGCAGATCCACCATGTGGGTGTACTGGCCGTTCCGGGCATAAAGTGCATCGGGTGCGCCCTGTTCGGCCACCACGCCGTCGGACAGCACCACGATTTTGTCCGCCCCGGCTACGGTGCGCATCCGGTGGGCGATGATAAGGACAGTTTTGTGTTTTATGAGCCGGGAAAGAGCCTCCTGAATGGCAGTTTCGTTCTCCACATCCAAGCTGGCGGTGGCTTCGTCCAGCAGAATGATGGGCGCATCCTTCAGGAATGCGCGGGCGATGGAAATGCGCTGACGCTCGCCGCCGGAAAGGGCGCAGCCGTTTTCCCCGATGTTCGTGTTCCACTTGTCCGGCAGCTTTTCGGCAAATTCCTCGCAGTTGGCAAGGTGCGCCGCCGCAAGTACCTCCTCGTCGGTGGCACCTTTGCGCCCCAGACGGATATTTTCCAGTATCGTGTTGTCAAACAGAGTCACATCCTGAAACACGATGGAATACAGGCTCATGAGCTTTTCCGGGTCGATTCGGGAAACCTCCATGCCGCCCACGGTGATGCTGCCCTTCTGGTAGTCCCAGAACCGTGCCGCCAGCCGGGAAACGGTAGTCTTGCCGCCGCCGGAGGGACCCACCAGTGCCGTGACCTCGCCCTGCTTTGCGGTAAAGGAGACATCCCGCAGCACCGTCTCGCCGGAGTTATAGGCAAAGCCCACATGGTCGAACACGATATCGCAGCCCTGATTGGTCAGCTGCTCGCTGCCGGTCTGCAGGGGAGCGTCCAGAATCTCGTTCATCCGCCCCACATTGGTGCGCATGGCGATGACCGCCGCCAGATTCTGCAACGCGCCCTGCATAGGGTCGTACATCCGGGATGCCACCATCAGGAACAGAAACACAGTCAGCACGTCGATGCTGCCCTGCACCAGCAGCACCGAGCCGGTGAGCGCCACCGATGCGATGCCCAGCTTGAGCACCATGCCCGCAGAGGACACAAACAGTGCTGTTTCCAGCTCTGCCACAATAGACTGCTTTTCCACTGCCCGAATTTTGTCGGAAAGGCCAGACAGATACCGCTGCTCCGCATTGCTGGCTTTCAGGTCCCGGAGAGTCTCGATGTACTCCTGAATGCCGTCCGCACAGGCCATTTTCGCCGCCATGGTCCTGGCCTGCACCTTATCCTGTACCCGATAGCTGCCCACCACGATGGCAGCAGATATCGGAATGACCCACAGTGCCGCCAGTGCCATCCGCCACTCAAATGCAAACAGGCTCAGGGCAATGAGCGCGGTGGAAATAAGGGAGCCGAACAGACCGGGGATGAAGTGGGAGCAGTCCTTTTCCAGTACCTCGCAGTCTGCCATGATGGTGCTGGTCAGGTCGGCAAGGTCTCGCTTGCCGAAAAAGGACAGAGGCAGCTTCCGCAGCCGCTCCGCAAGGGTCAGGCGGCGGGTGCCGCTCTCTTTATAGGTGGTAAAATAGGTGCCGTTGTATTGGAACCATGTGGTCAGTAAAATCAATGCAAGGCAGGCAACGCATCCCAGCAGATAAAAACCTTTTCTCCCGCTCGTGGAGCCTGCAAGCATGTCTTTTACCAAGAGATACAGCAGCCCGGTGGGCAGCATGAATGCCATGTTTTGGAACGCACAGGCCAGAACGCCCTTTACAAGCCCTTTTGCTCCCTCCGGGGAGCTGGCTGTGGCGTGTTGAATTTTTCCGATCATCTTTTACCCCTCCTTTGCGACCTTCCACTGCACCGAGGCCTGATAATCCTGCCACATCCGGGCAAACAGGCCGTTCTGCGCGCACAGTTCGTCCTTTGTGCCGGATTCTGCAATTTGCCCATCCTGCACCACATAGATGCAGTCGGCGTTGGCTACGGTAGACAGGCGGTGTGCGATCATCAGCACGGTTTTGCCCTTGGCAAGCCGGGCAAAGGCTGCCTGCACCTTGGCTTCATTGTCTGGGTCGGCAAAAGCGGTGGCCTCATCCAGAATCAGGATGGGCGCATTTTTCAGCATAGCACGGGCAATGGCGATGCGCTGCTGCTCGCCGCCGGAAAGATACACGCCCTTGGTGCCAATGACGGTATGGATGCCCGCCGGGAACTTTTCTATAATATCCATGCACTGGGCGGCCTTGAGCGCCGCCAGCACCTCGGCTTCGGTGGCCTGCGGTCTGCCCAGACGGACGTTGTCCAGAATGCTGCCCTTGAGAAGGCGGCTGTTCTGGAACACAAAGGAAATGGTATCCATCAGCTCTTCCTTGGAAACATCCCGCACATCCGCTCCACCCACCCGGACGCTGCCGCTCTGCACATCAAAGAACCGGCAGATCAGGTTTGCCAGCGTAGATTTTCCGCCGCCGGAGGGACCTACAAAAGCCACAGTCTGTCCCGGCTGGATCTCCAGCGAAACGCCTTTGATCACCTCCGCCTTGCCATCATAGCTGAAATGCACATCCCGCAGGGTGACAGAGCTGTTCTGCGGGTGCTGGGGCTGCCCAAACGCCGGTACAGGCTCTGCGTCCAGCACGGAGTCAATACGACTCAGCGCGTCCGCAACGACCATTTTGTTCTCGCTCATGTACATGATCTTCGTCAGCGTCAGGGAAATCACCGGCGTGATGATGATATAGAACAGCAGATTCAGCAGAAACTCCGGCGTGACACCGTGAGCCGTGAACAGCAGCCCGCCTGCAATCAGAAAGGCGAACACGCCGTTGACGGCGGCGGTGTAGAACATCATGGGCAGGCGCAGGTCTTTGGTGTAGGAGATGACCCACTTTTCGTACTCATCAATGGTGGTCTTGAATTTTTTGAAGGAAAACACACTCTGCCCGAAGGTCTTGACCACTGGAATGCCCCGGACGTATTCCACTGCCTCGTTGGACATGGACTCCAAGGCATTGCCGTACTGCCGCATTTTTTCGACCATCCGCTTGCCGGTCATGGTCGCCATAATGAGAAAAGCCAGCACCACCGGCGCAAGGCTCAGCAGCCCCAACCTCCAGTCGAACGCCAACAGCAGCACCAGCAGCCCCACCGGGGTGGCGATGGCATTGTACTGGTCTGGCAGCTGGTGGGCAAGATAGGTCTCGGCGGCTCCGCTGCTCTCGTGGATAATCTTTCGCAGCTTACCGCTGCCGAAGTTCTCGGCAAAGCCCAGCGGCAGCAGCGCCAGATGCTCCGACACTGCCAGCCGCAGATTGGTCGCCACCCGGAACGCCGACAGGTGGGAGCAAAGCAGCGCCGCAATGTAAATAAGGTAAGACAGCACCGCGAATAGCACTGCCATCCAGCCGTAATGAGGAATGTTCACCGCCTGCGCATAGTTTGGCGCCGCGTTCAGCACATCCCGCAGGATCTTCCAGATGTATACAAAAGGCACCAGCGCCACCAGAGCACTGACCGCAGACAGCACCCACGAAGCGTAGGTGAAATATCGGTGGTTCCCGGCGTAACCCATCAGCCGGGAAAGATCGGACTGTTTTTTCAATTAAATCACATCCTCATTTGAAAAACGGTATGCGCACCCGCTCTGTTCAAACGAATGCGCATATGCGGTTTATTTGGTTTCCGACAGATTTTCTGTGGCGAACAGCTCAATGACATTTTCCATGGTCGCCTGATCATAGTTCTCCGCGATGGCCGCTGCGTTCCAGTAGGCGTAATTGCCCTCGAACCAGCTTTGCAGGTCGCTGAGATCTTCTGCATAGCGGAACTCCAGATGATAGGTGGTCTCCATGGTGTCAGGTGAAAACGCAAAATAGGTAAACTCGCCGGAATTTTCATCCTCGCTCTGATAGAAGATGAAGCCGTTTTCGTTTTCCTCATCCAGCAGCTGGTAGGTGTGAGAGAAAACTTCCTGTCCCTGCGCATCCAGACCGGTGATGGTGTGGCCGTCCATCACGAACTTGTCGATGCCGCCAAGAAAATAGCAGTTGAACGCCATGCTGTCCGGGTCCGCCGCGTATGTTTCCGCAGCTTCCGGGCCGTAAGGCTCCGCCATGCACATTCCCAGCAGCATATCCGTTGTGGCCTCTGCGTTCTCAGCGCCTACTATCGGCGTGGTGGCATCGATCCAGATACTCCGATACTCGGATTTCGACAGTTCTGGGAATAACTCCACATAAGTACCGCTGATGGTGGTCAGATAGTCGTCGGTCACCGTGCTCTGGTCAGCCGCCGGCGGCATCTGTTCATCTGTTTTCGTCTGGCCGCAGCCGGCAGCCGACAGCAGGCAGATCACGCAAAGCACAAAAGCAGCAAATTTCTTTTTCATACAGTACCTCCTGAAACTTCTTGGTTAGTGTCCTCTAACCACCGCGTATTCTAACATGATTCGCGTTTTCAAACTACTCCGTTTTGGTTTCTATGCTCCGTTTTACTGCATTCGTTTTATCAGCGCGATAGCGGGACGGTGTCTTCCCGTACCGCTTTTTAAAGCTCTCCGAAAATTTGCTGGCGTTGTCATATCCTGCGTGCTGGGCGATCTCTGTAATAGGCTTTCTGCTGCGAACCAGCTCCACCGCTGCTTGCTCCAGACGGTATTCCTTGATGTAATGGTAGACAGGCATACCATAGGTCTGCTTGAACAGCTTTTGCAGGTGCGACACGGAAATCGCGTGCTCTGCCGCCAGCTGAGCAAGGGACACATATCCCTCCCGGTTCGTCAGCAGATGATCCCGGAGATGGTGTGCCAGTGCCGTCTGCTCGGCAGAGCAATACGGATCCGCAGCACGTTCCTGCGGAATGCGGCCCAGCAGCAGCATCAGCTCCAGAACCTTCAGCTGCAAAAAGCCGCGCTCTGCGTAGGAGGCGCTTTCATAAAGCTCACGGAATACATGCTCGCAGCGCGGACCGGCGGGGCCGACCATATACCACTTGCTGCCCAGAAGATTCTGCTTGAGCGCGGTAAAGTCTATGGGAAATGCCGGAGCATTCAGACGTATCCAGTGTCCTGCGGCTGCGGGGTCGATTTCGAGACAAAGGCCCTCGTAATAGCCAAGCGGAAAGTGTGACTCCGACTTTGTCCCGTGCAGCCCATCGTAGCAGCTGATCGCCATGTCTCCCGGTTTCAGCAGAACATGACTGCGCATGGAAAAGCTGGTTTCGAAGCGTCCGTTGATGCAGAAGTTGACTTCCAGCACGCCGACCTGTGTGCGGATCTCCGTATACGATCCCATTTCCAGCTGCATCAGCATCACGCTCACGCCGTCAAAGATCCGAAAACAGTGAATTTCTCCGTTTCCGTCGGCGTTTTCAAAGCCGCCTGTCTGACCGATCGGGCAGGAACCGATATTGTTTTCGTCATGGTAAGTAATGTGAACGATGGTCAACACCGCCTTTCTCCAATGGAATGCCATGCGCCTGTGCCGATGCCGGCGTTTACTCCGTGCTCGTCCATGTGTGGATGGCTGCGCTCACGCGGCGGTCAATATCCTGGCGTGTCTGTCTGCACGCTTCCGGAAACTGCTTTGCTGCCTGAAATGCCAGACGGACGAAGAGACTTGCTCCCATAGGCAGCATGATCTTCAACATTCCCTCCGGGAAAACAAAGTGGGTGCCGTGGGCATAAACCGCCGTCTCAACCTCGCATTCATGGGGCTTTTCCGCAAGGCGCTTTTCCATACGGCGGATATACTTTGCGGTATCCCACAGCGCATCGTCCTCCGCGCCGATCAGCAGCAGCTTTCCCTGGATGTTTTCAACAGGAATATATTCTTCCGGCTCAATCGGATGCACCGCCTCGGAATCATCAAACAGCTTGCGGGAGTTGACCATATCGCCGGTGCGCTTGCTCTCGGCGGCGACGCAGTGCCAATAATCGGGATGCTGATAGCAAAACGGCATATAGGGCAGCGGCTTGCCCCGGTAGGAGAACAGCGACTCGCCCTCGACCGGCCATTCCTTGCAGCCGTCCCTTTTGCCCTGCATGAAACCCTGCCACACAAAATCGCTGGGCGTCATGGCAATGGTCAGGGTAACATCCGGGAACATGGCAGCCGCTGTCAGCGCGAGCGTTCCCGTAGTCGATGCACCGGCAATGCCAATTTTATGGTTGCCGTTGGCTTTCAGCCACGAAATGGCCGTCTCCACGCGCTCCAGCGGATAATTGTGATGGCCGTAATCCTTTTTCGCAGGCGACATGGTGAGAACGTTTACGCCCTGTCCGCAGAGCCATTTCACGGCAGAGCGCGCAAGCCGATTCTCCGGATCGTCACCAATCATCGCAATGACCGCGCAGTCCGATCCGCCGGCACACGCCCAGTACGCGCCGTAAAAGCCGGCGGTCTCCACATCAAAGTGCAGGTGCTTCATTGTTTCCCTCTAAATTTGATTTTTACGATCTGCATTCTCATCATCCCATCGCCGACCCGGGCAAGGAAGCGGAAAAAGCCGCTGACTGACGGGCCTTTCAGATCGTTGTAGCCCAGCATATAGCCCCGGCTGGAGACCCGCAAACTGCTGTCCCACGCGCCGATCTCGCTTTTCGCGTCCGAAACGGCAAAGTATGCGCCCACATCCTTAATCTCGGCATCCTTCAGCCATGTTTTCAGCATCAGCTTGACTGCCTTCTCATTGGCGGCATCGAACACCAGCACAGCGCCCGGAAAAGCGTCTGCCATAGCACGTACCAGTGTTTTTACCTGCTCCTTTAGGAAATAGTAGAACACTCCCGCCGCAAAGAAGACCGCGCCGCCGGAGGCGTCGATTCGCTCAAACCACGATGTATTATCGTTGAGGTCGCAGGGGATATTTTCCTCCCGCTCCCTGGCAGGGAGCAGCTCGTTGCGCACAGCAATGACGTCCGGAAAGTCCAGATTGTAGAGCTTGCACTTACCGTTATCGCAAGCCCGACCTGTGCTGTCCAACCCGCAGCCGAGATTCACCACCGCCGCATTGGGATGACTTTTCAGATACTCCCGCACCTCGAAGGCAAGGTCGTTCTGCCGCATGGCGACCTCAAGAAAGCCGAAGCGCTGCATCGAATTGCGGGATTTTTTCTCCAAGGCGGAAAAATCATAGTCGACCGCGTTTACCAGCCGCCGCGCCGCCTCATCTCGGTACAAACTGGGGTACAGCTCGGAGCACATTTTCCGTGCGTACAGCGGAATGATCAGCGTCTCCTGCACCGTGTTCTTTTCAATTTTATAGCGCACAGTCATCCTCCTTTATCGCCCAACAGCCTGAAGATACCCGGCCCTCGCCACTTCCTCCGTATCGTCTGATTCATCGTAGGCGTCGTAAGGCGCGGTGGGGTCGGGAACCCGCTTTCGGAACGGTGAGCAAAGCTTGTCCTTATGGGCAAAGGCGAACTCGAAGTTGTCCGTCCAGCCGGTGTGGCCGGTGAGGAACAGCGGGTGTAATCCACGGCTTTGCAGCTTCTGCTCCAGCGCCGCCAGCGACTTTACCGCCAGTTTGTTGCTTTCTGCCAGAGAGGAAATGAAGCTGTAGCCGCCGTCCGCGCCGAACCAGAGAGTGTCGCCGGTGAAGAGATATTTGTCGTCAATGAGATAGACCATATGCCCCCATGTATGGCCGGGCACGAGAAAGCACTCAATTTTGATGCCGTCAATCTCGAAAGTCTCGCCGTCATGCAGCAGCACCTTTTCGTTGTTAATTGCGACCTGCGGCAATTTATAGAGATGATATATGACTTTTCGCCGCACCTCGCCGGTGAGATACCGGTTTTCAATCTCGCCGATATAGAGCTTTGCGCTCCGGAACAAACCGGGGCTGTCTGCCTCCACCGCACCCACATGGTCGGTGTCCTGATGAGTGATGAGGATGTGCCGGACGGACTGCGGGTCGATGCCCAGCCAGTCCATTTTTTCTGCCAGACGGTCGTAGTTATACCCGGCATCGATCATGATGGTGGTGTCGCCCTTGCGGTAGAAGAAAATGTTCGCCACCCACTCCCGCACGCAGGCCACGCGCTCATCCACCCAGCCGGTATTCAGCGGCTTGAATATTTGCTTGCCGCGGTACATCTTGCTCATTTCTCTTTTCTGAAATTCGGTCGCTTTCTTTGACATCGGTATTTCCTCCTTACAGCAGCAGCCCGAGTCCCGCAAGGAGCAGGGAAATCACGGCCATTCCCAGTGTTCCGAACATCCATTTCTTCTGCTTGTCTGATTTCGAGATGTACGGCATCAGATCCTCTGTCCCCGGTATTACCCACGCCTTGGTGTGCCCGACCCAATAGCCGTCGATGCCAAGCCGGTCGATGAGATTCATCACAGACAGGATTACAAAGCACTGCCAGAAGCCGCCCCAAAATGTCTGCGCACCGTTGATGGCATACACGCAAAGAAGCACATAAAAAAGGTAGATTGGAATGCAGATTGCCTTGAAGCGCAGCGCGTTCCGTTTGATCTTCTCCCTTGTGGTCAGCCCCAGTGCGATGCATCGCTCCTGCACCTTTTCGTCATACAAATGCGCCATGCCGACAGCGCCCTTGTGGATGCCGACAGCGCACACCAAGACCAGCAGCGCCCCCAGCCCCAGTCCTTCCAGAATCGTTTGCAGCAGCATTCCTTATTCCTCCCGCTTCTGTCCTGTCACGCAGAGCCAGCCCATTTTGTTTTTATGGATTTGAACATTGCAGAATCCAGCGTTTTCCAGAAATGTTTTTAGCTCATCGCCGCTGTATATGGTCATACCGCCGATGATCTCCGTCCACTTCTCATCCTTGTCCGTGTCGCCACTGCTCTCGTTGCAGATGAGGAAGATCCCGTCGGGCTTCAGCACCCGGCAGACCTCCCGAAAGCACTGCGGCAGATCAGGCCAGAAGTAGACCGTTTCAAAGGCCGTGACCGCATCAAACCAGTCATCTGCGAAGATCATATCCGCCACACTGCCTTGCAGGACGGCACAGCGCCCCTCCGCGATGGCGGTCTCGTTGACCTTTTTCGTCTTCTCCACGCTGACGGGCGAATAGTCGATGCCCTTCACGATCCCCTGCGGGCATTTTTTCAGCAGCCTTTTCATGTTCGCACCACCACCGCAGCCGCAGTCCAGCACCTTGGCATCCGGCGCAGCATTCAGAAATTGAAGCCCCCAGCGCGCCACAGGGCTGTGACCCAAATTCATCATGGCGACCATGAGCTTCCCGCCGAGGCCCACAGGTTTGCGGGTGTTTTCAAAGAATGACATCTTCTACAACTCCTTTTCCAGAACGATGATCTTATTAGAAATACTCCGCACGGTGGGTAGCTTGTCCAGCAGTTTATAAATCGGTGCAAATACCGCCATGCCCTCCGTCAGGCTGTGTTCCTCCATGAATCGAAAACCCGGCAGCAGTTCGGCAAGTGCTTTTCCATTCTTGATTCCCCAAGTAAATTTTGCGTTGCTTGCGTCAATGGATTTCTCCTTGAAGTGCCGCACCATCGCAGGATTCATGGTTTCCACAAATATAGTGGCTTGGGAAAAACGGCTGGAAATCACTGCGAAAATTTGCTGCACATCTTTTGCGTTCAGGTACATGGTCAGTCCCTCAATGACAATCAGCACCGGCACATTCTGCTCGCTGATTTTGCTGCCCCAATCTTCCATGGCGGACATGGCGATCTGTGAAATCGTGCCGCTTTCCGGCAGAAGCTTTTCCCGCACCGCCATCGTTTCCGGCAGGTCGAGGTTATACCAATGTGCGTACCCCGACATCCGGTAGCATCGGGTATCCAGCCCGCAGGCGATGTTGACCACCACCGCGCCGGGGTGCGCCCCAAGCCACGCTTTTGTCAGCCGGCCCAGCACGATGGTGCGGGCAATGACGCCGCTGTGCATGGCTGTGTCCTTGTCGGCAAGGGAAAAATCGTAGTCCAGTTTCTCGATGATTTCTTCCGCTTTTGCATCGTGAATCGCGCCGCGCCCCCGGCTCTCCTTCGCCCTGGCATAAACGGTCTGCAGCATGGTCTCCGGCACGCCGGAGAGTCTGATTTTTTCTTTCATGTCATGCTTCCTCCGTTTGCAAAGTCAGAAATTTTTCCGCATACCAGCAGAATTTCTCCGGATGCACCATCACCAGCTCCGCGTGTGCCATTTTCGGAATGCCGTGAATGCGTGCCTGCGGGAAATAGCGCTTGATGAATTGAATGTCGCGCCTGCGGTCCCTCTTTTCGTCATCGCCGTACCAGTAGGTGAGCTTCGTGCCGGTTTTTGCGGGGCACTTCGGAAGCGCGTAGTTGTTGGCGGACCAGAATATATTGCGGATCGTCCGATCGGAAAAGGTTTTGAGATAGGCTTCCATGGCATCGTACTCCTTTTTGGGGTCGTGCCCTGCAGGGGTAAACCGTTCCGGCGGAAAGGCCGCTTCCAGAATTTTTCGGCTGTTTGCCGCCATTTTGAAGGACAGCACATCCCGAGCCAGCAGCAGCTTTCGCACTAAGAAGGGCAGCTGATAGGGCGTGATCCCGCCGTCGATGATGGCTCGGCTGATGGGTATTTTCCCCAATGCCAGCATACGCGTCAGGCACGCGCCGCCCATGGAGCACCCATAGGCCCCGTCCAGACGGGAGACGCTGCGGGATTTCAGATAAGAAATCACCTCATCCACAGTCTGCTCAACCGAGGTGAAGTCCCCGGGGTACTCCGGCTGATGGCCGTCATACACCACCTGAAAAACATGCCATCTCTGAGAAAGCTGCGCGATTGTGTCGGCAAAGGCCCATACAGGCTCTGCCGTGCAGGGGAAAAACAGCAGCGTCCGCTCATGTTCCTGCCCGTGTTCTAATATCTGCATGGTTCATCCCTCCGATTTCACACACTCTGCGTAGGTCAGTGGGAAGGACGCTTTCAGCACGGTGCTTTTCCGCGCCATCCAACCGTTTTCCCGCAGGAACGGAAGATAATCTGCACTCGTCCATTTGCTGTGCAGCGGAAAGCCCGCCAGCTTCATGAAAAATGCTTTGACCTTCCCCAAAAAGGAGTTGTCCGCGTGGGTAAAGGTCGGCGCAACCAACACGCCGTCGTCCTTCAGCACACGCCGAATTTCAGCCAATGCCTTCTCCGGCTCCGGCACGATATGCAGCGCATTGGCCACGATGACCACGTCAAAGCTTTCGTCGGCATAAGGCAGGTGGAACATATCCTGCACGGAGAAATGCAGCTTGGCGGATCGGTTGTCCCGCTTCGCTTCTGCGATCATCTCCGGCGAAGTGTCTGTGCCCTCAATATGAGCGGCACTGTTTACAATGCTTTTGGCGATCACTCCCGTGCCTGTGGCCAGCTCCAGCACGGTTTTGTGCCGCACCACGGGGCGCAGCAGCTCGTACATCTGCTCATAAGCTGCGGCGTCCTTTCGCATGAAGCGGTCGTACCGCCCGGCGTTTTTATCCCAGAAATTTTGACTGTTTCTCATGATTTCGCCCTCACAACGAGATGTTAAACTCCTCTAACTCACACAGATGACGCAAGTGAGTTAGAGCAAGCTAACTGTATCCCTTTTGAAAAGCCGCATCACTGCGGCCTTTCCGCTTATGCAAATAGCTCCCGGCAGGCGCCCCGCACCAGCGTTTCCAGCACCTGCGGGTAAAGCGCCCCAATCTGCTCCTGATGGGAGATGGTTAAAATCAAGCCCCGCACTGTGGCGGCAGCCAACGCCATACCGCCCTTGGGCTGCAAGCCGCCTCCTTCCAGCAGGGCACGGATGTGGGTCTCGTCGTCGTGATAGTGAGCGGTCTTTACTTCCTCCGGCAGTCGGTGCAGGAGAAAATCCGCGTCATTTTCGATGAACACAAAGGCTTTCGTCTCGGCCAGCCACCGACAGGCCGCCAGGATCGCCGCTTCCGCGCGGTCGGCAGGCAATAAGGCTGTATTTTCCTGCAAAGACTTCTGCGCCGCTGCGAAACACTCTGTATGGATATCCTCCAGCACGGCGAAAAACAGCAGCTCCTTGGATTCAAAGAATTTGTAAAATGACCCCTTGGAAATCCCAACGGCCTCCGTCAGCTGCTCTACAGAGGTTTTCCGCATCCCGATGGTAATGCCGCAGCGTCGGGCTGCTCGGATCAGGTCATTGCGGATTTGTTCATTCTGCTCGTCTGTAAAAGCCACTGCGCACGCTCCTTGGATTTATGACCACATTTATCATTTCAGTCAAATTGTAGCACGATCCGAAGATGTTGTCAACGGCGTCGTTTTGCTTTCCATCATGATCAAATCAGATCCAGCCTTTCCATCTCAAACGGCACAACCACGGATTTCAGCAATCTCGCCTTCGGCAATGCTGTGGTTGCGCTGGGCAATGGTCAGCAGTTCATCCGCAGATACGCTTTCATCCTTGTATCCGCTTTGGACGGCAAACTCGGAAATGACTTCTGCGCGGTTTTTGCCGAATTGTTATAGATCGCGCCAATCTGCCGCACGTGCCGATACTCCGCAAGGCTGGCAAAGGAACCGGCTTCGACCATCATGCGGCAGAACAGCAGCCCGTCCAGGACATAGTGTTTCGCGTATTTCAGGAACTCCGTTTCCTGCTCCGGGTCGAACCTCGGCAGACAGTACAGCAGCATTTGCAGAACTTCCAGCTTGTAGTCCAGAAAGCGCGCCGGATCGTAACGGTCAATGCCGTTGCGGGTGAGAAAGCGGTAAATCGCGCTGTTCAGACGCTTTTCAGCGTGGTGCAGGAAGAAGCAGAAGCACAGCAACTCAGAGAAAACGATCGGCTGTGCTTTTCTGTTCTATCCAATTACGCCCGTGTCCTGCGGAGATGGAAGGTGCAATATGCAGCAAAAGCACCGGATAAGCGGTTCGTGGAAGCCTGTCACAAGCTGGACGAGGCGGAGTATTACTTGGATATTCTGTGCGCCGGGGATTCCCATGAACGTGCCGAGGTTGTCAGTTATCTGCTTGTAGATGGTCGGTTGGACAAGCTCAAGGAAACAATCAATGGGAGGGATGCAGCGTGAACAAGAAGTATGCCGGGTTGGATTTTCCAGCATGGTTCGATGGCAAGGATGTCAATGAGGCAGCTTTTTGCCGGGAGTTTCTATCGAAAAACAAGCTCATCTATGCGGACAACGCATTCTTCACACCGGATGGGCGGCTGACAGACCCGCTGCTGCTGCTGCTGAAAGAGAAAATCTATGCCGAGCTGGAGTGCTGTGCCGCAAAAAACATTCTGCGCACCATTTCCAATATCGTGGAGATCATGAAGCTGGTGGTTCATGCAGAGAGCTTTCCGCCGAATCCGGATGAAATTCATGTGCAGAACGGGACGCTCCGCATTGATGGCAGTTTCCTTGCGGGACGGTCTGAGATCGTGCGCAGCCGGTTTCCCATCGACTACAATCCACAAGCAGGAAAGTCGGTTGTCTGGCTTCGGTTTCTTTCCGATCTGCTCTATCCGGAGGACATTCCCACCTTTCAGGAGTATATCGGCTATCCCTCGTGGATGAGGCTTACCAGATACTGCTGAGCAGCAATGCGCGGGAGATATTGGATGCAGCCGGATGTGCGGATGCCAAGATCACTTGGGGCAGTAAGTCAGTAGAACCTGTGGAAGCCATTGTGCGGGCAGCCGGATTGCGCTGAGCAATTCTGAAACAGTCAGCAAAAAAGCATTGTGGAGAAGTAGGCTGGAATGTATAGGGAATGCTGCTGCGCATGGATTCCCTTTGCGGCAAACCAGTCTGCCTGTGGCTGCCGGAACGGTTCAAAAAACCAAATTCAGCAACTATTCCACCGTTCTTTCTCTGTATTAAATCCCCGATAGAGTGAGTCCTTCTGGGAGGTCCATCACGAACCTCCCCTGGGTCCATCA
>ENA-UOJS01002104-UOJS01002104.1-human-gut-metagenome-genome-assembly--contig:-C74-NODE-2104-length-14489-cov-6.113482_pt1 | contig 14489 bp, 9 predicted proteins | sample MGYA00242355_ERZ723902 | MGnify/ENA metagenome assembly ERZ723902 | reverse complement strand
CAGGTGAACGCCGTGATTGGCACGTAAGTTACGATTTGGGCGGCACTTGGAAGAAGATGCGGAAGGTTAAGAAGAAAAATAGTTCTTTGTTTAAGGTTGATATTTTGGTTTATCCTCAACTGTCGTTCAAGAACTTGATTATTACACAGATTTATCAAGCTTTGTTCGACTTAAGTCCGGCGATAGAAGTGTCGTTGTGGAAGGGAATGAAACTTACTGGTCAGTTGGTGATTCCTGTTTATAATGACGGATATGGACGATTGGAAGAGGTGGTGCATCCGGGGCATTTGACAGTATCGCAAAGTTTTCGTTTACCATACAATATCTTTGGTAAGCTGACGGCGGGACTTTTTAATGCCAGCCAGTACGGTGTCGATTTGGATATGGCATATCGTTTTCCTGACGAGCGTTTTTCCTTGTTGGCACGGGTAGGGGCTACCGGAAATGGTTATTGGGATGCTTTTACTTATCATTACGATCCTACCATTACTTTTACGTGGTCGTTAGGGGGAAGCTTTTATTGGCCTTTATACAATACGCAGTTTAACTTGAAGGTAGAACGGTATCTGCAGAAGGAAGTAGGTGCGAAGTTTGAAGTCATACGCCATTTTCGCTATTGCTCTATTGGACTTTATGCGATGAAAGCAAAAGGAATCAATATCAATGGTGGTTGGCGTTTTCAGGTCGCCTTGCCTCCCTATAAGTATAAAAGAACTAAACATTGGCCGAGGGTGATGCTCTCGCGAAATTTTGGAATTTTGTATAATGCAGGTAACGAACAGCAATACTATAAACAGTATAAAGCTGAGGCGAGTGATAATATAATGAAGCAAAATAGTTTTAACCCATATTTTATTAAGTCAGAATTGTTAAATTTTTAATTTATTATTGAGATGAAAAGAATGAAATTCTTGAACGGTATTGGTGCAATGTTTGCGCTGGCCGTAGTAGCTTTGGCTACAACTCTTACTTCTTGCGAGAAAGAGGATTTCAACATTAACGTTGAACCGATTAATGCACAGGCAACTATTAATGCTACTGTACTTTATGTAGACGGAACAACTACAACAAATGTTACTAATGAGGCCGCTATTACTTATTCAGACGGGCCTGTATTCGTAGGAAATCCGAAGATAGAAGGAAAAACTGTTACCGTTACGGCGAAATATAACAATTTGGAAGCTTCAAATACGGTAAATGTTCCTTCTTTGGAAGCCGGTCAGATCCTTACTTTGACTACTACTATCGTTTTGCAGGTACCTGCTGAGGGTGAGGAAGTCGTTTCTATTACCAATGAAGTTGTAGAAGAAGCAAAAGAAGTTGTTGACAAAGAGGTAAGTCTGCCTAATAATGAAAGTGATTTTTGGTATTATGAGTCTGTTACATATACCAAGAAAAGTGGTTCTAAAGTTGTCAACAAAGATATCACAACAACTGATGTTGAAGAAATTGGTTTGATTGGTGGTTTTATTAATACTTTGGATGAAACTTATGCTGAAGAGGAAGTTACAGAGGATAAGGTTCCTGTTTATGCTCATTCTTATACAAAAGTTAAGGTTAGCTACACTGTTCAACCTACAGTATATACTTTCTATCGTGTAACTACAAAAGATGGTGAAGAAATTTCTAAGGAGAAAATAGCTACAGTAGAAGTCGACGATTATATTGAATCATTGTTTACTATGGAAACTGGTCAGCAGATTCCTGGTCACGGTCACGCTCCTGCAGGTCACGGTCATGGTTTTGATCACGGTCACGGTAGTGGCAACGCCGGTGGTGGTATCGTAATTCCTGATAAAATAGTTTGTCAAGTCATATTTTAAACCGAGAGAAAAATGAAAAGAAAATTTATAATGGCTTCATTGTTACTTGCAGGTGCATGCTTGACAATGAATGCGCAAGAAAAAGATAAATATTATACCGAGAAAGGTTCGGATAATATTTTTGTAGGAGTTGGTGTCGGCGGTATGGCTGTCTTCAACGATGGTATGAATACTCCGGCTTTCAATTTCAATGTTTCAGTAGGAAAGTATATCAATCCGGTTTGGGGTGTTCGCGGTCAGATTGGTGGACTGTGGCAAAGCCTGGATAAGCAGGATAACGGTTACTATGGTTATTGCAAGAAGTTCGGTGAAATCAATCTGGACGCTATGCTGAATCTGATTAACCTGTTTGGTGGTTATAATCCGGATCGTGCTTTCAACCTCTATCTGTTTGGTGGTCCTACAATGAATCTTGGTAAGGCAGTTGATACTAATATTACATTGAATGCTGCTACAGGTGCACAATCTTATACTTATTCAGAACATGGCTTGAAAGCTCGTTTCGGTGCCACAGTTGGTTTAGGATTGGGTTATGACATTACTGACAAGTGGGCTTTGAATCTGGAAGCTCGTGCTGGTGTAACTCCTTCTATCTTTGGTGATGCAAGCGATTGCCGCAAGGCAGAAGCTACTGGTCGTTTGACAATCGGTGCTGCTTACACATTTGGTGGTAAGAAGTTTGTTCCGCTGGTTTCTAAGATTGAAAAGGACGCTATCAACGAAGAAATCAATAAGTACAGAAGCGAATTGGCAAAAGCTCAAGCTGACTTGGCTGATGCTAAGAACGCATTGGCTAACGTTAAGCCTGAAGTTAAAGAAGTTGTTAAGGAAGTACAAGTTGCTGGTCCGCGTGCTATCTTCTTCAAGATTGGTAGCGCTAAGATCGATGGCTACGGCAAGGTTAACATCCAGTTGGCTGCTAAGATCCTGAAGGCTAATCCGGATAAGAAGTACAAGATTGCCGGTTATGCTGATAAGGCTACTGGTAGCGTATCTCTGAACCAGAAGTTGTCTGAAAAACGTGCACAGGCTGTTTACGATGCTTTGGTTGCTGAAGGCGTAAATGGTGATCAGCTTGAACTCGTAGGCTTCGGTGGTACTGAAAACATGTTCGGTAAGAACTATCTGAACCGTGTTGTTATTCTTGAATAATACGATAGCAGATATATAATATAGAAAAGGGCGGACTTCGGTTCGCTCTTTTTTATTGTTATTGTGTAACCTTCCGAAATCCAACTTAGGCTGCGATTTTTTTCTAACTGGAGAAAATTTTTTTCCTAACTGGGAAGGAATTTTTTCCTAACTAGGGAAAAAATGATGGGGCAGAAGACGCATTTAGTAGAGTAGATAGATGTTTTTTATGAGGGTTAAGATCGCAACTTTTCTGAAACAAAAAACGGTGGATTTCGGATAGATACGCAGTAAAGACATGTCACTTTCTCTGCTGGAAGGGTGTATGCAAACGTTTGTATTGCTTTCTTAAGTCTTTTCTGTTTGTCCTTCTTCTTTAAAAGTCTTTTCCTTTTTATCTTTGTGGTATGATAATTATTAATCAACCATATAACATGAGAAACATGAAAACTATCTGTACGAAATTTGCTTGTTTTATCTTTGCGCTTTTTGCTTGTAGCGCAGCTATGGCAGAAAGTATCACTTCTCCTAATGGGCAACTTCAGCTCAACTTTTCTGTAAATGCGCAGGGGGAACCCGTTTATGAACTTTCTTATAAAGGAAAGGTTGTCATCAAGCCTTCTAAGTTAGGGTTGGAGTTGAAGGATGATCCTGGTCTGATGAATGGTTTTACACTGACCGATACCAAAACTTCCACTTTTGATGAAACTTGGGAACCCGTTTGGGGAGAAGAAAAGCAGATACGCAACCATTACAACGAACTTGCTGTTACGCTGAATCAGAAGGCACAGGAGCGTAATATCATTATCCGTTTCCGTCTGTTCGACGATGGTTTGGGCTTTCGTTACGAGTTTCCTTTGCAGAAAAATCTGAATTACATTGTGATTAAGGAGGAGCATACTCAGTTTGCCATGACGGGCGACCATACCGCTTTCTGGATTCCCGGTGACTATGACACACAGGAGTATGACTACACCGAATCTAAACTTTCGGAAATACGTGGTTTGATGGAAGGAGCCATCACTCCTAACTCTTCGCAAACTCCGTTTTCTCCTACAGGTGTGCAGACCTCGCTTCAACTGAAGACGGCTGACGGATTGTATATCAATCTGCACGAAGCCGCTTTGGTAGATTACTCTTGTATGCATCTTAATCTGGATGACAAGAATTTCATTTTTGAGTCTTGGCTTACTCCTGATGCGCAAGGAAATAAGGGTTATCTGCAAGCTCCTTGTACATCACCTTGGCGTACGGTGATTGTCAGTGATGATGCCCGCGACATATTGGCTTCGCGTATTACACTTAACCTGAACGAACCTTGTGCTTACGAGGATGTATCGTGGATTAAGCCTGTTAAGTATGTAGGCGTATGGTGGGAAATGATTGCCGGTAAGAGTACCTGGGCTTATACAGACGAACTTCCTTCAGTGAAGCTGGGTGAGACTGATTATAAAAAGACCAAGCCAAACGGACGTCATGGTGCTACCAACGAAAACGTGAAACGTTATATCGATTTCGCTGCAGAAAACGGACTGGACCAGGTTCTTGTTGAAGGTTGGAATGAAGGTTGGGAAGACTGGTTCGGACATTCCAAGGATTATGTGTTCGACTTTGTCACTCCTTATCCGGACTTTGATGTGAAGATGCTTAATGAGTATGCTCATAGTAAGGGGGTCAAACTGATGATGCATCACGAAACTTCTTCTTCCGTTCGCAATTATGAACGTCACATGGATCAGGCCTATCAGTTTATGGTAGACAATGGTTATAATGCGGTAAAAAGCGGCTATGTAGGCAACATCATTCCTCGTGGTGAACATCATTACGGACAGTGGATGAACAACCATTATCTTTATGCTGTGAAGAAAGCTGCCGAATATAAGATTTGTGTCAATGCTCACGAGGCTGTCCGTCCTACAGGTCTGTGCCGTACTTATCCTAATCTGATAGGAAACGAATCGGCACGCGGAACCGAGTACGAAGCCTTTGGTGGCAGCAAGCCATTCCATACCACATTGCTTCCTTTTACCCGACTGATTGGCGGTCCGATGGATTATACTCCGGGAATTTTCGATACTAAACTGGAGTTTATGGGCGATTTGCCACATGGCCAGGTGCAAACTACATTGTGCAAACAGCTAGCGCTTTATGTAACGCTCTATAGTCCTTTGCAGATGGCTGCCGATTTGGTGCAGAATTACGAGAAGCGCATGGATGCTTTCCAGTTCATTAAAGATGTGGCGGTTGACTGGGACGAAAGCAAGTACATCGAAGCCGAGCCGGGTGACTACCTGACTATCGCACGTAAAGCCAAAGGTACAAGTAACTGGTTTGTGGGAGGTATTACTGACGAGAATACCCGCACAGCTACATTTGCTCTTGATTTTCTGGAGCCGGGTAAGAAATATGTCGCTACTTTATATGCCGACGGAAAGACGGCCGATTACAAGGAGAATCCGACCGAATATCAGATAAAGAAGGGAATTGTAACGTCTAAAACCCGTCTGTCTGTCAAAGAAGCACGAAGTGGTGGTTTTGCTTTAAGTCTGATAGAGGCCACTCCTGAAAATTCCAAAGGTGTGAAGAAATGGAAATAACATGCTTAAGGTAAAAAGAAGTTTGATTTAGGCATTAGTTGTGTCCCGTAGGATTATGATTTCTACGGGACATTTTTTATCTTCGCTGCTACATTAATAATTTATAGTTCTAAGGTCATAAAAATAGAGGCTATGAGAAAGATTATCAATCCATGGAAAGATATGGAAGGCTATAATTGTTTTGGCTGTTCGCCTGATAATGAAGCTGGAGTGAGAATGGTGTTTTATGAAGACGGTGACGAGATAGTTAGTGTATGGAAACCTCGTCCCGAGTATCAGGGATGGCTGAATACGTTGCATGGTGGCATCCAGTCAGTGTTGCTTGACGAGATCTGCGGTTGGGTCGTATTTCGTAAATTGCAGACAGGCGGTGTGACTTCGAAAATGGAAACACGTTTCCGGAAGTCTATCTCAACAAATGATACACATGTTGTGTTGCGTGCTTCATTGCGCGAACAGAAAAGAAACCTAGCTGTCATCGAAGCTCGTTTGTACAACAGTGCCGGTGAACTCTGTACAGAAGCTATCTGTACTTATTTCACTTTTCCGCGTGAGAAAGCTGAGCAAGAGATGCATTTCCATCATTGTGATGTTGAGTCGGAGGAGATTTTACCTTTGGTTTGATGTCTTTTGTAGCATTTTTGTTTTTGCATGGTGAAAAAGTGATAGGTAAACGGAATATTTTGTGATAAATCTTTGGATATTACAAACGAATACTTTACTTTTGTCGCTGTAACTATAAAGAAAGAGCATGAGAACAGTCATTACACATCATCACCATCATCATCCTGGCGAATAATTCGGTGGGCGAATGAGTGTATGTGTAATGTAAAAAAGACATAAATGAACGAGGCTTACCGGATATGGGGTAGGTCTCGTTTTTTATTTGTACTTACCTGATTTATTGTTTGAGAAATAATAATCATGAATACTAATATATAAACAGTTAGATGAAGTTATGTTACTAAGAATTGCAGTGCAGGCCAAGGGGCGTCTTTATGACGAGACCATGTCATTTCTTGAAGAGTCGGATATAAAACTTAGTGCGACAAAGCGTACCCTGTTGGTACAATCGACCAATTTCCCTGTGGAAGTGTTGTTCTTGCGCGACGACGACATACCACAGACCGTGGCAACCGGAGTAGCCGATATAGGTATCGTTGGTGAGAACGAATTTATGGAGAAAGGCGAAGATGCTGACATCATCAAACGTCTGGGGTTCAGTAAATGTCGTTTGTCATTGGCTATGCCGAAGGACATCGAGTATTCGGGCATTCAGTGGTTCGAGGGGAAGAAGATAGCTACATCGTATCCCGGCATCTTGTCGAACTTTCTGAAAGAACAGGGAGTGAATGCCGAAGTTCATGTCATCACCGGATCGGTAGAGGTTTCGCCGGGTATCGGTTTGGCCGATGCGATTTTCGATATTGTCAGTTCAGGTTCGACATTGGTAAGTAACCGCTTGAAAGAAGTAGAAGTGGTGATGAAATCCGAAGCGCTACTGATTGGCAACAAGAATCTCTGTCCGGAGAAACAAGAAATTCTTCGCGAACTGCTTTTCCGTATGGATGCAGTGCGTACGGCAGAAGATAAGAAATATGTACTGATGAATGTGCCAGAAGAGAAACTGAAAGAAATCGTTGCCGTACTGCCGGGAATGAAGAGTCCGACGGTAATGCCGTTGGCACAAAAAGGATGGTGCTCTGTACATACGGTGCTTGATGAACAGTGCTTTTGGGAAATTATTGGCAAGCTGAAAGCATTGGGAGCTGAGGGTATCCTGGTGTTGCCGATAGAAAAAATGATTATTTAACCGTTTATTACTATGATTCTTGTTACATATCCAGATAAGGCTCAATGGGCCGATTTGCTGAAACGTCCGGTTATGAATACCGAGGACTTGTTTGACACGGTACGAAGCGTCATTAATCGAGTGAAGGCCGAAGGCGATCGTGCTGTCCTGGCTTATGAAGAGCAGTTTGACAAAGTGCAACTCGCTTCGCTTGCTGTTTCCGAAGAAGAGTGGGCCGAAGCGGACAGCCTGATTGATGAAGAACTGAAACAGGCCATCCGATTGGCTAAACAAAACATAGAGACTTTCCATGCTGCGCAACGATTTGAGGGTAAGAAAGTGACAACCAGTGCAGGAGTAACCTGCTGGCAAAAGGCAGTGCCCATTGAAAAGGTTGGTCTTTATATTCCCGGTGGTACGGCTCCCTTGTTTTCTACCGTACTGATGCTGGCTGTGCCGGCCAAAATTGCAGGTTGTGGAGAAATTGTGCTTTGTACCCCTCCGGGGCGTGACGGCAAGGTACATCCGGCCGTACTTTTTGCCGCCAAGGTAGCAGGCGTAAGTCGCATCTTCAAGGCTGGTGGAATACAGGCCATTGCTTCTATGGCTTATGGTACGGAGAGTGTGCCACGAGTATACAAAATATTTGGTCCTGGTAATCAGTACGTCACGGCAGCCAAACAGCTGGTCAGCCTGCGCGATGTAGCTATTGATATGCCTGCCGGTCCGTCCGAAGTAGAGGTGCTGGCCGACGAAACAGCCAATCCGGCTTTTGTTGCCGCCGATTTGTTGAGTCAGGCCGAGCATGGAGTAGACAGCCAGGCTATGTTGATTACCACTTCCGAGTCGTTACAGCAAGCCGTCAAGGCCGAAGTAGAGCGACAGCTTGAACTTCTGCCCCGTAAGGAGATTGCCAGCAAGTCGCTTGCCAACAGTAAGCTGATTGTGGTACGCAGTCTGGACGAAGCCATCGAACTGACCAATGCTTATGCCCCCGAGCACCTGATTGTAGAGACGGCCGATTATCTGTCGGTTGCCGAGCGGGTGGTGAATGCCGGTTCCGTATTTCTTGGCCACCTTTCTCCCGAGAGTGCAGGCGATTATGCTTCGGGTACCAATCACACGTTGCCTACCAATGGTTATGCCAAGGCTTATAGCGGGGTGAGCCTCGACAGTTTTATCCGTAAGATTACTTTCCAGGAGATTCAGCCGGAAGGCATTCGCCATATCGGTCCGGCCATTGAAGTCATGGCAGCCAACGAGCATCTGGATGCACATAAGAATGCGATAACCGTGAGATTGAAAGCCTTACAATAACTTAAAACGACTAATCATGAAAACAATACAGGAACTGACCCGTCCGAACATTTGGCGCCTGAAGCCTTATTCTTCGGCACGCGATGAATATAAGGGAGTAGAGGCTTCTGTTTTTCTGGATGCCAACGAGAATCCTTATAACGGTCCTCATAACCGTTATCCAGATCCTTTGCAATGCGAACTGAAAAACGAATTGGCTAAAGTAAAGAAAGTTGGCGCCGATCATATCTTTCTGGGAAATGGAAGTGACGAAGCTATTGACTTGGTATTCCGTGCCTTTTGCGAGCCCCGTATAGACAATGTTGTGGCGATCGACCCAACCTACGGCATGTATCAGGTATGTGCTGAGGTCAACGATGTAGAGTATCGGAAGGTGTTGCTGGATGAACAATTCTGCTTTTCGGCCGACAAGCTGCTGGCTGCTGCCGACGAGCACACGAAAGTTATCTTTCTATGTTCTCCCAACAATCCTACAGGCAATGATTTGCCGCGTGCAGAAATAGAAAAGCTGCTTTCGTCTTTTCAGGGGCTGGTCGTTTTGGATGAGGCCTACAACGACTTTTCCGAAGTGCCATCTTTCCTTGCCGACCTGGAGAAATATCCCAATCTTATTGTCCTGCAGACGTTCTCCAAAGCCTGGGGATGTGCGGCTATCCGACTCGGAATGGCTTTCGCTTCTCCTCAGATTATTGCCGTGTTCAACAAGATAAAGTATCCGTATAATGTCAACCTCCTGACACAGAAACAGGCCATTGAGATGCTGCACCGTTATTACGAAGTAGAGCGCTGGGTGCGGACCTTGAAAGAAGAACGTGGATACCTGGAGGCAGCGTTTGCCAAGTTGCCTTGTACGGTCAAGATGTATCCGTCGAATGCCAACTTCTTCCTGGCGCGGGTGACAGATGCCGTCAAGATATACAATTATCTGGTAGGGCAGGGAATTATCGTGCGCAACCGTCATTCGGTGACGTTGTGCGGAAACTGTCTGCGTGTGACGGTCGGTACTCGGATTGAGAATAACAAACTGATAGAAGCATTGAAAAACTTTTCGTGAGTAGATGATGAAAAAAGTTCTTTTTATTGACCGCGACGGTACGCTGGTTATCGAGCCGCCAGTCGATTATCAGCTGGATTCGTTGGAGAAGCTGGAGTTTTACCCCAAGGTGATGCGCAATTTGGGTTTCATACGCAGTAAGCTTGACTTTGAGTTTGTCATGGTGACCAATCAGGACGGACTGGGCACCGCTTCGTTTCCCGAAGAGACTTTCTGGCCGGCCCATAACCTGATGATGAAAACGCTGGCAGGCGAAGGCATCACGTTCGATGAAGTCTGCATTGACCGGAGTATGCCTGCCGACAATGCGCTCACCCGGAAGCCTCGTACGGGGATGTTGGAAAAGTACCTGCACAATCCGGAATACGACTTGGCGAACAGTTTTGTGATAGGCGATCGTCCGACCGATGTGGAATTGGCTAAGAATCTGGGTTGCCGTGCTATATTTTTGAACGACAACGTACAACTCTTGAAGCCTGTAGCAGAAGGTGGACAGGCTGCCTGCGAAGGACTTCTGCAAGTGTGTGCATTGGCCACGACCGACTGGGATAAGGTTGCCGAGTTCCTCTTTGCCGGCGAACGCAGGGCAGAAGTCCGCCGTACGACGAAGGAGACCGATATCTATGTGGCAGTCAATCTGGACGGTGACGGAAAGTGTGATATTGATACCGGCTTGGGCTTCTTCGACCACATGCTGGAGCAGATAGGCAAGCATGGAGGAATGGATTTGACCATTCGCGTGAAAGGCGATTTGGAAGTAGACGAACACCACACCATCGAGGATACGGCACTGGCTTTGGGCGAATGTCTGTATCAGGCTTTGGGCAGCAAACGGGGAATCGAACGTTACGGTTATGCTTTGCCGATGGACGATTGTCTGTGTCAGGTTTGCCTGGACTTTGGTGGACGTCCCTGGTTGGTTTGGGATGCTGAGTTTCGTCGTGAAAAGATAGGCGAGATGCCTACGGAAATGTTTCTTCACTTCTTTAAGTCGTTGAGCGATGCTGCCCGCATGAACCTGAACATCAAAGCCGAAGGACAGAACGAACATCACAAGATAGAAGGTATCTTTAAGGCATTGGCCCGTGCGCTGAAGATGGCTGTGAAGCGTGATATTTATCATTTCGAATTGCCCAGTTCTAAGGGCGTACTATAGGAATACAGGCTCTGTGAGCCACACTTGTGTTGCTCGTGAGCCGTGCAAGTGTCTCTCATGAGCCATGCAAGTGTCGCTCAACAGCGGTTATAGTAGTGTTATGTTAAAACACAATTGGCACAAACTGACGTAAACAATTTCTATTGAATATTTACGTCAGCTTGTGCCAATTTACATTCAAGATGTTCCTGACAGCGTGCCTGTTACAACTTTATTTCTGCTACACCCACTCGGTCGTCTTTCAACACGATGCGCAGGTCGCTTGCGGTACTTCCCTTGAATTTGTAGGTGATTGCTTTCCCGTATTCGCTTACTGTGCCCGAGTATACTGTGAGGAATTGTCCGCCTCCGCCTGACAGCTGTATTTCAAATTCGGCTGGCAGGTTGTTTTCGCGGGTGAATGTAATATCCACTTTTTCTACGTGTGGAGAATTGTCCAGCGACAGGGTGATGTAATCTCCCTTATTCCCTTGCCACGAAGTGTCAGCTTTGCCGTCCAGTACCAGGCTTGTGCTTTCCGGATTGGTACTGGCCGTGACGGGGCTTTGCGTTTTTTGTGCTTCGATGGCTTGCAGGCGGGTTGCATATTCTTCTACCTGAAGCATTCCGCTCAGGCGGATGTCTTCGGATGAGGCTCCTGCCATGATGCTGAATTCGCCCGGTTCTACTACCCACTTCATGTCAGCATTCAACAGTTCAAAGTGCTTACGGTCGAGGGTGAATGTAACCGTTTGTGTTTCGCCCGGACGGAGGTGGATGCGTTCGAATCCGGCCAGATTCTTCTCGTAAGTAGTAACAGAACTGATGACATCGCGCGTATAGAGCTGTACTACCTCGTCGCCGGCTCTTTTTCCGGTATTGGTCACTTTAAGGCTTACTTGTACGCGTTCGTTGGGAGTAATGACCTTCGGCGAGATTTCGAGGTCGGAATACTCGAATGTCGTATAGCTCAGACCATAACCAAAGGGGTAGAGGGCACCGTTTACACGGGTCATGTTGCCGTCCAGTCCCATGTTCTGTCCGCCGTCAACCTGTGACGAAGGTTTGCAGGGGAAGTTGAAAGGTATCTGTCCGACGCTCTTGGGGAAGGTTACCGTCAGCTTGCCTCCCGGATTGTAGTCACCGAACAGGATGTCGGCCAGTGCTGTTCCGCCTTTGGAACCGGGGTACCATGCTTCGAGGATGGCCGGTACGAACTTGTCAGCCCAGTTGATAGAGAGCGGACGTCCGTTGATCAGAATCAGTACGACGGGTTTGCCTGTTGCCTGTACAGCCTGAAGCAGTTGCAATTGACGTCCCGGCAGGTCGAGGCTGCTGCGCGACTTGTTTTCTCCACAAGTCCGTTGGCCACCGCCCAATACAACGACGGCAACGTCCGACTGACGTGCATTCTCGACGGCACGGGCTATTTCGGCTTGTTCCTCTGCTGTCAGCGGATAGTCTATCAGTTCGCTTTCCGGCCAGTGGGCATCTACCAGTTCGCAACCTTTGGTATAGACTACTTCGGCACGGCCTTCTACCTTGGCCTGTATGCCTTCGAGTACGGTGGTCACGTCTACTGCCAGCGGGCCGTAATGAGTCAGGGCATATCCTTCTTCATCCGCATTCGGACCACATACGGCGATACGCTTTACCTGGTTGATGTCGAGCGGCAGCAGTTCCGATTCGTTCTTCAGCAATACGATGCTTTCGCGTGAGGCCTGAAGGGCTACTGCTTCATTTTCGGCTTTTTCCACTTCTTTGTCGGCACCGGCAAGGTCAGTCTGATAGGGAGAATCGAACAAACCTACCAGAAACTTCACCCGCAGGATGTCGCGTACACGGTCGTTGATCAGTTCTTCACTCAGTCCGCCTTCTTTTACCAGTTCGCGCAAGGGGTATACGAACGATTCGGGCGAACGGAACGTGCAGCGTACGTTCAGTCCGGCTTCTACGCTCTGGCGTACAGCTTCTTTCATATCTTTGGCAGTGCCGTGCTTGGTATAAAGGTACTCTACGGCATCACTGTCGGACACGACGTATCCGCGGAAACCCATTTCACCACGCAGGCGGGTAGTCAGCCAGTAGTAGCTGCCTTGTATGGGGAAGCCGTCATAGTCGTTGTACGAACTCATGATGCCCAGCATGCCTGCTTCTTGAATGACACGGCGGAAGGGGTATACGTGAACATTTTCTACTTCGCGTGGCGACATTTGCGGGTCAACACGTGCCATGCCTTCGCGTGCACCTTTATTGTTGCTGTATGCTACGAAGTGTTTTCCTGTAGAAGTTACTTGGTGGTTATGCTGTAACCCTCGTACCATTTCGATACCCAGTTCAGCTACCAGATAAGGTGATTCGCCATAAACTTCTTCGTAGCGTCCCCATCTTTGGTCGCGACCCACGTCGAGGATGGGAGCGTATACATTAGTGTAGCCCAGCATGCGTGCTTCACGGCCGGTGATGAGTCCTACCTGATGAATCAGTTTGCGGTTCCAAGTATGTCCCAAACCTAACTGAGTGGGGAAGTTAGTGGCCCGGAAACTTTCGATTCCTCGGATGCCTTCGTTGGTGAAGTCGGTGGGGATGCCAAGGCGTGTTTCTTCTACAAAGAAACGTTGTACTTCGTTCAGTGCCCAGGCGTGTCGTGAAGCAGGCCATACATAAGGATTGTCCGAGGGTGGAAGACCCCATTGCTGAAAACCGTTGAGGTGTTCGTCGATGGCACCGATACCGTCTTTCCAAAGCGATTGCTTCCATTCGGCTGTAGGCAGATCGTCCTTCAATACCCGTTTGTAACCGTAGAGGGTTACCATCTGGCAAGTTTTCTCTTCCAGTGTCATCTGGCCGAGCAGGTTTTCAATGCGGGCTTCGACAGGGGCGGAGGGATCTTCGTATACATCTTTTATACCGTTCTTGTTAAAGTCGATCCAACCTTTATGGTACATTTCGCTTTTCGACGGTTTGTATGTTGCAGGGATGCGGGGCACAGTTTGTCCCGATAAAAAGGTGCTGCCGCTTAGTAACAAGGTAGCAATGAATAGCTTGTTCATGGTCCTTTTTTTGTTTTAAGGTTAGTTAATAAATAAAAGCACTGCAAAAATAGTGGATAGATCGGTCTGAAAGTGGTAAAAATATACATTTTGTGTCTCTTATTATTCAATAGAAGGTAAGGTTACAGTTTTTTCCAGCTAAATAGGTGAAAGATGTATGGCTTTTCGGAAATTATTCCTATCTTTGCCGTTCGAACGCTGAAAAGCATGAAAAAGTCATGGGGTTGACTGGATTTGACAGCGGGCAGAAATGGTAAGTAAGCATGCAGTGCGTCGTCGATTGGCACTTAAATCTCAGTCTTCAAAATTTTATCTGGCGAAAACAATTACGCTCTCGCTGCTTAATCGAAGTACAGTAGATTGAAGCTTAATCCCGGTACAAGGTACTGGGACGGGACATCACTCGGAAGCTGTTGCTCCGAAGCATTCCGGTCAAGTGGTGCAGCTACATCGGGGATAGTTTGCGGTGGCCTCGCACTGTAAATGAAGTTTTAGAGGATAAGGCAGCGGTTGATGGCTTTGGTTCTGCCGTTGCACGAAAATTTAGGCAAAGATAAGCATGTAGAAAGCTTATGATTTCCTCGTTT
>ENA-UOJS01002103-UOJS01002103.1-human-gut-metagenome-genome-assembly--contig:-C74-NODE-2103-length-14489-cov-10.048150_pt1 | contig 14489 bp, 12 predicted proteins | sample MGYA00242355_ERZ723902 | MGnify/ENA metagenome assembly ERZ723902 | reverse complement strand
GAACTGACAACCTTTTTAGGAATATAATGTTTAACCTGTCAACTTAGTCAGGAATTAATCTTCAAACTGACAACTATTTTCAGTACACCTCACGGACATAAAAAATGCCCTTGCGTTTGCTTGAAAACGCAAGGGCATTTCAGATAAAACGCAAGGACGTTTGAAGTAAAACGTCTTTGCGTTTTGTTTTAAACGTAAAAGCGTTTTATTTCAAACGTCCTTTCAACTTTTTTATCCCTCAATTTCACTCAGTTCCAGCCAGCGCATGGTCTTCTCGTCCAGCTCATCGTTGAGCAGAGGCAGACGCTTGGATTTCTCGGTCAGTTCGTCTACGCTGAGTGTACCGCTACACAAGGCTTCTTCTATCTGTTTCTTTTCCTCCTCCAGTGCGGCAATCTCTTTTTCCAGCTGTTCGAATTCCTTCCGTTCCTTGAAGGTCATGCGGCGCTTGTCGTTCAGGCGGACACGCTGCGTCTTTTCTTCCTTGGGTTTGGCTGCTTCCTTCTCGTGTTCTGCCTTGGCCAGCTTCCAGTCGCGGTAGTCAGAATAGTTGCCGGGGAAATCGCGGATGTCGCCCTGCCCTTTGAATACCAGCAGATGGTCTACTACCTTGTCCATGAAGTAGCGGTCGTGGCTCACCACGATGACGCATCCCTTGAAGTTCTGCAGGTATTCTTCCAGCACCTGCAGTGTCACGATGTCCAGGTCGTTGGTCGGCTCGTCCAGCACCAGGAAGTTCGGGTTCCGCATCAGTACCGTACAGAGGTACAATCGGCGTCGTTCTCCCCCGCTCAACTTGTACACATAGCTGTGCTGCGTTTCGGGCGTGAAGAGGAAATGCTGCAGGAACTGTGAAGCCGTCAGCCGTTTGCCGTTGCCCAGCTCAATGACCTCGGCGATGTCCGTAATCACGTCAATCACCTTCATCTGCTCGTTAAACTGAAGCCCCTCCTGCGAGTAGTAGCCGAAACGCACCGTTTCGCCGATGTCCAGCGTACCGCTGTCGGGTTTTTCCAGTCCCATCAGAATCTTGATGAAGGTGGATTTACCCGTACCGTTGTTGCCCACGATACCCATCTTCTCGTAGCGGGCAAAGATATAGGAGAAATCATCCAGAATCTTCAGGTCGCCGAAGCGCTTGCACAAGTGGTCGGCCTCGAAAATCTTGGAACCGATGTACGAAGCCTTGACATCCAGTTTCACGTTCGCGTCGTACGTGCGCTGCTTGGCCACCTTCTCCAGTTCATAGAAGGCTTCTTCGCGGTAACGGGCCTTGTGTCCGCGTGCCTGCGGCATACGGCGCATCCATTCCAGTTCCGTGCGATACAGGTTGTTGGCACGGGCAATCTCCGCATTGGTCGCTTCAATGCGTTCCTGCCGTTTCTCTAAGTAGTAGCTGTAATTTCCTTTGTAAGAATACAACTGGCGGTTGTCTATTTCAATGATTTCCGAGCACACACGGTCCAGGAAATAGCGGTCGTGCGTCACCATGAGCAAGCTCAGGCTACCACGGTTCAGGTACTCTTCCAACCATTCCGTCATGTCCAGGTCGAGGTGGTTGGTCGGCTCGTCCAGAATCAGCAAATCCGGTTCGGTAATCAGGATGTTGGCCAGTGCCACGCGCTTCAACTGCCCGCCGGACAGATGTCCGATTTTCTGGGAGAAATCGCGGATTTTCAGTTGTGAAAGAATCTGCTTGGCACGCCGTTCATAATCCCAGGCCTTTTCGTGCTCCATCCGCACCAGCAGTTCGTCCATGCCGGGATTGCCGGGTGTTTCCATGCACCGTTCATACTCCTTAATCAGCTCTACGGTGGAGTTGCCGTGATAAAAGCAGGCTTCGAGCACCGTCAGTTCCTCAGGATATTTCGGACTCTGTTCCAGATAGCCCACGCGCAAATCGCGGCGGAAGGTGATTTTTCCTTCGTCGTAGCCTTCCTTACCGGCCAGGATATTCAGCAAGGTGGTTTTTCCCGAGCCGTTCTTGGCTATCAGTCCGATGCGCTGTCCTTCTGCAATACCGAAAGATATGCCGTTAAAAAGGACCAAGTCGCCGAACGACTTGGTCAGGTTTTCTACTTGTAAATATGGAGTCATAATCTAATTCGTAGCTGCTAAAAATAGGATGCGGACAGGATTAGTCCATCACCGCTTCCACTTCGTTCTTTATCCGTTCGAATTCCGCTTTCAGGTCGCACGGCTGTCCGCTTTTCGCCTTGTCCCATATCAGGGAAATCGGGTTGACCATTACTTTTGAATCGCGGAAACGCAGTGCCGGAAACTCTTTCTGTCCGTCGATGACCGTCACCCATTCCATGCCGTCCATCTCGTTGACCAGTATCACGCCGAATGCCGTACCGAAGCTTTCCCACGCCTGACGCTGTTTGGGGTTAAAACGTCCGCTGTCGATTACTTTCTGCAAGTTTTCCAAGTCGGCTTCTGTACCGGTAAAGTCCTTGGTCAGTTGTTTTTTCACTGTAGAAACAGCCCAGTCATAATTTTCGTTTATCTGGTTGATTTCCAGGATACGGACTGGAATCACTTCCTTCACCGGCTTGTCGGATGCATTGCGTACCTTCAGGGAAGTTACGATAGCCTCGCCTGCCTTAGGACTCTCGCCCTTGGCCACGGTGAACGAGCACTCCACGGAGATTTCTCCCCGACCGGTCACCCAGATGTGGGTGGTGTACCACACACCATTCTCCTGAAAGCTTTCGGAAGAATAGGCGCAGTCCCATGAACCGACTTTCACCTTCTTGGCCCCGCGTACCTGATGCAGTTCGTCTTCCAGACATTCGTTGGCATAGGCTGACGAATTGCCCCGGTAGGCAGAAATACGGAAGTTTCCGGTCCATTTGTCTGGGTTGTAAAACAGAAAGCAGTCTTCCGAATCTTCAAACTCACACCAGTTGTCGGGATATTCCAGTGAAAACCAGGAACCCGGAGAAATGTACTTTTTCATAACGTTTTTTGTTTTTAGTATTAGAGATAAAGGTTTATTTCAGCGGAAGAATCTCAATCCAATAATCGTCCGGGTCATTGATGAAATACAGTCCCATCTGTTCGTTCTCGAAGCATACACAGCCCATTTCCTTGTGGAACTTGCGTACTTCATCGTAGTCGCCTGCCACACGGAGACAAAGGTGGCTTTCGTTTTCTCCCAATTCGTAGGCTTCCGTATGGTCGCGCAGCCAGGTCAGTTCCAGTGAGAAACCCGTGCATCCGTCAGTAAGGTACACCAGGATGAAAGAACCGTCGGCTGCTTCCTTGCGGTGAGACTCATGCAGTCCGAGCGCCTTTTCGTAGAATTGGATACTTTTTTCAAGATTAGTTACGTTGATATTGAAGTGGTCAAATCTTCCTTTTATTTCCATTGTCTTTTTATTTTAAGTTGATATAGTGGTCTAAGTTCAATGTTTCGCCGCGACGGACAGGAGTAAGAACCTGAGTTTCTTCCGATGCAGCCAAAGGTGCAAAAGCCGAAGCCTTCTCAAAAGCTTCGTCGAAGTGCATCGGTACAAATATAGTCGTTTTTATCCGTTTCACAAATTGTAAAGGCCCTCGCATGTATTCCTTTCCTAAACGAGGGTCGACCGGAAACAGCACGATATCCATTTTCGCCTTGCAGACGGCAATGTCTTCCAGCTCACGAAGGAAAAAAGCTTCGTCACGTTTCCACTCCTCCTCCGGACTTTCGTCCATCCAGTGCCAGTTGTTCAGGTCGCCGGCATGGAATACGGTAGCTCCTTCCGGGGTTTGGACTAAAAAAGAGATGCCTATGTCCGTCGAGCCGAAAGCCCGCACGGTGAGGTATTCGTCACGATAGGTGTCTCCTTTCGCCAGTGTGTGGAGATTTCCGTTTTCTTTGTCTTGGTCAGAAAGAGGAATGTCGGTCGAAAGCAGATAGACGATGTCAGGCCGAAGCGCTTTCCAGGAGAGTATCTGCCGGTTAAAGTGGTCGGCATGCGCATGGCTGGAAAACACATACAACCGTCCTTCACGTGAAAGAAGCTGTTCGTGGACGATGCCTTTGTCGGCCGACACGGAGTCTTCGAAATAGTCGAAAATAAGCGTGTAACCTTCCCCCAGCAGGGCGAAGCCACTATGATAAAGATAAATCAGTTTCATGAGATTGAGGTCTTATTTGGCCGCAATGGGCTGCACATACGCGCGGGTAGCCTTGTCTATCTCCAGGAACATGTAGTTCACTTTGCCCGAATGAATCAGGTCCTTGTGCTCGTTGTAAATGCGGGTAGCATATTCCTTGGATTTCTCAAACATGAATTTTGACACGCTTTCCTGCGATTTTCCCGCCATTGTGGAGTCGAGTTTCTCTTCCGGGAAGAAGTCATCCAGGTTCACGTCGCCAATCATGGATGTTTCTAGGAAATGAATCTCCTGGTGCAAACGGTCGGTGTAATAACCCACAAACATGTGGCCCGGCACGCGTACCAGAATCGGATTGATGTTGATGGCTTTCAGCAAGGAAGCAAACAGTACGCTTCCGTCCACACAGTTAATCTGTGCCGACTGCAGGGCATCGTCGAAGGTACGTACGCGCTGAGTAAAGACCACGTTGGACGACAGGCTGCTGTTGCTGATGGAGCTGTATTTGAACCCTCTTTTCTGCAAGACATACCACAAGGCATACACCTGCTTGTCTACGACTTTCGGGTCCTTGCTCTGGTATCCCCAGAAACGGTTGACAATGCGTGAATCCAGTGCCTCGCGCAGCACCTGGCTGATGTTAGGGTTGTCTTCGTTGACATAGGCTGCAAAGAAATCGCCCGTGTCGTGAAATTTCATTTTACTGTCGATGTAGCCTAACAGACATTCGTTGATGCTGCGTACGGAATACGTATGTACCGCCGAATATGTCCGGTTGTTATTTACCTTTGCCTGTATGGACACGGTAACAGGCATGGCCTGAGTATTTTCCAGCAGAGCTTGATAATTCCATATCACATCCGGGAAAACCAGGTATTCCTTTCCTGATTCCGGCAGAATGAATTCAGAAACCGAATGAGCAAAGAAATGAGTTTCTGCTAATTCTATGTGAAGTTTGCTGTTGGCATGCGGACTGCGTATCTTTATACCGATACACGATTTGGGATTTCCCAGATAAGTACTGTCGGCCGGCACAATCAGCTGTGCATCGGTCGTAGCCGTAGACAGGATGGTGACCGGAAAGATATTTCCTCCTAGTTCGTCGGTAATTTCCAGTCCGGACGAGAAAGGCTCGTATCTGTAAATATATAAAACCGAAGCCGTTACTGTCAGAATGGCCAGTATGAAAGTGGCCAGTTTCCATTTGTTCTCTCCCCAAATTGTACGCATGTTCAGTTGCATTGTCACAAAATTTCCTGTTAAACAAATTGGGAGCAGACCACAAAGACATTTCCCTTACGGCCTGCTTCCTTTACGGTTATCTTACCGCAATACTTTCAATTTCTACCAGCACTCCTTTCGGTAAAGCTTTGACAGCTACTGCAGAACGGGCAGGATAATCGCCTTCGAAATACTTGGCATATACGGCATTCATTTCATCGAACAGTGCCATATCTGCCAGGAACACAGTGGTTTTTACCACATTGGCAGTTGTCAGTCCGGCTTCTGCAAGTACATTCTTGATATTTTCGAATACCTGAGTAGTCTGTTCAGTGATTCCACCTTCTACCACTTCGCCTGTAGCCGGATTTACCGGAATCTGGCCCGACAAGAATACCATGCCGTTTACTTCTACTGCCTGGCTATAAGGACCGATGGCAGCAGGAGCCTTTTCTGTAAAAATTACTTTTTTCATAAGCATTAATGTGTCAATTAAATTGTATTTTCAACGCTAATTTAGCACAATTCTTTTAATCTGGGGACAGAAACCGTAAAAAAAGTCCGCATTTATTCGTGTTTATAACAAAAAACACTTACTTTTGTACTCGCAATAATGCAAAAAGGTAGTTGGAAACGTGTTTCGTATCCAATCCGAATTCAATAAAAAACAATCAAAAATCATTGATAATTCAAATGTGTGAAAGAGGAAAGAGACCTCTGAACGGTTTGTCATGCTTCACACACCCAATATTAATAATTCATTTAACCTATTTATGTACAATATCATTCAATTAAACGACAAAAATTTGTCTGAATTGCAGCAGATTGCCAAAGAGTTGGGTCTGAAAAAAGTCGATTCACTGAAAAAAGAAGAACTGGTGTATCGCATTCTGGATGAACAGGCAATTGTCGGTGCTACAAAAAAAGTGGCCGCACAGCAAAACAACGAAGAACGCAAGGAAGGACAGCCACGTAAGCGCTCGCGCATTAGTATAAAGAAAGAAGGGGATAAGGTTTACACGGCAACCAAAGACAAGGCACAGAAGCTGGAGGCCAATACTCCTGCCCTTCCTGCACCAACTCCTTTGTTCAAGGAAATTCCTGCGTCACCGGAAAAAACGGAAATCGTTGCACCGGTTGCAGAGAAAACAGCTCAGCCGGAAGTTATTGCTGCTCCTGCCACTGAAGAAAAACCCAAAGCCAAGCGTGGACGTAAGCCGGGTTCCAAAAATAAATCTACTCTGGCAAAAGAAGCGCAGGAAGCCGCTGAAAGTACACCAGCTGAAGTTACTGCCAAACCGGCTCCGCTTCCTATCGATGATGACGACATGGAACTTCCACCGCTCGACTTGAATAATAACGATTTTATTCCTATCGAAGACCTCCCGTCTGAAAAATTCGAGATACCTTCTGAATTGCTGGGTAAATTTGAGGCTACCAAAATGGAGGTGCCTATAATGCCGGCTAAAGAACCTAAACAGAAAAATCAGCAGCGTCAGGCTCGTCAGAATAATCGCAACAACCGTCCTAATAACAACAATAATAACAACAATCAGGGAAAGGACAACAACCCGCAGCCCGCTGCCAACCAGAATGTACCAGAGCAGCAGCCATCTTCTCCTTCTACTGAAACTCCTGCCAATAATACTCCGGCACCGGCTCCCAAACCGGTAGAAAAAGTCTACGATTTTGATGATATTCTTCAAGGTACCGGTGTATTGGAAATCATGCCCGACGGATATGGATTCCTCCGTTCTTCAGATTATAACTATCTTTCTTCACCTGATGACATTTATGTGTCACAGTCACAAATCAAGCTGCTCGGCTTGAAAACCGGTGACGTGGTAGAAGGTACTATCCGTCCGCCTAAAGAAGGTGAAAAATATTTCCCGCTGGTAAAGGTTTCTAAAATTAACGGACTCGATCCGGCTTTGGTGCGCGACCGCATTCCGTTCGATCACCTTACTCCACTCTTCCCCGATGAAAAATTCAAATTGTGTAAAGGATATAATGACAACTTGTCGGCTCGTGTAGTTGATTTGTTTGCTCCTATCGGAAAAGGACAGCGTGCACTGATTGTAGCACAGCCTAAAACTGGTAAGACTATCTTGATGAAAGATATCGCCAATGCCATTGCGGCCAATCATCCGGAAGTGTATATGATTATGCTGCTCATCGATGAACGTCCGGAAGAAGTGACCGACATGGCTCGCAGTGTGAAAGCTGAAGTAATCGCTTCTACTTTCGATGAACCGGCAGAGCGTCACGTGAAGATAGCCGGCATTGTGCTGGAAAAAGCAAAGCGCATGGTAGAATGCGGACACGATGTCGTAATCTTCCTCGATTCTATCACTCGTCTGGCTCGTGCATACAATACGGTTTCTCCGGCATCTGGTAAGGTACTTTCCGGTGGTGTGGATGCCAATGCGTTGCACAAACCCAAACGCTTCTTCGGTGCGGCACGTAACATCGAAGGTGGAGGCTCACTGACAATCGTGGCTACTGCTTTGATTGATACGGGTTCTAAGATGGACGAAGTTATCTTCGAAGAATTCAAGGGAACAGGTAACATGGAGTTGCAGCTGGATCGCAACCTGAGCAACAAGCGTATCTTCCCGGCCGTGAACATCGTGGCTTCAAGTACTCGTCGCGACGACTTGCTGCTTGACAAGACTACACTTGATCGCATGTGGATTCTCCGCAAATACCTGTCGGACATGAATCCTATCGAAGCAATGGATTTCGTGAAAGACCGTCTGGAGAAGACAAAAGACAACGAAGAGTTCCTGATGAGTATGAATTCTTAAAAGAATATAGCATTTACATAAAGAAAAGCAGGGAGAAAATCCATGGGTGGGGTTTCTTCCTGCTTTTCTTTATGATTCATTTTGGGAAAATAAAAAATGCCGGACAAGCAACTTTCTTGTATCTCTACAGATGAACGAATATAAAAAATAAAGGCTAATACTCTTCATTGTCAGAATATTAGCCTTAAATACTGAGGAGCGGCAAGCGGGACTCGAACCCGTGACCCTCAGCTTGGGAAGCTGATGCTCTACCAACTGAGCTACTGCCGCGACTTTGGTGATGCAAATATAGAATTTATTTTTTAGAATCGTCCGTTTTCTCTGATTTTTTTCGTGCGGAAAATAGAAAAATTCCCTTCTCCAGCTATTCCCAAAGCTTATATAATCCGGTTTCTCCCCAATAGTGATGTACGGAGGTGGCAATACAGTTTTTATAGCGGAAGAAAAATGAACTCGAAACTTCTGCACCTTTCACATGACAGACTGGTGTTTGCAGTGAAGCTGCTTCTTCCGAAGGAACAATGTCAAAGTAACGGTACTCATATCCTTTCAGACATAAGTCGCGATAATGTGTCTGACGGTATCCGCTGCACGGACGGTTGTCTTTCACGATGACTGAATAAGGCAGAATTCCCGCCATTTCGTAGGCTGTACCTCCGGGACGTGCGGTTAGTGTCTGTCCCAACAAGGCCATTCCTCCTCCTTCTGCCAGCAGTTTTCCTCCTTTCTCTACGTATTCGCGTAACTGTTCCATCAGACGTTTCCGGCGATGCAGCTGACGGGCAAACAATTCCGGATAACCTCCGGGAAGATATACGATATCCGCTTCGGGAAGTTCACTGCCATATACCGGACTGAAACGTGTGATGTCTCCTTTCGTCTGGTCTATGCTCTGGCGATACAAGAAAGGAAAAGCCGGATCGGAAGTCAGGGCAATTCGCTGTTTGCGCTTGCCGGTCCACATATCCGTTTCTGTTTCGGAAATGTAAGGAAGCGAATAGGTACAAGGGAAAATGCGGGTGGAAAGGTTCAGCAGTTTGTCAATGTCTACATGCTGTGCCAGTTGTTCCGCCACTTGATTGAGAAGCTGGTCAAGGCTCTTCCTTGCAGGAAGTGTCAGTGCCTGATGACGAGGTGGAAGACCTGTTTCCTCCAGATAAGGGAGATAGCCCAAGCATTCCACCCCGGCCTCGGCACAGGTTTCGCGCAGGAAACCGTATTGTGCAGCCGAAGTGACCTGATTGAAAATCACTCCGGCTATTTTCAGTTCTGTATTGAAGTGTTTGAAGCCATACAGCATGGCAGCGGTGGAGTAGCCCGCATTGCGTGCACTCACCACTATCACCACAGGTATCTTCATCAGTCGGGCCATTTCGGCGCTGCTTCCCTGCGTTTTCCGGAATCCGTCGAACAAACCTGCCCGTCCTTCTACCACGCACACGTCGGCCTTCTCTCCATAACGGTTGTAGACAGTTTGCAGGTGGCTGCGTGAGGCCAGCCAGGTGTCCAGGCTTACCGGTTCACGGTCGGCAGCCAGCGCATGATAGCGAAGGTCTGCCAGTTCGGGTCCGCATTTGAAAGACTGCACACGCAGGTTGCGTTGACGCAACGCACGCATCAGTCCCAAGGCAACGAGGGTCTGCCCGCTTCCGGGCATCATGGCTCCGACAAGAAACTGTGGCTTCATCTGCTTATGACAATCCTTCTATTTCTCCGTTCACAATGTCAATGTGCAATGCCTGCGGTTCTTTCGGCAATCCCGGCATACGCATCATTTCACCAGCCACTACTACCAGCATTTCTGCACCCGCATTGATGACGATATCGCGCACGGCAAAGTTGAAGCCGGAAGCCACTCCGTAGAGTTTCGGGTCGGTAGAGAATGAATACTGTGTCTTGGCAATGCAGACAGGGAAGTTGGTGTATCCCAGATCTTTTATCATCTGAATCTTCTTGCGGGCAGCCGGACCGAACAGCACTTGTTTGGCACCATACAGTTCGCAGGCAATCTTGGTAACTTTCTCTTCCACTGAGTCAGTTTCGTCGTAAGTGAAGGTCAACGGCTGTGACGGATTGTTTTCGATGGTGTTTACTACCAGATTAGCCAGTTCGATGGCACCGTCTCCACCTTCCATAAACGCGTTGTTGATGGCAAAGCCCACGCCCATTTCTTCACAGTGCTGACGTACGAAGTCAAGTTCCTCATCGGTATCGTTAGCATAACGGTTGAAAGCTACGACTACAGTCTGTCCAAATGACTGGAGGTTTTCGATGTGCTTGTCGAGGTTTTTCACACCTTCCTTCAGGCCGTCCATGTTCGGTTCTTTGATTTTGTCTACATCTACCCCACCATGCATCTTCAATCCCTGAGCTGTAGCCACGATGATGGTCAGTTTCGGCTGAAGTCCGGCTTTGCGGCATTTGATGTTGTAGAACTTCTCAGCACCCAGGTCGGCACCGAATCCGGCTTCTGTCACTACATAGTCACCGAAGGTCATTGCCAGTTTGGTAGCCAGTACCGAGTTACATCCGTGTGCGATGTTGGCAAACGGACCACCGTGTACGAAGGCCGGTGTATGTTCCGTAGTCTGTACCAGGTTAGGCGACAAGGCATCTTTCAGCAATACCGTAATCGCTCCGGCTACTCCTAAGTCTTTTACCGTGAAAGGCTTGTTGTCGATGGTGAATCCTAACAGAATGTTTTCGATGCGGCGACGTAAATCGTTTTCATCTCTTGCCAGACAGAGGATAGCCATGATTTCCGATGCCGGTGTGATGTCGAATCCCGATTCACGAGTGATACCGTTGGTCTTTCCGCCCAGTCCGGTCACGATGTAGCGCAAGCCACGATCGTTTACGTCGAGCACACGGTTCCAGAGCACTTCTTTCATGGCAAAACCATTGTCTTTGTTCTGGTACATATAGTTGTCGAGCAAAGCTGTAATCATGTTGTGAGCCGAAGTGATGGCATGGAAGTCACCTGTAAAGTGCAGGTTGATTTTGTCCATCGGGAGCACCTGTGCATAACCACCTCCGGCAGCTCCACCCTTCATACCGAAGCAAGGACCAAGTGACGGTTCGCGCAAGGCACAGAAGGCTTTCTTTCCGATTTTGTTCAGTCCCAGTGCCAGACCGATGGATACGGTAGTCTTTCCGATACCGGCTTTGGTCGGCGTGATGGCCGTTACCAGAATCAGGTTACTCTTTTTCACCTTTTCTTCATCGATCAATGTTTCGGGAACTTTGGCAATGTAGCGTCCGTAGTTAGAGATTTCTTCTACGGGAATACCATACTCGCGGGCAATCTGCTTGATTTTTGTCAGCTCGATACTGCGAGCTATTTCAATATCTGATTTCATAGGTTCAATTTTTTTATTGTGGCGCAAAGATACAAAGAAATTCTTTAACTTTGTCGTACTACATGTAAACCCTATAATTTATAATAGATATGAATAACTTCGCTTTTTACAGTCCTACCGAATTCGTATTCGGAAAAGGAACGGAAAGCCAGACCGCCGAGCTGGTGAAGAAATATAAAGGTACGAAAGTGATGATTGTATACGGAGGAGGTTCCGTAGTGCGCAGCGGACTACTCGATAAAGTAAAAAAATACCTCGACGAAGCAGGTATTGCTCATGTGGAACTGGGAGGTATCCAACCCAACCCTACCGACCCGAAAGTATACGAAGGTATTGAGCTGGGACGTCGCGAAAAAATCGATTTCCTGCTTCCGGTGGGTGGTGGTTCGGTTATCGATACAGCCAAAGCCATTGCAATGGGTATCCCTTACGAAGGCGATTTCTGGGATTTCTATATAAATAAGGTAGTGCCTGAAAAAGCCATTCCACTAGGTGTTGTCCTGACTATTCCTGCGGCTGGAAGTGAAGGCTCCGGTAATACGGTCATCACGAAACTGGACGGACTGAAGAAACTGAGTGTCCGCACGCACGGATTGTTGCGTCCTACGTTTGCTGTGATGAACCCGGAACTGACCTATACCCTGCCCGCCTGGCAGACAGCTTGTGGGGTGACCGACATGATGGCGCACATCATGGAACGTTATTTCACCAATACAGAAGATCAGGAGGTGCCCGACCGTATGTGTGAAGGAACACTCAAGGCCATTATCACGGAAGCCCTTCGGGTAATGAAGGAGCCGGAAAATTACGGAGCCCGTGCCAACCTGATGTGGGCCGGTACCATCGCACACAACGGTACGTGCGGCGTGGGAGCCGTGGAGGACTGGGCTTCCCACTTTATGGAACACGAAGTGAGTGCCGTGTACGATGTGACACACGGAGCTGGCCTGGCTGTTATTTTCCCAGCCTGGCTTACTTATATGGCCAGCCATAACGTAGGCAAGGTGGCACAGTATGCTCATCGTGTGTGGGATGTGCCCGAATCGGACGATAAGAAGGCCATGGCACTGGAAGGTGTAGCCCGTCTGAAATCCTTCTTCCACGCCATCGGTATGCCTGTCACCTTCAAGGAACTGGGTATTGAACATCCAGACATCGACCTGCTGGTAAAAAAACTGCATGAAAACAAGGGTGAGTACGTGGGTAATTATGTCCGTCTGGATGCACAGGCTACCCGTGAAATCTATGAACTGGCCAACCAATAAGCACTATCATTATGGAATATACGAACCAAGACGTGCGCCGGCAGGATCGTCTGCTTGATGAAGCACGTGCATTTGAAATATTAAAGGAAGGTGAATTCGGTATCCTGTCCATGCGGACTGAAGAGGGAGATGGTGCGTACGGTATTCCAGTCAATTATGTGTGGGACCGTGGCAACTCCATTTATATCCATTGTGCGCCGGTGGGGCGTAAATTGCGTTGTATTGACGCCTGCCCTAACGTGTCTTTCTGTGTCACCGGTTGCAGGTCATTCCCGACAAGTTTACGACGGGATATGAAAGCATCGTACTGCAATGCACGGCACATCATAGCTTGCACGAAGCCGAGCGGATGTCTGCCCTCTCCCTGCTGATTTCGAAATACTGTCCGGAGCATAAGATGCAGGGCATCGAATATGCCAACAAGTCTTTCCATCGCACGGAGATTATCCGTCTGGATATTCAGAAAGTCAGTGGAAAATGCAAAAATATGGGATTCTAATCCTATTTTATAGTATTTTTCAGAGACTTTAAACGCTTAACAAAACGCCTTTACGTTTGATTCGGAACGCAAAGGCGTTTTGTTTTAAATGTACTTGCGTTTTACTTAAAATACACTTGTGTTTTGGGCCAAACACAAAGGCTTTTTTTGGGTCTCCAAAAATGGACGGATAATCCCGTTTTTAGACATGATAACCTAAAATATCACTCTTTTACGCTTTTTCATGTTTTGTAAAGTTTTGATAATTTGAGATAGTTTTATACATTTGTGAACAATCACAAACGAAAGCAGGCTTTTCTCTTTATATATTATAAGAGAAAGCGGTTCCTCTGCTTCCGGAATAAAACAAAACGGTTCAAGGGAACAGAACCTTAATCTAAAAAAAGAGAATTATGAAAAAGTTTTTAATGACCGCTGTATTGGGAATGTTTGCATTGGCTGGTTTTTCTCAGGTAAAATGGGATGCTAAGTTCGGTATGAACTTCAGTAACATGACTAAGATAGATGAGTCAAAGGCTCTTCCAGGCTTTACTTTGGGAGTTGGTATGGATTATGGATTCAATGAGAATTGGTCTTTGCAGTCTGGATTGATGATTTCTTCTAAAGGTTTTAAATTTAAAGAAGGTGATTGGAAAGACAAATACAGACCAATTTATTTGGATATTCCTATTTTAGCAGCCTATAAATTTAACATTAGTGACAATACTAAATTTGTTATCAACGCTGGTCCTTATTTAGCAATTGGTTTGGGAGGTAAAAATAAAGAAACCGATGAAGAAGATATCAAATTATTTGACAAAGATGGATATGATTGGAAGCGTTTTGATTTAGGTATCCAATATGGTATCGGTCTTGAATTAAGTGATCGTTATTTGATTAATTTGACAGGACAGAATGGATTCATTAGTCCAGTAGATGGCGGAGATGATCCTAAGAATATGACCTTCTCTATCGGCGTAGGTTACCGTTTCTAATTTGAGAAATAAATCTCATATTCATCCATAAAAACGAAAGGTTGGCATGAAAAATCTTCAGTGCCGACCTTTTTTATGTGACTAATAACCAGCCATTCAGAAAAGAATTGAAAAAATATTGTAAAATAAATTTCGAAAACGTTTGGCTGTTTCGTGTAAAAAATATACCTTTGCACTCGCAAATGAAAATAGTGATGCACTCTTAGCTCACTTGGTAGAGCAACTGACTCTTAATCAGTGGGTCCAGGGTTCGAATC
>ENA-UOJS01002092-UOJS01002092.1-human-gut-metagenome-genome-assembly--contig:-C74-NODE-2092-length-14588-cov-29.478979_pt1 | contig 14588 bp, 13 predicted proteins | sample MGYA00242355_ERZ723902 | MGnify/ENA metagenome assembly ERZ723902 | reverse complement strand
GCAGGCGGTATTTATGACCGGAGGGATCTGGAGCATTGCCTGTACCTCGGGGCTGCGGGGGTACAGATGGGAACCCGTTTCGTGACCACAGAGGAATGTGATGCGGCAGATGCATACAAGCAGGCATATCTCAGCGCACGGAAAGAAGACATTGTCATTGTGAAAAGCCCGGTGGGAATGCCGGGCAGAGCTATACAGAATGCTTTTCTGGAAAAGGTGGCGGCCGGGGAGCGGTTTATGACCGGATGCAGACATTGCATTAAGACCTGTGATCCGAAGACAGCACCGTATTGCATCACCAGAGCATTGATCAATGCGGCAATGGGAGATGTGGATAACGGACTGCTGTTCTGCGGCAGCAATGCCTGGCGGGCGCAGAAAATAGAAAGAACAGTGGATATCATGGAGGAAATGACGTGAGGACCATAAGAATCACCGGAACCGGAAGTGCTCTTCCGGGAAGGATCGTTACAAATAAAGAATTGGAGCAGCTGGTGGAGACATCGGATGAATGGATCCGGGAGAGAACCGGTATCGGTGAGCGCCATGTGTCTGTGGGTGAGACGGTTGTGACACTCGCGTCAGAAGCAGCCCGCAAAGCACTGGAACAGGCAGGAAAAAGAGCAGAAGAGATTGACCTGATCCTGGTGGCAACCTGTTCTCCGGAGCAGTATCTGCCCTGCTGTGCCTGCCAGGTGCAGGCGGACATCGGCGCAGTGAATGCACTGGCTTTTGATGTGAATGCGGCCTGTTCCGGATTTTTATTTGCCCTGAATACTGCGGATGCTTATCTGCGGATGGGACTTGCAGAAAATGCACTGATCATCGGCAGTGAGGTGCTGTCCAAGCTGGTGGACTGGACGGACCGGAGCAGCTGTATCCTGTTCGGAGACGGTGCCGGGGCGGTAGTTGTAGAGCAATGCAGGGCAGAGTCTCGGGCGGTGGAGGAGAAACAGATACCGGCAGCAGGTATTTTGGGACGGGCACTCCATTCCGACGGTACCGGCGGTGGCGTCTTACAATGCGATGCGAGGGAACTGACAACCCCCTATGCAAGGACTTCGGCGGTAAAAACAGATCAAAATCAGCCGATGGACGACAGAGAGCATTTTATTCAGATGGATGGACAGGAAGTGTACCGGTTCGCCACCAGACGGGTGCCGCAATGCATTGAGGAAGCGTTGTCGGATGCCGGACTTACTGTGCCGGATATTGACTTGTTCGTACTGCATCAGGCCAACGCACGGATCATTGATGCAGTGGCGAAACGCCTTCATGCGGATCGCGAAAAATTTCCTACAAATCTGGAGAGGGTAGGCAATCTGTCCTCCGCCTCCATTCCGGTGCTTCTGGATGAACTGCACAAGCAGGGAAAACTGCACCGCGGCGACCGCATCGTTCTGGCGGGATTCGGCGCCGGACTTACGATTGGGGCTTGCGTGATGACCTGGTAGACGATATACTGAAAATGATTCGGAGAGCCGTACACGATGGATATCTGTCGGAGAAGGCAGCTTCGAAAAATCTCGGACATACGACAGAGATATTTCAGATATCGTAGAGGACACTATGGAGAAGAGCAACAACCGGGTGCTGAATGAACTGTTGGTGAACCTGTTCCATAACGTGATGGATGCAGAGGCAAAGGCGGTCATAACAGAAGAATTCAAGGATATTACAAATAATGACATACACATTCTGGAGGCTATCGGCATCGAGGAACAAAAGAGTATGTCCCGTATCGCTGGGGAACTCCACGTCACCGTGGGTACCCTGACCACGAATATGAACAGTCTGGAGAGAAAAGGATATCTCACCCGCAACCGCAGCACCAGAGATAAACGTGTAGTGCTAGTGACCCTGACAGAGAAGGGGAGAAAAGCTTTTTTCCACCACAGAGATTTCCACAGGAAAATGATCCATACGATCATTCGGGATCTGGACGAGGAAGAAATGAAGACATTGATCAAATGTCTGGGAAAACTGGATATATTTTTCAGAGAAGGCAACGAGGAGTGACCGGAGAGATCCGGTGGCTCCTTTTTTGTGTTTACGATGAGTCAGCCTGCTCGATTTTGCGGTGGGCGCACTCGTTTGACAAAATTTTATAAAAATATGAGACGAATCGTATGGAAAATATTGACGATGCCTTTGCTTTTTCGGTATAATAAATGATACGGATAGTATAAAAACAAAATTGGATTTTACATCTGCAAAGGGTTGGGAAATATTTGAAATTTTGCAGGATATAGAAAGGCATGAGGGTTATGAAGAAAAGTACAAAAGCATGGAGCATGAAGATGAGACTGGCCTTGCTGGCACTGGCGGCACTGGCGTGGATCGCCGTGCCGGTGAGTGCGAGAGCGGAGACGGATGTGTGGAACGGTACGATTGCAAGTGGGTTTGCCGGAGGCACCGGTATGGAAAATGATCCCTATCAGATCAATACTGCGGAGGAACTTGCGTATTTTGCAAAAACTGTGAATGAAGGACAGCCGTACAATGGACTATATATTGTTCTGAAAAATGATCTTGATCTTAACAATCAGGAATGGACACCAATAGGAAAATCTAGGAATCCTTTTAAAGGGAATTTTGACGGCGATAACCATACTGTGACGGGAATGAAAATAAGTGGTGCATTGGATTATGTCGGCTTGTTTGGAGAATGCACAAGATATAATGTTTATAGTGCCATAAAAAATATTACAGTTAAGGATTCTGTTATTAACGGAAAAAGCGGTGTTGGAGCGATTGTGGGAAGTGCAGTTGAAATAAATATTGAGAACTGCCGTAGTATTGCAAATAAAATAAACGGCCAAAGAAGAGTTGGGGGCATATGCGGTTATTTTTGCGGATATTCGCATGGTGGTAAAGTCTCACAATGCTACAATAGCAGTGAAGTAAGCGGAAAAAGAAGCGCTGGTGGCATTGCCGGGATGGGGGATCGGTGTACTGCCGAAAATTGCCTGAATACCGGTGAGATAAAGGTAACAACTACACAAGATGAAAGTACCGGTGGTGGAATATTTGGCTTCTTTGATGGTAGCATTGCGTCTGCGAGTATTACTGCATGTGTAAATCTGGGGAAAGTCAGTGGAGGAGAATCTTTTGGCGGAATTGTAGGTAGCACTGATTCTGAAAGTACGGGGCATATTTCAAATTGTTATTATAATATGGATGCAATTACCGGAGGCTTTGACGCTGGAACAGCACTAACGGCAGGGCAGCTTTGCGGTGCACTTCCGGAGGGCTTGGATTCTACAATCTGGAAAGAGGGCAGTGTCGATACCAGCATTGCAAAGGCTACAGATACAGGAAGTAGATTTGGTACAGCCACAGGGACTTACATCAATCTGACAAAGGTGGCAAAGATCGGAGAGACGAAGACTGCTTCCGTACCGGTTTACAACTATGTTACAACGAATGGCGACGACTGGGATATCTATACCCTGATCACCACGGCGGAGGAATTCGCAGCCATCGGACAGGATACGACAAAATGGAGTGCAAACTATGTCCTGGCGAACGATATTGATGTGAGTGGAGTACAACTCAGTTCCATTGGAGATCCAGGAACTCTGTACACAGGAAAATTCAGTGGAGACGGACACACGATAAGCCATATCAATTTAAAGAAAGGAAATGGCTATGGTAGCTTGTTTGGCTATGTAAAAGATAAGGTCATGCTGCTAGCTGTGAATGGAGAGATTGATCTGGGCAATAATGATGCGGGAGGAATCTGTGGGAACTTGTCTTATGGTGAAATTTATGGCTGTTCTTTTATAGGAACGGTAAAAGGGGCTACAGTAGGAGGAATTTGCGCTCATGTCGGATCAGGTAAGATTTCTCAGTGCTTTTTTGCAGGAGACTTGCAGGGAAGGAATGCGACGGCGGGAATCTGTGGTATGGGTGGAAATGTAGGGGGTATTAATCATTGCATTAGTATAGCTACGATTGACATTACCGAGAATGATGGCAATCTTGCTGGAATAACAAATAGTAGAGATTATGGTGTAACGAATTGCTATTTCAATAACGATATTTGTAACGTAGAAGATACATATAAATTGGGGTGCACTACCCTGCAACTGACCTCTTCCAGCTTTTTCAAAAAACTCAAAGACAATGGCTTTGATACGGCCATCTGGACAAAGAAAGCCAACGACAAAGAGACCGGAATCGCCTACTACCCTTCTCTTGGGGAGAATAACGCAGTTCCTGTGAAGTACACCACAGGTCTGTCTTTTGAGATAACAGATGACAGTACGCTTACCTACGGAGAGAAGATTACTTTCAACGCAAAGGCACTGGTAAACTTTGCGACAGACGGACAGACCATCTCTGCGGAAGATACGGAGGGCAGCTTTGAGATCCGGATCGGGGATACCCCGGTGGTAAGCGCAGCGGATTTCAAGAACGGCATCGCAACTTACAGGGCACAGACCGCAGGCGAGACCACCTTCACCCTCGTTTACACCGGGACAAACTCTTCTTTCTTCCCGGAGCAGACAACGAAGGATCTGACTGTGAATATCAATCCGGCTCCACTTACTGTAGGAGGTGAGGGCATTGCCGGTGGAACCTATGGCAATAAGCTGAGAGAACTCAAAGTGACCGGATTGTCGGCAAAACTGGAGAGTGAGACAATTGATGGAACCTGGCAGATTATCGGAGACGAGGTTCCTTATGTCGGAGACGATGGAACCTACACGGCAACATTTACCCCGGCACAGCATCCGGAATACTATCAGCCGTTGACTGCATCGGTGAAGCTGGCAATTGAAAAGGCGGAAGTTTCGGCAATTCCAATGCAGAATTTATATTACAGTTGGGCAGCCAAAGGAGAGAAGGAAGTACAGATACCGGGACTGCCGGAAGACAGGGGAACGACAGAATTAATCAGTACGGTAAAGTCAGATGATGCTAAAGTTTTGGCAACAGACCAGGCTATCAGATATTCGGAAGGTAAGCTGATATTCACATTGGGAGAAAACACCATGGAGGATATCACGCATTCTGCGACTATTCAAATTGTATTGGGGTCGCAAAATTATAAAGACATCTGTGTGGATATAACCATACATCGAACCGCAAAAGCAGACCGCGAGGATACCCCGGATCCGGATGCCTTTGACATGACCTTTACCGTCAGCGGCAATGATCTGGCGGCGCAGATCACCACAGATCGCACTGACGTGGAGTTCAGCTTTGATGGAACGGACTGGGGGCAGACCAAATCCGCCGGAGTCGGTCACAACGAGAAGGTGACTGCACAGATCCGCTATGCGGAAACCGATGATTATAACGCAAGCCCCGCCGTATCGAAGACATGGAACTCCGGTCACGGCCCGCTGAACCGCCACGACCGGGTGGAACCCACCTGTCAGGCAGAGGGCAGCATCGAATACTGGACCTGCGACGTCTGCGGACTGTATTTTGTGGCAGCGGACGGAAGCAAGAGCATAACAGCGACAGAGATCGTTCTTCCGAAGACGGATCACAGCTGGGCAGAAGGATATCTGTCCGATATGATCGGACACTGGCATAAGTGTGGTGTCTGTGGAATCACCAGCAATACGGAAAAGCATGCATCCGGTGGCGCGGCCACCACAGAACGGGCGGAGATCTGTACGATCTGCGGTTATGAGATCGCACCGAAGAAGCCTGCTGCCAGTAACGACGATGACAGCAGTCAGGCGTCCAATACGGACCAGAAGGCCACGGACGCGGCAACACCTCCCGCAGCCACGGCAACACCTCCCGCAGCCACGGCAACGCCTGCCACACCCGGTGTGGTAAAGCCTTCTGTAATTCCCGTGCCCCCGACAACACCCGCTGCGGACGAAAACCGTAAGGAAGATGCGGCAAAGCCCTCCGGGGAGGCACAGGACACGCAGGAATCGAGTGGAGAAACACCGCAGGAGGAGCGGATAGATTCCATGACCGCCCAGACTTCCGGCTCTCAGGAATCCGGCACAGAGCAGATAGCGGAGACCTCCGGTAAGGGGACGAACGCAGGCCGCGTGGCGGCAGCGGCAGCAGCCGGAACCGTAGTGGTCGGCGGTGGCGGCGCAGCTGTCTACGTGACCATGATCAAAGGAAAGTTTAAATTCAAATAACGTATGATAAGATGATAAGCGAACCTCAGAGGCCCGGTGCTTCTGAGGTTTGTTTTGCCATAGGGGAGAAATCTGCCGGAAATTACAACAAACTATTTTCAGATGAAAATAAATGTATTAAAATAGAAATAAGTATTGGCAGAACGAAGACAGTTTTGCATAGTTACAGCAAACGCAAGAGAAAATAATGAAATATAGAAAACGGAGGATCCTACGATGAAGAGAATCGGAATGTTAACGAGCGGTGGTGACTGTCAGGCCCTGAACGCAGCCATGAGAGGTGTGGTGAAGACACTGGCGAACGGCAAGGAAGAGGTTGAAATCTATGGTTTTCTGGACGGTTACAGAGGACTGATCTACGGTAATTTCCGCATGCTGACAGACAAGGATTTCTCCGGCATCCTTACCAAGGGCGGCACGATCCTGGGAACCTCCCGGACCCCGTTCAAGACGATCCAGGATCCGGATCCCAACGGGCTGAACAAAGTGGAAGCCATGAAGCAGAACTATTACAAGCTGCAGCTGGACTGCCTTGTAATTCTCGGTGGTAACGGCACCCACAAGACTGCGAACCTGTTGCGCAAGGAAGGACTGAATATCGTGACCCTGCCAAAGACCATCGACAATGACCTGTGGGGTACTGATATGACCTTCGGTTTCCAGAGCGCAGTAGATATTGCTACGGATGCCATTGACTGCATCCACACCACAGCGGCTTCCCACGGCAGAGTATTTATTGTGGAAGTCATGGGACATAAGGTAGGATGGCTTACCCTGAATGCAGGCATGGCCGGTGGCGCGGATATCATTTTGATTCCCGAGATTCCTTATGATATCGATAAGGTGATCGAGAAAATTGAAGACAGAGACAAAAAAGGCTGCCGTTTTACCATCATCGCGGTAGCTGAGGGTGCTATCTCCAAAGAGGATGCAGCCCTTCCGAAAAAAGATTACAAGAAAAAGATGGAAAAATATCCGTTCCCTTCCGTATCCTATGAAGTGGCTGCGCAGATTCAGGAGAAGACCGGCAGAGAAGTACGTGTCACTGTACCTGGTCATATGCAGAGAGGCGGAAGCCCCTGCCCTTACGACAGAGTATTCGCCAGCCGTCTGGGCTCCGAGGCAGGCAAGCTGATCCTGGACAACCAGTACGGCTTCATGGTAGGCTATAAGAACCGTGAGATCGTAAGAGTTCCGTTAGAGGATGTAGCGGGCAAGCTTAAGACCGTGGATCCCGATGCCACCATCGTACAGGAGGCTAAGATGCTGGGCATCTGCTTTGGCGATTAAGAAAGTCTTCACGGCAGAACAAAGTTAGGAAGAGAGAAAACACATGTCATATACAGCGCTATACCGGAAGTTTCGTCCGGATGCTTTTTCCGATGTCAAAGGTCAGGATCATATCGTGACCACACTGAAGAATCAGCTACGGGCGAACCGGATCGGCCATGCGTATCTGTTCACCGGAACGAGAGGTACCGGTAAAACTACGGTGGCGAAGATTTTTGCGAAAACAGTGAATTGCGAACACCCCACAGAGGACGGCCCCTGTGGGGAATGCCGTATTTGTAAGGCCATTGCGGCGGGAGCCAGCATGAATGTCATCGAGATCGACGCGGCTTCCAACAACGGTGTGGACAATATCCGTGAGATCATCGACGAGGTATCCTATTCCCCGGCGGAGGGAAAATACAAGGTCTACATCATCGACGAGGTGCATATGCTCTCACCCGGAGCTTTCAACGCATTGTTAAAAACTCTGGAAGAACCGCCCTCTTATGTTATTTTTATTCTGGCGACCACGGAGGTGCACAAGATCCCCATTACGATCCTGTCCCGTTGCCAGAGATATGATTTTAAACGAATCTCCATTGATACCATCACGGATCGCATGAAGGAACTGATGGACACGGAGCAGGTACGGGTGGAGGACAGAGCTCTGCGCTACATTGCGAAAGTAGCGGACGGTTCCATGCGTGATGCGCTAAGCCTTCTGGATCAGTGTATTGCATTCCATCTGGGCAAGGAGCTGACCTACGACATGACCCTGGACGTGTTGGGGGCAGTGGATACGGAAGTGTTCAGCAGATTGTTGCGCTTCGTCATGGACCGGAATGTGTTAGGCTGCATTGAACTGTTGGAAGAGATCGTCATGCAGGGCAGGGAGCTGGTACAGTTTGTCACGGACTTTACCTGGTATCTGCGGAATCTGATGCTGGTACAGACAGCGGATAATCTGGAGGATGTCATAGACATGTCTACGGACAATCTGGCGAATCTGAAGGAAGAAGCTTCCATGCTGCCCATGGATCAGATCATCCGCTATATTCATATTTTCTCCGAACTGTCCGGACAGATCCGCTATGCGGCGCAGAAGCGTATCCTGGTAGAGATCGCGCTGATCAAGCTGTGTAAGCCGGAGATGGAGACAGATCAGGAAGCGGTTCTGGATCGTATCCGCCAGGTGGAAGAAAAAGTGGAAAACGGCATTGTCGTTACGGCGCAAATGCCTGCCGGCACTCCCGGAGTACAGGGAGGATCGCAGGGTGGCGCGGCGAGACCCAAACCGGAGCTACCCAAGGCTATCCCCGAGGATGTACAGGAGATCGTGCGAAAATGGCCGTCTATCGTAGGCAATGCGGAGAATCCCATGAAGATGTATCTGAAAAATGCCAGATTGAGCATGGGCGGAGACAATAAACTCATGGTGGTGCTGGAAGACGGACTGGCTTCCGATTATTTCAAGGGAGAAGCCCACGAGCAGAATAAGCAGCAGTTGGAGGCGTTGTTGTCCGACTTTTCCGGCAAGGAGATCGAAGTGACGATCCAAACGGTGGAAAGTAACCGCCAGTTCGAGGACAATTACGTGGATCTTAGCAAGGTCATCAACATGGAGATCGACGAAGAAGAGTGATCCTGCGTGAATTTGGGATTGCGACAGGCTGGCAGATAAGGTAAGATATAATAATAACTCACTCATAGGACGATAGTGCGAGATGCGAATATATGTTATGATCTCGAGAGTGCGTAGCACGGAGAAATCAATTATAAATGATATGGAGGAACGGTAACATGGCAAAAAGAGGTGGATTCCCCGGAGGCGCAATGCCCGGTAACATGAACAATCTGATGAAGCAGGCACAGAGAATGCAGCGTCAGATGGAAGAGGGACAGAAGGAATTAGAGACCAGGGAGTTCTCTGCATCCGCAGGCGGCGGAGCTGTGGAAGTGACCATCAACGGTAAAAAAGAGATCACATCCATCAAACTGGCAGAGGAGATCGTGGATCCCGAGGATATTGAGACATTACAGGATGCAATCGTGGCAGCAGCCAACGAGGCACTACGCAAGGCTGACGAAGCCAATGCAGAGCTCATGGGCAAAATGACCGGCGGCTTAGGAGGATTTCCTTTCTAATGGAACTCTACAGCGGACAGATCAATAAATTAATAGATGAACTGGCAGCCCTGCCCGGGATTGGCAGTAAGTCCGCACAACGGCTGGCTTTTCACCTGATCAATATGCCGAAGGAGCGCGTGGACAGACTGGCGAATGTCATGATCGAGGCCAGAGCCAATGTCCGGTACTGTAAGGAGTGTTATACCCTGACGGATAAGGAAATCTGCCCGGTGTGCGCAAATCCCAGAAGAGATCATCATACGATCATGGTGGTGGAGAATACCAGAGACCTGGCAGCCTATGAGAAGACCGGCAAATACGAAGGTGTGTATCATGTCCTGCATGGTGCCATCTCTCCCATGCTGGGCGTGGGACCCGGTGATATCAAGCTGAAGGAACTGATGGAACGCCTGCAGGGAGATGTGCAGGAAGTGATCATTGCGACCAATTCCAGCCTGGAGGGCGAGACTACGGCAATGTATATCAGTAAATTGATCAAACCGACCGGGATCAAGGTGACCAGAATTGCCAGCGGAGTGCCCGTGGGTGGTGATCTGGAATATATCGATGAGGTAACATTACTCCGTGCCTTAGAAGGCAGAGTGGAGTTATAAGCAGCAGAGAAAATGTATAAATGTGGGAGGAGAAGACAATGGCAGTAACAAAAAGTGTATTTGGAAAAAGCCCGGAAGGGAGAGAGATATCTCTGTATACCCTGAGCAATAGCAAGGGAATGCAGGCAAAGGTAACAGATCTCGGTGCGAATCTGGTAGGAATCCTGGTACCGGATGTGCAAGGTGTGACAGCTGATGTGACACTGGGCTTTGACAGTGTGGACCGTTATTATAAGAATTACAGCTTCTTCGGTGCAGTGATCGGACCCTGTGCGAACCGTACCGCAGGGGCAGCATATACATTAGACGGTGTGGATTATCGGATGGATCAAAATGATGGACCCAACAACCTGCACACACATATTGAGCTGGGCTTCCATAAGAGAATCTGGGATGCGGTACCGGGAGATAACAGTGTCACCTTTTCTCTGGAGGACGAGGATGGATATCTGGGATTCCCCGGACATAAAAAGGTGTCCGTAACCTATTCCCTGGACGAGGAGAATGCCTTAAGACTGCATTATCATGCGTCCAGTGACAAACGGACTATTTTTAATCTGACCAATCATTCCTATTTTAATCTGGACGGACAAGGTACCGGCAGAATTGAGGACCATGAATTATGGTTGGGAGCTTCCCATTTCACACCTGTGGTACCGGGATCCATTCCTACCGGTGAGATCTGCGCAGTGGCGGGCACACCCATGGATTTCACACAGCCGAAGAAGATCGGAAGAGATATTGAAGCAGACTTTGAACAGTTAAAGCTGACAGGTGGCTATGATCATAATTTCTGCATTGATGACTGGGATGGCAGCCTGAAACATATTGCGACTGCGAAAGGACCGAAGAGCGGCAGAGTGATGAAGGTATATACCACATTGCCCGGCGTACAGTTCTATGCAGGCAACTTTATCGCACCGGAGGAGGGCAAAGCAGGTGCAGTCTATGACAATAGAACCGGATTTGCCCTGGAGACCCAGTATTATCCGGATACTATTCATCATGAGAACTTCCCTTCTTATATCTTTGGTGGGGAAAATGGTGATTATGATTCTGTGACCGTATACAAATTCGAGTAAATAAATAGTTATGCAAACTTTGTCGAAGTGTTTTTTTAAGGACGCGACAAAGAACGCTAAAATACCTCTTGTGCGGATGCTATAGTTAGTGATAACTGATAGAAACGGCATGGGAGGTGTTTTTTGTATGGAATTACCGAAAAATATAACGCAGATCGGAGAGGCGGACAAGCACTGCAGAGTCTATGTGGAAGATTATGTGGTATCTTACATAAAACAAATGAACGGAATGGCACAGAACAAAGACATTGCCATTGCGCTGTATGGCAGACGGACGACGGAGAATGGTGTGGCTTATCTGTTCGCCTATGGTTCGGCAAAACTGAATTTTCTGCAAAAACCGATACGGCACTTGTCCCAGGCACAGGAGCAGGAGATCGAGAAGCTGCGGAAAAAGTATTTTCCGGAAATGACATTTTTAGGATATCAGATCCTGAATGGCGAGATGGTGGAAGGCTTCCGGATCTGTGAGCAGGAGATCTGCCGGTATGTGGCAGGTTATGCACAATTTTATGAAAAAAATGACAGCATGCTGGCGTATATGCTGGAGAACCGGGGAGAGGAAGCGGAACCGGAGAAACTAGATCAGGAAAAATATGAGGTCGTAAAGAAGCGGCAGGAAGAACGCAGACAGAGACAGGAAAGCGGACATGCCGGGCGTGTCGAATATACCGGACGAGCGGAACATAGGGATAATATTATTCCCATGCCTACGGAGGGACTGCGCCGGATGAAGATGGCAGCCACGGGAGTGTTCGTACTGCTGTGCGTTATGGCACTGGCACTGATGCGGCAGGAAAACACCGGGGAATCCCTGGAGGAGACGGCCAGGCAGGCGATGAGCAGTCTCATGGAGCAGAAATTACCGGATGCGGTGGAGGAGCAGAACCAGGTCAGTACACTCGTGGCGGAGGACAAGCTGGAAGCTGCACTGCGGCAGGAAAATAATGCCATGGCAGAGAGCGCGACAGCTACAGCGGAGACCACTGTGCCGGAGACGATGGAGACCGGAGCTGCTGTGGAAGACACAACAGAGGTAACAGAAGAACCGCAGCCGACACCGACACCGGAACCGACACCTGAAGTGACAGTGGAATCGGAAACACCACAGACACAGGCAGCTGTGGCACAGCCGACGGCTTATACGATCAAGAAAGGTGACACATTGATCGGTATCTCTTTACGCAATTACGGAAGCAATACAAAAGTGTCGGAAATCTGTGCACTGAATGGAATCACAGATCCGGATGACATCAAAATCGGACAGGAAATCCTTCTGCCGTAAAAAACTTATTTTCAAAAGGTAAGATTATGGTATACTGTTAATGTTACACAATAATAGGATATAAGGATACATAAGGAAATAAATGCATGGCAGCAGATATTAAAAATTATCTGAAAGAAAAAGAAAAACGGCAAAAGAATCAGGATGACTATAAGAAAAAGATCCGTAAACATAAACTGACCATTGTATACCGGGTGCTTTTGGTAGCTGCGGCACTGGGAGCGGCGCTGGCACTGGTGGTGGTGCAGGCGAAGCGGCATATTTACACAGGTTATGATACCGTGTCCTCTGTAAACAGGGAGACTTCGTCAGATGCCATAGATGTTCGCCTGAAAAACGGAATCCTTACCTATAGTAAGGATGGTGCACATTGTACGGATGCAAAGGGAAATGTGAAATGGAATCAGACTTATGTTATCCAGGATGTGAAGCTTGCTACCTGCGGCAGTGCTGCAGCTATCGGCAGTTACAATGGTCGTGAGATTTATGTACAGAATACGGAGAAACAGCTGGGAACCATTACCACGACCATGCCAATTCGTAATATTACGGTAGCAGACACCGGCAGGGTAACGGCAACACTGGCGGACACAGATGCGACCTGGATCATGACTTACGAAGCAGACGGAAGCAACAGTTACACCGGGCAGGCACATATGAATGACGGAGGATATCCCATCTCCATCAGTCTGTCCCCGAGTGGAGAGCTGTTGGCGGTCAGCTACTTATATGTAGATGCAGGAGTGGTGAAATCCAACGTGGTATTCTATAATTTCGGTCCGGTAGGTGCGAACCAGAGTGACTATATGGTCAGCGCTTATACCTATTCCGATCTGGTCGTTCCGAAAGTGCAGTTTATGAACAATGATACCGCTTTCGCAGCAGGTGACAGCCGCCTGATGATTTTTGGCGGATCGCAGAAGCCGGTAACCATCGGAGAATATCTCTATGATGATGAGATCCAGTCAGTTTTTTACAGCGAGAAATATGTAGGACTGGTATTTTTATCGGATCAGGCGGAGACCAAATACCGCATGGATGTATATAATACTTCGGCGGCAAAAGTAGGAAGCTATTATTTTGATGTGGATTATACGGATATATTTTTTGAAGAGGATGCTATGGTGATCTACAACGAATCGGAATGCCAGATCTTCACGACGGAGGGAGTGGAAAAATACCGGGGGAACTTTGGCAAGAGCGTGCGACTTATGCTTCCGGCGGGAGGATCCTACAAATATTACCTGGTGACGGATAATACAATAGATACCATACAGTTAAAATAAAGGAGTATACGAATGAATCTGAATTTATTGCTTATTATTACAGCAGTGATCTTGCTTTGCATGGTGGTGGACGGTTATAAAAAGGGAATGGTGAGATCCCTGATCTCTTTGATCTCCCTGCTGATCACCTGCGTTGTACTGTTCCTGCTGGGAAATGCGCTGAGCAGTTACTTTGACGGAAGGTTTTTCAATGTGATCATCACTCTGCTGTTGCTGGCAGCCATCGGACTGGTACACCATTTACTAAATGTGGTATTTTTCTCTGCAAAGGTAATCTCAAAACTACCTATAGTACATAGCTTGGACAAATTACTAGGTATTGTGGTTGGAATATTGGAAACTGTCCTAATTGTTTGGACAATATATGCATTTAACATCTTCAGAGACCTGGGAACCCTGGGACAGGTCATCGTAGATTACACCAGAGACAGCAAGATCCTTACATGTCTGTATGAAAACAATTACCTGGCATACCTGATCGAACAGCTCGGACAAAAGCTTCCTTTCTTCGTAAAATAGAATAGAAAAGTGGTAAAAATCCCCTGTACATGCGGAATTTGCATGGCAGGGGATAATTTGTGTAAAAAATTCAAAAAATAATGTTGACAAGTGATATGTGGGGTGATATACTCAGATTCGTTGTCAGGGCAGTACCGAGACAACACAACAACGAAAAAGAAATTCAAAAAGATTTCGGAAAAGTTGTTGACAGATGTCTGGCAGATATGGTAATATAAAAATCTGCCGCGAAAAACGAAAGTTTTTCAAGATAAAAAAGTTTTTAAAAAAGTTGTTGACAA
>ENA-UOJS01002076-UOJS01002076.1-human-gut-metagenome-genome-assembly--contig:-C74-NODE-2076-length-14684-cov-8.685693_pt1 | contig 14684 bp, 13 predicted proteins | sample MGYA00242355_ERZ723902 | MGnify/ENA metagenome assembly ERZ723902 | reverse complement strand
GAGGCCTGAGGAGCTCTCAAGACTCTTACTCCGTATAAAGTCGTAAATGCCTCCCAGGTGCTCCTTCACCACTCCGCCGCCAAACTCATAGACTTTAGTCGCAAGTCCGTCCAGAAAATCACGGTCGTGGCTGACAATAATTACTGTTCCGTCGAAGTCGCGGATGGCTTCCTTCAGTACGTCCTTCGAGCGCATGTCCAGGTGATTGGTGGGCTCGTCGAGAATGAGGAAGTTCACCGGCTCCAAGAGCAGCTTGATCATGGCCAGACGGGTGCGCTCGCCGCCGGAGAGCACCTTTACCTTCTTGTCCGAGGCTTCACCGCCGAACATGAAAGCGCCCAATATGTCGCGTATCTTCAGACGAATGTCGCCAACGGCCACACGGTCGATGGTGTCGAACACCGTCAGGTTCTCGTCCAGCAGCTGTGCCTGGTTCTGGGCAAAGTAGCCTATCTGTACGTTGTGTCCCAGGGTAAGGCGGCCGGTATAGTCGGTTATCTCGCCCATGATGCACTTCACGAGGGTGGATTTTCCTTCACCGTTCTTGCCCACAAAGGCCACCTTTTCGCCACGGTTGATGGTCAGGTTGACATCGTGGAAGACAACGTGGTCGCCGTAGGCTTTCGCTACGTCTTCGCAGATGACAGGATAGTTGCCGCTGCGGCTGGAGCAGGTAAACTTCAGGCGCAGGGTGGAGTTGTCTTCCTCGTCCACCTCGATGCGTTCTATCTTCTCCAGTTGCTTGATGCGGCTCTGCACCTGTACGGCCTTGGTAGCCTTGTAGCGGAAGCGTTCGATGAAGGCTTCGGTGTCTTCGATCTGCTTCTGCTGATTTTCGTAGGCACGCAGCTGCTGTTCGCGGCGCTCGCGGCGCAGGGTGACGAACTCGTCGTACTTCACCTTATAGTCGTAGATGTGTCCGCAGCTGATTTCGATGGTGCGGGTGGTGACGTTGTTCAGGAAGGCGCGGTCGTGGCTGACGAGCACCACGGCGTTGGCACGGGTGGCCAGGAAGTTTTCGAGCCACTGGATGGACTCGATGTCGAGGTGGTTGGTGGGCTCGTCGAGCAGGAGCACGTCGGGGCGGCGAAGCAGGAGCTTGGCCAGCTCGATGCGCATGCGCCATCCGCCGGAGAACTCGCTCGTGGGGCGGTCGAAGTCGGTACGGCTGAATCCCAAGCCCTGGAGCGTGCGCTCTATCTCGGCATGGTAGTTGGTGCCTCCCATCATGAGGAAACGTTCGTTCTCGTGGGTGAAGCGGTCGATGAGTTTCTGGTAGTCCTCGCTTTCGTAGTCGGTGCGTTCGGCCAGCTCGCGGTTCATGCGGTCGATGTCGGCCTGCATCTCAAAGATGTGTTCGAAAGCCAGCTCGGCTTCCTGCATCACGGTTCGCGAGTCGCTCAGCACCATGACCTGCGGCAGATAGCCGATGGTACAGTCGCGGGGAACGGCTACCACGCCTTCCGTGGGCTGCTGCAGTCCGGCCAGTATCTTGAGCATGGTGGACTTGCCGGCTCCGTTCTTACCGACCAGCGCAATGCGGTCTTTCTTATTGATGACGTAGGACACGTCCTCGAACAGCGGCGTGGCGTTGAATTCTACTTTCAGTCCTTCTACAGATATCATAAAGTCAATAATCTTAAGTTGATACGTTTTTCGGCCTGCAAGCCGGAGCCTCGCAAGGGGGCACGGACCTGCAAACGGCAAAAACCTATAAAACCGGACAGTTACATCGCGGTTTGCAAGGGCACAAAGGTAGTGATTATTTGCACAACTTCCGCATCACTTTCCTGCAACGATTCAAATCTTTTTCGCCGACGGGCTTCTGCCGCACCCCTCCCCGCTCGATGCGGCGGTAGATGTGGAAGCCGCTCCACTTCAGGATGGCTTTCAGGGCGCGTATGGTGCCGCTGGTCTGGTGGAACAGGATGTTGAAGGGGAAAGCGGTGGTACTGGTGGACACCAGCACAGCGTCCTTGCCGGCGTGCAGCGGGCGTGGAAGTCCGGTGCCACTTTGCTCTATCAGGCCATAAACCATGCGGTCGAACAGTACTTTCAGGGTGCCTGGCATGTTGCCCCAATAGCAGGGGGCACCGATGACGAGCACCTGACATTCGCCCAGCAGGCGCACCACGCATTGGGCGTCATCTTCGGGCAAGGTGCAACGCTGGGCGGTACGGCACGTCATGCAGCCTGTACAGGGACGCACCTTCAGGTCGGCGACACGCAGGTTCACCACCCGGGCTCCGCACGCCAGGGCTTCTTCCTCCATGGCCTGCAACATGCGCGCGATGCCTCCGTTGGGACGGGGGCTGGCATTCAGGATAAGTATATTCATAGTGCTTCCGTTTTTAAGCCTTCGTTCCCACGAATAAATATCCGGAGAATATCCGCAAATATACATATTATTTCGGACAAACGGCCCGATGGGCGGAAGAAAAGGAGAAACGGGCCAACTATCATTCTGACACTTTGCACACCCAAGTCCGCGAGAATCGCGTATTTGCGGCCGGAAGGACGGGCAGCCGATTTTTTCAAAGCGCGCACGCACTATTCGTCTATCAGCCAAACAGATAGCGAAATACTTACAACCAAAACAGACGAAAAAAGCGCCCGAATGCCCCGCCGAAAGCTTTGTTCCTCCCTATAACATACCTTCCGGCCGAGCCGCACAAGCATTGTTGCCGAGCCACACAAGCGTTGTTCGGCAACCGGACAAGCACGGAGCGCGTTCCGCACAAGCGCTTCAGACGGCAAAAAGATGCAATTCCGGCATCCGCAGCGTATATTCATGCGGTTTTAGCGTCGTTTTATGCAGTTCCACCCTCTATTTCGAGGGATTCAGCGAAAGAGCGTGTTACAGAAAAAGGCGTTTCCGGCTCTTTTTGCAAGCAGAAACGCCTTAATTGAAACACAAAGGCAAATGCAGTCTTCCGCCGACATGCGCCCGTCACTCGTCGGGCAACGCACGGAAACGAGCAAAATACTCCTTCAGCTGTCCGAAATACAAACTATCCGGCATCTCCCAATTGGCCTGAAGAACAACCTTATTGTCCTTATCCAACAGACAATAGTCCGAAGCCCCCATCTTATCTGTCGGAATATCCAACTGCTTGTGCAGAAGTTTACAAGTAAACTTAATCGGATTATACAGATCGATCATTTTAATTTTCCGCTTTTGGTTAATCAGGTAGATTGTTTCCGAAAACCCATTTCTTTTCAGATACTCTGCTACTTCTCCATAGCCTTGCGCGCAAATAGGAAACAAAGCGACATCCGAATTGCCTTTCAACACCTCCAACAGTTTCGGAAAACGTTCGACAGACGGACGACAGTAATCACAGAAAACGTAAATCAGTTTATAAGGCTTGTCGGAAGCAGTAATGACAGACTTCAAAGAATCGTTGTCGACTATCCGAACCTGCGAGTAAGAGACTCCGCCAAGCACCATGAGAATCAATAAAAGAAAGACTTTCTTCATAATCTCTAACCCTTTATTCACCTACACAACAAGCATTCACCTACAAGACTGGCTCTAATACAACTCGATATCCACCATATAAACCTAACGAAGCATTATACGGAATTTCTCCAGCTGATATTTTATAAGCTTGTGCCGACAATAATCCATTTTGAAAATCGCCTTCATCTACGCTTCCACCTAAAAAGTCTTCCATTTCTTTTAATGCTTCTTCGTCATTGACCCAATATAAATCTTCATCTATCTTTAATGGAAAGACATTTCCCCCTACTTTCTCAGGCAAAGGTGTTGCTAACAACATATTCGCATAAAATACATTTTTCAAACTATCATATTCAACTTCAAAATAATTTTCTTCATTTATACTTCTAGTAGAAGTTAAAACGCCCGTATCAACCGAAGTTTTCTTCTTTTTAGGAAACAGCTTGAAATCACAAAGTCCAAATCCACTGTTACACCCCCTACTCTTTCTGGCAATCCGTGCACTAATGATACCGGTACCTCTGTCCGGATTAGGTTCAATTGTCGGATTTCCTTTTGTAAATGCAGATGATGGCCAAGTTAGAAATTCAACCTGAGAGACGAAATCGTCTTCACTTAAAATTGATGTCATTTGATTTTCTTCCGAGGAACAAGATTGCATTACACCCATACCCAATAAGCATAAAGCAGAAATAAAAAAACACTTCATAATTTTAAAGTTTTAATATTGACAATGTGAATATAAGACTAAGTCCAATCAAGTATCATTTGCAATAAACATCTTTAATCAAATTAACCTACTTTAAACATCATGCCACGAAAAAACAACTAACTTTACAAAAAATACGATAGTCATGAAGAAGTTGATATACGCTTGCCTGTTAGGATGCTGCTTAGCCCTCTCTGCCTGCCATTCTGCAAAGAGCACCAGCACAACCAACCCTTACCTAACACATTACCTTTCTTCCGACTCAACGGTCGCCGGAAACGGAAAGGCAGTATCCTCCAAAGTGGACGACTTGAACAAGGAGCGGTTGCACGAGAAAGTAGACCCGGAGGGAGAAGAATCGTGGGCGGACATTCTGCGGAATATCTTAATATATTATCAGGTAGGGCGTTAACATTCCATTTACTTCAGGTCCAAACACGTACCCGTCACTCGTCGGGCAACGAACGGAAACGGCGGTAGGTGTTCTTCACCTCGCGCGCCACATTCTTCCAACTGGGCATCTCCTTCAGTTGGCGCCGCACCGGCATATCGTAGAGCAAGAACAACAGTAGCAACAGGATGCAGCCGTAGAGCACCCATCCGTATATCTGGCGGATGCTGACTTCCATCATTTGCGAGACGAACGTCTCCATATATTCACCCAGCGGAAAGGGCGAACTGCTGAACGACACACGGTCGATAGCGCTGCCGTAGCGGGCAATATTATCCGCCATATAGTAGGAAAGCCCCTGCCCGTAGAGGGCCGAGCCCAGCACACCGCCCACCACCATGTGGAGCATGTTGAAGACGCTGAGCGCCTGAAAGAAGTGCTGGAAAGTCATAATCTCCTCCAGGCAAACCATAAACGTAGCACTCAGCACGGCATAGGCAAAACCGCGGCACATCGTCGGCAGATAGAGCTGCGACAGGTGTATCTCGCCCGAGAACAGGAAATAATAACCAGCCAGGTAGCACACCAGCGCCATGACACCCACGATAAGGAGCCGCAGGTAGTTGAAGCGGCGCACGTGCATCCACCAGTAGGCAAACAGACAGCCCGCCACGATGCCTGCCAGCGCTAGCCAGTCCAACTGCACGCTGACCGTTTCGGCATAGTGCATCACTTCCTCGTAGAACACCTCTTCGAGCACCCTTTCGGTGGCCAGAATGGCTTCGACCACGGTAATCAGTATCAGCACGGGCCACAGATAGCGGTAAGTCCACATCTTGGGTTCCAGAAAAGCATGGCGGATGGCGCGCATCCGTTTCACACAGACGTAAGCCGTCAGCACAATGGAACAAGTCAGACGGCAAATGACGGGACTGTCCCACCAGTCGTACCAGTCGCCATAGTCGAACAGGTAGGCTACCTGCAGCAGCAGGGCCGCCCACAGCATCGCGCCTGTCCAGTCGATACCTACCAGCGGGAACTTTTTCATGAAACGGAAGTGACGTACACAAGTCGAAAGTATCAGCAGGTCCACCAGCATCAACCCTGCCATGAACAGGTGCATGTACGTCCAATGATAGTGGTGCAGCAACCAGGTGGTCATCAGGTCGGACAGCTGCATGCTGCCCAGGATAATGATGTGCAGCAAGGGAAAGAAGACGGTGAAGTCGCGCTTGGGCGTCATCCACAGCTGAATGTTCGACATACACTCGAAGGTGCCCTGAATCTTGCAAATGCCTTCGACAAAGCACACCGCCCACAGCAGGGGCAGAAAGGTGATGTAGGGCGCCATAAGGTTGCAAACTAACACGCCCAATGCGGCTGCCGTGAGTAGCGTCTTGTTGGTAAAACGAAACTTCATGCGAAACAGCAACGGGAAGTAAATGGCCATGCCAGCCAGATTAGAGTAAAGACACATCAGCAGGTCTTCGCGCATCAGCGACATGCCGCCCTCCATCTGGTTGAGTGCGCCTAAATAAAGCCCGCCGGAAAGCTGGAAGGTAACGGCGAAGAATACATAAATCCACGGCTGCATCTTGCGCGGTACAAACTCGCGGAACATGGGCATCGTGAACGGCCCGTTAAGAATCGGTGCTCCCATAGTCTGCTCAATATTTCACCTCACACTCCAGATTGAACCCGGCACGCAGTCGCTGCAAGTCTTCGGGACGATTGCCCTGCAGGCTGATGCGCACGGGGACACGCTGTTCTACCTTGACGAAGTTGCCCGTAGCGTTGTCCTGGGGAATGAGCGAAAAGGCGGCTCCCGTAGCATCGGAGATGGACTCTACCGTGCCTTTGTAAACAATGCCGGGCACGGCGTCGGCCGTAATCTCTACCTCGGCTCCCTCGTGGATGTTGGGCAGCTGTGTCTCGCGGTAGTTGGCCACTACCCACAAGTCGGTGCCGTCCACAATGTCCACCAGCGTCTGTCCCGGCTGAACCAACTGGCCTTCGTGGATGTCCTTACGGCCGGTCACGCCGTCGCAGGTGGCCAGCACAACGGTATACGACAGGTTCAGGCGTGCCAGCTCTACAGCCGCTTCGGCCAAGCGGACACCCGCTTCGTTCTGGTCTAAACGGTGGGTCTGTTCATCCTTTACTAACGAAGTAGAGCGGCGGGCACGGAGCACCTGGTCGTAGCGCGCCTTGGCAGCATCGTAAGCGGTGCGTACGTTGTCGTATTGCTGACGGGTGACAGCATCCTCGCCCAGCAGTTTCTCGTAGCGGGTCAGTTCGCGGTGGGCGTTCTCCATCTGCACGCGGGCCTCCTCGATGCCTGCATCGCTCACACTCAGGTTGTTCTGCGTGGTGGCAATGCCTGCCGTAGTGGCCTTGCTGCCTGCCAGCGCATTGGCAAGGTCGGCCTCGGTCTGTGCCAGACGCAGGCGGAACTCAGTATCTTCGATGATGACCAGCGTGTCGCCCTTGTGTACGGGTTGGAACTCCTCGAAGCAGATGCGCTTGATGAAGCCCTGTACGCGGGTGTTCACGGGGGTGATGTGCTGCTTCACCTGTGCGTTGTCGGTATATTCTACACGGCCCAGGTGCAGGAAGCGCGAGCAGACGTAAACCAGTCCTGCCACGAGGCAGCCGATAATGACGATGTTGTATATCAATTTCTTTGCAGTTCTTGTAATCATGACTTTAAGTATTATGGTTTGTTGAATATATGAAATAAGAAAGGTTAGAGTGTATGCGTGATGTAACGCATCTTATAATAATTGTAGACAACGTTGATGCGCGCGTTCACCAGCGCCAGGTCGGCACTGAGCTTCATGTTGCCGGCATCGAGCATGTCGGTCAGCAGAGCCAGGTCGTTGTCGTAGCGGTTGCTGGTCACGCGGTAGTTCTCGTCGGCCAGCTGTACGCTTTTCTCCTGCGTGTGCAGGTCGGTGAAGGAGGTCAGGAAGTTCACGTAGCCTGCCTGTACGGCATTCTCCACCTGCTCGGCTGCCAGTTCGTGTTCTTCCTGCGCCTTACGGGCATTCAGGCGTGCCTGTTTCAGCTTCTTGTTGTTCTTGAAGAGTGAAGACAGATTGTACTTCACGCCCACGCCTACGTACCAGTAGTTGAAGTTGTTGTCCAGCACGGGCACTTCGATGGTGATGGGGCCGTCCAGATGCTCGGCTGCTACCAGCGCCACTTTGGGCAGCAGCTCCGAACGCTCCAGCTTCACTTTCTGCTTGCCCATCTCGACCGAAAGGCCACTCTGTTGCAAAGCCAGGTTGCTTTGCAGCGCCATTTGCTGCCAGTCGCTTTCGGCCAGCGCGGGCACGTCGGACGAGAGCAACGTAGTGTCGGGGATAATCTCGGTGCCGGCCGGCAGATGCAAGGTGGTCACCAGCTGATGGTTCATGATGCGGCGGGCGTCTTCCACTTGCGCCAGCTGCAGCTTCAGCGTTTCGCGTTGCAACTCGTAGCGGGTGATATCGTTCTTCAGGGCAGTTCCCTGATTGCGGCGTGCCTCCATGTTACGGATAACCTGTTCGGCCAGTTCCAGATTCTTCTGCAAAACCTGACGCTGATTGCCCAGCTTATAGATATTCAGGTAGTAGCCTATCAGCAGGAAGCGGATTTCCTGACGGTTCTTCTGCGCGTCCAGTCCTGCCATCTGCTGGCCCAGTTCGGCCAGGGCAATGCTGCTGTTCACCGCACCACCGGCGTAAATCACCTGTTGCGCCTCAAGAGCGAAGTTGTTGCCGAAGTGGGGCATGGGGATGTTGGTACCGTTGCTGAAGTCGCGGTCCCACAAGCGGCCGTCGCCCAGGTAGCTGACCGACAGACTGGCGGAGACATCGGGCAGACGCTGTGCCTTGGCGGCCTGCAGCGCTTGGTCGGCAGCCTCGCGGGCAGTGGAATAGGTTTGAATACTCTTGCTGTTTTCGTCGGCCAGGCGGAACATCTCATCGACGCTCAACAGGCGGCCCGACGAAGCGGACTGGGCGTAAAGGCCCGGACTGCACAGCACTGCCACACACAGCGCCATGAGTCCTTTTCTGTAACTCACAAACATGTAATAATTGAAGTTAAGGGTTACGGTTGTACGGACAAGGCACCGGTCCTCCTGCCGGCACGCGACGACACGACCTGTCGCCGGACAGTCCGCAAAACCTGAATAAGAAATTGAAATCGGATGGGAAATGCTTCCGCCCGTCGGACGGAAGAGACAGGTATTAAATCAGAGCAGCCACACCCCAGGCATGGAAGTCGTGTATCTTGTTCTGATAACGGATGGCGATGTGGTAAAAACGTATTTTCATTCTGACTTTCTTTTTCCTGCTGATTTGCGGGTGCAAAGGTACAAAATCAGACACATAAGTTGTAACCTTTATAGGCCCAACTTATAACATTGTTTAACAAAGCAGACACGAATCCGGTCAACGGAAAATAATATTGGTGATGACCTGTGCGCCGACGTGGCGGTTCAGGTTGCGCACCAGCAGGTCGCGCCCCATCATCAGCTCCTGCCGCAGGGCGGCCGAAGTAAGATGTACGTAGAGCACCTGATTCTTTATATAAAGATCGCGCGTGTACGAGGCAATGGTCGGCCCCAGCACTTCGGGCCACGCATTGATGAGCCGCCGTTCGTTGAGCGGCGACTCCAGACACTCCTGACGCAGGTAGTGCTGTATCAGCTTGCCTATCTGTTCGGCATCGTTCCGTTTCATGCTTCGTCCTCCTCCATTTCCGATACTTCGCCCCGCTCTACGCGGAACATCTTGTAGTCGCTGCCCACCTTATGCAGAATGCGGTCGAGGTGTTCGCGGTTGGTATCGGTGATAAATATCTGCCCGAAGCTGTCGCCCGCCACGAGCTTGATGATCTGTTCCACGCGCGAAGCGTCAAGCTTGTCGAAGATGTCGTCAAGCAACAGCAACGGCACGGTCGAGCCTGTCCGCTTCAGGAAGTCAAACTGTGCCAGCTTCAGTGCCACTAAGTAAGTTTTGTTCTGCCCCTGCGAGCCCTCGCGCTTGATGGGGAAGTCGCCCAGCAGCATGTTCAGTTCGTCCTTGTGCACCCCGCGCAGCGAATAGCCCATGATGCGGTCGCGCTCGCGGCTGGCCTTCAGCACTTCGAGCAACGAGGCGTCGCGTGCGTGCGAGTCATAGGTCAGCCCTACCCGCTCCTTGTCCTGCGAAATGAACGAATAGAAGTTCTGGAAAATAGGAATAAACTCGCGGATAAACTCTTCGCGCTTTCTGAATACCACTTCGCCCGTCTGTGCCATCATCTCCTCCCAAACCAGCAGCAGCTCGTCCTCGACGGGTGTTTCGCTTTTCAGCAGGACGTTGCGCTGAGCCAGTGCCTTGTTGTAGCGTATCAGGGCTTCGAGATACTCCTTGTCATACTGCGAAATGACCACATCCATAAAGCGGCGGCGCTCGTCGCTTCCCCCGGCAATCAGATCCGAATCGGCAGGCGACACCATCACCAGCGGCAGAAAGCCGATGTGGTCGGACAGGCGGGTATACTCCTTCTTGTTGCGCTTGAACTGCTTCTTCTGACGGCGCTTCATGCCGCAGTATATCTCCTCCGGACTTCCATCGGCTGCTTCGTAGAACCCCTGAATGACGAAAAAGTCGGCATCGTGGCGGATGTTCTGCGAATCGATGGGGTTGCCCGCGCTCTTACAGAACGACAGGTAATAGACGGCATCCAGCAGGTTGGTCTTGCCCATGCCGTTCTGTCCGAAAAAGCAGTTCAGCTTGGGCGAAAAAGACAGCTCTACCTGCTCCAGATTCTTATAGTTGAGTATCGATATGCGCTTAAGTATCATGTAAATCTATCGCTAAGTTGACGTACAAAGATAGGCCTTCTTACGGAAAAGCGGGCCGAAAATAAAGGTTTTCAGCAGCAAAACAAAAAAAGATGCCGCTAAATTTCGCCGATAACTATAAAAAACTTACTTTTGCGGGTCGAATTCCCTACATAAGAATAATAACAAAAAGTATATATCAAAAATGGCAGAACAAAAAAAGACCAACGAAGCCCTGAACGTGGAAGATGCGTTGACACAGTCAGAGGCATTCCTCATCAAAAACAAGAAAGCAATTATCGGTGCCGTGCTGGCAATCGTCATCATCGTGGCCGGAGTAGTGATGTACAAGAATCTGTATGCACAACCTCGTGAAGAGAAAGCACAGGCTGCCCTGTTCAAAGGACAGGAATATTTCGAAGCCGACAAGTACGAACAAGCCCTCAACGGCGACAGCATCGGTTACAAAGGCTTCCTGAAAGTGGCCGAAGAATACAGCGGAACTGACGCTGCCAACCTGGCCAAGGCTTATGCAGGACTTTGCTACGCTCACCTGGGCAAATACGAAGAAGCTCTGAAAGCACTCGACAGCTTCAGCGGCAACGACCAGTTGGTAGCTCCCGCCATGAAAGGTGCTATGGGTAACTGCTACGCTCAGCTGGGTCAGCTGGACAAAGCCGTATCACTGTTGCTGCAAGCAGCCGAAGAGGCCAACAGCAACGCCATCAGCCCCATCTATCTGCAACAGGCCGGAGAAATCCTGGTGAAGCAAGGCAAGTACGATGATGCCATCAACGCTTACACCACTATTAAGGAAAAATACTTCCGTTCTTACCAATCCATGAACATCGATAAGTACATCGAGCAAGCCAAGTTCATGAAGAAGTAATTGCGCGAAGCATATATACCTTATATATAAGAAATACCGAAAGCACGGAATACATGGAAAAAACACGGAAAGGAGAAGTCCCCGTGGTGTCCGTGTAATCCGTGCTTTCGCTTTATACAAACCGCCTTAAACCAAACTCAAAACCATAACATTTTAACACCTATGGCAACAGCTTACCACAATCTTTCCGACTACGACTTCAACTCAGTACCCAATGCCGAGAAAATGAAATTCGGCATCGTCGTTTCCGAGTGGAACTACAACATTACGGGCGCACTGCTCGAAGGTGCCGTGAAAACTCTGAAAAAACACGGAGCTAAAGAAGAAAACATCCTCATCAAAACCGTTCCGGGCAGTTTCGAACTGACTTTCGGAGCCAGCCAGCTGATCGAATATAGCGAAGTGGACGCAGTTATTGCATTGGGCTGCGTAGTTCGCGGAGATACGCCACATTTTGACTATGTTTGCATGGGAGCAACCCAAGGCATAGCACAATTGAACGCAAGTGGCGATGTACCAGTGATTTACGGTCTGATTACGACCAATACAATGGAGCAAGCCGAGGACCGCGCCGGAGGAAAATTAGGCAATAAAGGCGACGAATGTGCAATTACTGCAATAAAAATGATAGATTTCGCTTGGAGTTTACAAAAATAGTCGTATCTTTGCATCGCAATTGAGAAACAAAGGTGCTTCACCCGAGTAGCTCGAAAGCCAAAGGGCAAATACCAGAGTGGCCAAATGGGGCAGACTGTAAATCTGCTGGCTTACGCCTTCGGTGGTTCGAATCCATCTTTGCCCACATAAATTTGCGGAAGTAGCTCAGTTGATAGAGCATTAGCCTTCCAAGCTGAGGGTCGCGGGTTTGAGTCCCGTCTTCCGCTCTTAATGAAAACCTTGATAGTTAAGCAATTAGCTATCGAGGTTTTCTGCTTTTAGCAGGTTACGAAAACTCGGTTTCGAGCGGTTTCAGAGAGTGCATGTAAACCAAGATGTAAACCGGAAATTTATTATGAACGCCTGTGTTTCAGTAGTTTGCTACAAGTCTAAGACATTATCCAACGGTGAAAATCCATTAATGCTCCAAGTATCTAAAGGAGGAAAGCGTAAATACCAAAGTTTAGGCATATCCATCAATCCTAAATATTGGGACTTCACACGAAACAAACCTAAACCCAACTGTCCTAACAAAGAATATATCCAAAAGATTATCTTGGATAAACAGCGAGAGCTACAACAGCGAATGTTAGAGTTGAATGTGGAACAGAAGGAATATACCACCACTACCCTACTCAATAATGAGAATACCAAGTTTGAATTAAAAACTGTTAGTGAGTTCTATCACGAATTGATAGAGCAATACACACGTGAAGACAAATGTGGAAACCGTCTCATCTACAAAAGTTCTTTCAACTCGCTTAAAGCGTTTACGAAAGGCAAATTAGATATACCTTTCAGCGATATAGATACTTCTTGGCTTAACAAATATGAGAAATGGCTACGCTCCAAAGACAATAAAGAAACCACCATAAGCCTTATGTTTCGTACATTACGCAGTACATATAATAAAGCCATCAAAGCGAAATGTGCCCGAAAATCCGATTATCCATTTGACGAATATAAAATAAACAAGTTCGATACCACAACTCAAAAGAGAGCTATTGCCAAAACAGACGTACTGAAATTCACAACCAAAGTGCAGCCCATTGGAAAGCAGCAATACATGGAGTTGAGCAAAGACATATTCGTGTTCAGTTATCTATGTGGTGGAATCAATTTCACAGACATAGCTAATCTGACAAAAGAGAATATTCAAAATGGCAGGTTACACTATATCCGCCAAAAGACAAAAAAGCTAATCAAAATAGGAATACCGCAGGAAGCCATGCAGATAATCGAAAAATATTCAAAGGAGAGCAAAGGCTATCTATTTCCGATTTTAGACAGCAAGATACACAAGACCGCCCTACAAAAACAGAATAGAATACATAAGATACTTGGTAAAGTCAATAAAAGCCTAAAACTACTCGCAGCAGACTTAGGCGTTGAAGCTAATATCACCACCTATGTTGCTCGCCATTCATTCGCAAGCGTACTAAAGAAATCCGGTGTAAACATAGCACTGATAAGTGAAGCATTGGGGCATTCTGATTTAGCTACCACTCAAATATACTTGGATAGTTTCGATAACGAGCAAGTAGATGAAGCCATGAAGAACTTACTATAACGAAAAAGGAGTCTGTAATCCGCTAAAGATTGCAGACTTTTCTGTTATTTTGCAGCATAACTAATAACAACGCACTATGTCAATAGAAGAACTGCACCAAATAAAAGAACTGCCCGATTTAAAAGTGGCTTGGTATGAAAGCCACAAATGCCTTGATGAGCCACTCTTAGAATATGTATGGGAAGTGGCCAATCACTTTCTACCCGATTATGAAGATATATCTTCCGCACCAGCCATATTTGCCAACAGATATACAGAGAAAGATCTATCTGTCGAAGAAAGATACGAGAGAGCCAAAGAAATGAAAACATCCAAAGGGACTTTGGAAGAATACAAGAAACGAGAATACAAAAAATTGGACGATTCTTTCAAAGAGAAATTTTTATCTAATGAAGATTTACAGAATACCATTGAAGCATATAAATTAGACGTTAGTAAGTTTTGGTATCTACTGCTATTCGTATATGATTTTATAGAAGATATTGGCACAAATGCACCTATTATGGGAAAGTCCGTACTTGAAGACTTTGCTACTTTTCTAACCAAGTTGTGTGATGCATCAAGTATTACTTTAAAGCAAGGCAATAGAAAAAGTTATTATACAGAAAGAGAAGACTTGATAAATATCATTCAAATTGCAGTACATCATTTCAGCGAATCATACGCTAAGATTATAAATAGTAATAAAGACAGAGAAGCAAAAATCGAACAGTTAAAAGAGATAGGCTTGAAAAGCTTTATAGACAATAGCTTGTTATCAAAAATGGATTTCAAAGAAAAGTTCAGTCTTGACATCTCTTATAAAAAATGGATATTCACAGATATGTTTCTGTTCTTCATTGAGAGAAGAAAGGCTACCACCATACCCAATAAAAAGGTAAAGGTATCTAAAGATAAGATGATGCTTGTTTCAAGGCTAATCTATACAGTGGGCTATGATGGCAAAAGATATAATGAAGAATACGATTCAGAGGGCAACAAAAACAGAATGTTATCCAATCTACTAAGAAGATACAAGAATGAGAAATTTCCGTCTGTCATAGCTAATAATTACATGGTAGTTTCTTAAATAACATACATCAAACCATTACAAAAATGCGTACTGAAAGGCTTATTCTTTTCGGTACGCATTTTTTTTACGTACTAAAATAGACATGTTTTCTACACACATGGGCATTAGGCAAAAT
>ENA-UOJS01002065-UOJS01002065.1-human-gut-metagenome-genome-assembly--contig:-C74-NODE-2065-length-14763-cov-18.464169_pt1 | contig 14763 bp, 17 predicted proteins | sample MGYA00242355_ERZ723902 | MGnify/ENA metagenome assembly ERZ723902 | reverse complement strand
TTTGTGTTGGATATATAAAATGAGCTGCCGCACGTTAGTGCGACAGCCCCTTTTCATAATTATTAAGATACCTTGGAAAAACCTGTTACTTTTTACAGTCAAACGATGACAACGCACATTTTTTTACGCCAAGATCGATGTATCCCAAACAAAAGGGGGGCGATTTCAAATCGCGACTTATATGTTCTGTTCTCATTCTACTGTTTATCAGATTTTCCTTAATGTTTATTTGAAAAACACAATAAAAATCTGATTATCCGCTAAAACACAGTATCTATCAGCATTTTCAAGGAAACAAACACATCAATTTACTACTTATTTACTACTAACGAATGAGCCTTGATACGCAAGTTTTCCTAGATATGCAAAGATATGGTACAGCACATCAGTATTGAAACAAGAAAAATTGAATAACTTATAGACTATGGAACGCCTAATATGACGTTCCTTTTCTATTTTCAGCCGTTCTTATGGGACGGCTATTTTATTACCCAAAATGAAAGGAGCATTAAGATTTATGAAAAAGACATTGAAACGATTGTGTACGGGCTTCTTAGCTCTTGCAACTGTCGTTACTGCTTTACCGACTACACTCGTTCATGCAGAAAGCAAGCAATACTGGACGGAGTCAAAAGAGCGTGTCGGTATCGTTGAAAAAGTAATGAATGACGGTTCGATTGGTTCTACTTTTAATGAGGGACATTTGACCGTTGAGGGCGAGGACGCTTACTGTATTGACATTAACACAGACTTTAAGAATGGTTACAAGACCAGAGCTGACGCAAGCTCACGCATGAGTGCCGACCAGATAAGCGACGTTGCCTTATCTATCGAATATGTAAAACAGTACACAGACAGCCACAGCGGAATAAGCAAAAATCACGCTTACCTTTTAAGACAGCTTGTAGTCTGGCAGAGATTGAGCGTACATCTTGGCTGGCAATGTGATAACGTGCGAGCTTCTTATGATGAAATTCCAAAGGCAACGCAGGACGAAGTTTTCTCTGGTGCAAGAGCCTTTGTCAAAAAAAATAAAGGACGCTATGAATGTGGCGGTTATATCTACTCTGGCGAGGGGCAGGAATTGGGACAATTCTGGGCGAAGCTGAATGTCGGAAATGCGAAATTACAAAAGACTTCCAGTAATACTAGCATTACAGACGGTAACGGGAATTACTCTATTGCAGGTGCAACCTATGGTGTCTTTTCTGATAAGGACTGCACGAAACAGCTTGCTCCCCTTACGACTGATGAAAACGGAAATACAGATATTGTAGAGGTAAAAGCAGGCACAGTCTATATCAAGGAATTATCCGCACCAGCAGGATATAAAGTGGATAAAACTGTATATTCCTTAAAGGTTGAAGCTGGAAAGACAGCAACATTGAAAGTATCTGATACGCCAAAAGTAACGGACACTTTGATTGAGCTTTTCAAGATTGATATGGAAACACAGAAAGACAATCCGCAAGGGAACGCTTCTTTAGCAGGTGCGGAATTTACATGGAAGTATTATGCAGGCTTCTATACTAAAGACAATCTCCCTGCCGAAGCTACTCGTACATGGGTTACAAAGACAATCGCTGAAACAGACAGCGACGGGACAACTCACTACATCACAAAATTAGCGGACGCATACAAGGTATCTGGCGATAGCTTCTATATGCAGGACGGCAAGGAGGTTCTTCCACTTGGAACGCTAACCGTTGAGGAAACGAAAGCTCCAAACGGCTACTTATTAGAGGGTGCATATATGCAGGCTGGCGATAAGTCCGAACAGATTAAGGGCTTATATGTAACACAGATTACCGAGGACGGCGACCTTGCCGTATTATCTGGAAGTAACCAGTTTTCCGTATCAGACAAGGTTATCCGTGGCGGTGTCAAAATTCAGAAACGAGATTTAGAAACGGGCGATACAAAGCCACAAGGAAGTGCCACTCTGAAAGATACTGTCTTTGACATCATTTCCTTAAATGATAATTCTGTTTTGGTTGAGGGCAAGCTATATAAGAAAAATGAAGTGGTAAAAACTATTCGTACAGATATTGAGGGTATCGCTTCTACCTCTTCTGACCTCTTACCTTATGGAAAATTCCGTATTGTTGAGAGTGAAGCTCCCGACGGTTACTTAACTGACGGTGCAAAACCGATTGATTTTACAATCACAGAAAATGGAAAAATCGTGGACTTAACCGACGAAGCTCATTCTATCTACAATCAGATTAAGCGTGGAGATATTGAGGGTGTAAAAATCGGTGCAGGCACACATAAGCGTCTTGCTGATGTTCCTTTTAGGATCACAAGCAAGACAACGGGCGAAAATCATGTTGTGGTAACTGATGATAACGGGCAGTTTTCCACTTCTGCTGACTGGGCTTCTCATAAGCACAATACAAACGCAGGCAAGACCAGTGAGGACGGTGTGTGGTTTGGGACTTCTGAACCAGACGACAGCAAGGGGGCATTACCTTATGATACCTATATCATTGAAGAAATGCGTTGCGATAGTAACAAAGGCTTTAAACTTATCCCACCTTTTGAAATCGTGGTATCAAGAAATAACCTTGTGATTGATTTAGGAACGCTAACTGATGAATACGAAAAAGAAATCTCTATTCATACCACAGCGACCAGCAAAGACGGCGAAAAGACTATCCTTGCAGGAAAAGAGGTTACAATCGTTGATACTGTCAAATTAGACGGACTTACAAAAGGCACAAAGTATCAGTTGAAAGGCTGGCAGATGTTAAAGGAAGAAAACGCCGAGCTTATCATTGACGGGAAACGTGTAGAAAACGATTATACCTTTGTCGCTGATGATGAAGAAATGAAAGTGGAAATTTCCTATACATTCAATGCGTCTGCTTTAGGTGGCAAAAACCTTGTTACCTTTGAAGAATTATATGATTTCAGCAATCCAGACGAACCCGTAAAAGTTGCAGAACACAAAGACATTGAGGACGACGGGCAAACGGTACTTATCACAGAGCGTATCATCAAGATACATACTACCGCTACCGATAAGGACGGCAACAAAGAGCTTAAAGCAGGAAAAGACGTTACAATCATTGATACCGTAACCTTAGAGGGCTTAGAAGTCGGTACACAGTACAAACTTGTGGGCTGGCAGATGTTGAAAGAAGAAAATGCAGAACTTCTTATCAATGGAAAACGTGTGGAAAGTGATTACACTTTTATTGCTGACAGCGAAACTATGAAAGTGGAAGTTGCTTTTACGTTTGACGCTACTTCTCTTGACGGCAAACAGCTTGTAACTTTTGAGGAATTATACGATTTAAGCAATCCAGACGAGCCGAAGAAAGTTACCGAGCATAAGGATATTGAGGATAAGGGACAGACGATTACTTTTAAGGAAAAGCCAGAAGAACCAGAGAAACCCGAAACACCACCGACACCGGAAAAGCCTAACAGACCTAGCGACAGTCCCAAAACGGGCGACAGTACAAATGTAATGGCATTTATCGTGATGTTGCTTGTGTCTGCTGGTGGACTGGCTGGAACATATCTTTACAAACGCCGTAAAATGAAGAAATCATAAGGCGGTAACGGTATGAGCAAAGAAAAATCACGCTCTCCGCCGAAGCTGTCAAACGGCAGATTTTTGCTTATTCTGGCTTGTCTGCCTACAACCTGCAAGAACACGGATAGTCAAGGGTGCGTAAGCATTGATTTTACCCTTTACTATCTGGGGAATTGCTGGTACTTCCCAAAGCGCCAGAATAAGAAATCACAATTAAAAAACTTATCAAATATAGAAAGAAACGAGGTAAAACAGTATGGAAATGAAATATGTCGTGCCAGATATGGCACAGTCTTTTGGAACTCTTGAATTTGCAGGCGAAAGCGAGCCAGTCTTTGAAAGAGATAAAAATAATCGCAGGGTCTTAGCCAGACGAAGCTATAACCTTTATTCCGACGTACAGAAAGGCGAGAATGTTGTGGTAGAAATTCCCGTGCAGGCTGGCGAAAAGAAGTTCAAGTATGAGCAGAAAGTAAAACTTGTCAATCCGAAGTTATACGGCAGAGGTTACGCAATCGGGGATATGGGACATACCGATTATGTATTAGTTGCTGATGATATTGTAGCAGTTGAAGAAAAGTAAAGGAGTGAAGAATTTATGAGATTATCAAACGGGTTTGTTATTGACAAAGAGAAAACATTTGGAGAATTAAAATTTACAGCGGTGCGTGATGTGTTCTTGCAGAACGAGGACGGGACACCGAGTACCCAGCTTAAAAAGCGTATCTATGATTTGAAGTGCAGTCTGCATGGTGGAATTATCCCCGTGTCTGTACCGCCAGAAGTACCGTTAAGAGAATTTCCGTACAATGCAGTTGTAGAGCTTGTCAATCCGGTAGCAGATACGGTATCAAGAAAAACTTATACGGGTGCAGATGTGGACTGGTATGTAAAGGCAGAGGATATTGTGTTGAAGAATAAAGGCAATCAGAACGCAGGCAGTCCACAAAACCATACACCGCAGGGACAGCCGAAAAAATAGTATTGCTAAATAGATTTTCATTGTAGTGGATATTTGGAACTGTTATAATATGGATATGAAGAAATGGACAAATATGAAGTTTTGGAGGTAAGACATGAAATATTTAGGCACAATTTTAGTTGCATATATCGTTTTATTTATTTTAGATATAATGCAAAAAAGAAATCATAAAACAACAAAATCTTTAAATAAATTTTCTATTCGAACAATATCAGATGTATCATTTATATGTGCAATAGGTGCTTTGTTTGTACTTGTTGTCTTTATTTGGGGATTTTGGAGTGAACCTGAAAATTTTTGTTCTAAAAGATATTTGATGTTCATTATCCCATTTTCTATTATTTGGTTTGGAGTTACTCTTTTTGGTATGATTGCTCCTTTAAAGGGAGTGTGGGAGATAAAAGTTGAAGAAGATAATATCACGGTTATTAAAATGTTTATTTTTAGAAGATATTGGAAAATATCAGACATATCTTATTGTAAAATGAAACGCGGTGGTATGAATGTGTATGTCAATGGAAGAAAGAAAAAAGCATTTTTTGTTGATGGTATGACAGACCATTTTGATAACTTTATAAAACGGATGGAAAAAGAGGGAAAAGAGATTATTATTCCAGAGCCAAAAGATACGAATTGAGTTGCTGGAATAGTAAATTCGAGTTTGAAAACTTCATATCCATATACACAAAGCAGTTAGTCTTAGGATTGACTGCTTTTTTTCATACCCAGAAAGGAGTGATTGATTTATGCAAAAGATTTTTAACAAAGGACACCGTATCAGAGCCAGCGACAAGCACCTTGTTTACCACTTTTCCATAGGAACGCTTCTGTTTGTATTCGTGGCGGTTCTCCTGCTACTGAATATGAAACAGCTCATGCGTACCGATTGGGAGCATTTCAGCTTGTCTGAGAATGGCTTGACCCTCTTCATATGTAAAGGCAGAGGATATTGTATTGAAGAATAAAGACAACCAGAACGCAGGCAGTCCACAGAACCCTACACCGCAGGGACAGCCGAAAAAATAACATTGTAAAAAATTAAGAAATTCTTTTGCTTATCTTTGAGATTTTATTCATAATTGTATGATAATATATTAGATATAGTTTCAGAGAGGAGTGAGAATAATGATTATAATGATGGCTATTCCTATTATTTTAACTGTGGTTCCAGTAATGCTATATCAAGTAATTTTATCGTTGTGTAAGAGAAAATCAACTTCTACACATTATTTTTGGACTTACACTATGATGATTTATATATGGCTTGTTTTTTCTGTTACGGGTATCGGTTCTGTATGGGATATTATTTCAAAAGGTGGTTTGATTGAAACTTTTCAACAAGCAAATATAGGAATTATCCCATTTCAGTCAGACGGTTTATTCACTTATTGCATGAATATAATTATGCTTATGCCGTTAGGATTTCTATTGCCGTATATATGGAGAAATTTTAGAAATCCGATAAAAGTAGCCTTAACAGGATTGGCATTTTCAATATTTATCGAATTTGCTCAATTACCAACTAATCGTTTGGTAGATATTGATGATTTGCTGATGAATACATTAGGTGCGGTTTTAGGATATGTAGTGTGGAAAATGATTGGAAATCATTTCTTTAATAAAAAAGAAAAACAGCGAACTATTTCATTGGGAAACTTCGAGCCAGTTATCTATTTGGTGTTAGCTTGTGCATGTAATTTTCTACTATATAATTGGACATGGTTTCTTTAGAAATAAAGTGGTTAGTCTATATGATTGACCACTTTTTTATACCCAGAAAGGAGTGATTGATTTATGCAAAAGATTTGGAATAAAGGACACCGTATCAGAGCCAGCGACAAGCACCTTGTCTATCATTTTTCCATAGGGACGCTTCTGTTTATGTTCGTGGCGGTTCTATTGCTGTTGAATATCAAACAGCTCATGCGTACCGATTGGGAGCATTTCAGCTTGTTAGAGAATGGCTTGACGCTCTCCCCTTACAACTTCATAACCATACTGATAGCGACTGGTGTTTGTACATTGGTCGCTTTTCTGTATTATCGCTTCTGCTACGACAGTTTCAAGAAGCTCCTACACCGTCAAAAGCTGGCAAGAATGATACTGGAAAATAAGTGGTATGAAGCCGATACCGTACAAGACAGCGGTTTTTTTACTGACCTGCAAAGCAGATCAAGGGAAAAAATCATCTGGTTTCCAAAGATTTATTATCAAATGGAAAAGGGATTGCTTCATATCCGCTGTGAAATCACATTAGGAAAATATCAAGACCAGCTTTTACGGTTAGAGGATAAATTAGAAAGTGGCTTGTATTGCGAGCTGACCGACAAGACCTTGCATGACGGCTATATCGAATATACCCTGCTTTATGATATGATAGCGAACCGCATTACCATTGATGAAGTACGGGCAGAAAACGGTTGTCTTAGATTGATGAAAAATCTTGTCTGGGAATATGACGCACTCCCTCACGCTCTGATTGCTGGTGGGACTGGTGGTGGTAAAACTTATTTTCTGCTGACACTCATTGAAGCTCTACTGCATACCAACGCTGTCCTTTACATCTTAGACCCGAAAAATGCGGACTTAGCAGACTTGGGGACAGTTATGGGAAATGTGTATCATACCAAAGAAGAAATGATAGATTGCGTCAATGCCTTTTATGAGGGCATGGTACAGCGAAGTGAGGAAATGAAGCAACACCCGAACTATAAGACGGGAGAAAACTACGCCTATCTGGGACTGCCACCCTGCTTTCTTATCTTTGATGAATATGTGGCATTTTTTGAAATGCTGGGGACAAAAGAAAGCGTGAGCTTACTTAGCCAGTTAAAGAAAATCGTTATGTTAGGGCGACAAGCAGGTTATTTCCTTATCGTCGCCTGCCAGCGTCCAGACGCAAAGTATTTTTCAGACGGTATCAGAGATAACTTCAATTTCCGTGTGGGACTTGGACGTATCAGCGAATTAGGTTACGGTATGCTGTTTGGTTCAGATGTGAAAAAGCAGTTTTTCCAGAAGCGTATCAAGGGGCGTGGCTATTGTGATGTGGGAACAAGCGTTATCAGTGAATTTTACACGCCTTTAGTCCCGAAAGGACATGATTTTTTGCAGACTATCGGCTCTCTTGTACAAGCAAGGCAGGACGGGACGGCGACGTGCGAAGCGAAAGGCGACGGCACGGACTAGCCGTTGCTGGTGTGGCGTAAGCCACGCCAGCAGTTAAAACCCCTCGGTATCTAACAGAGGGGTACGTTTGCAAATAGACAATAGACAAAAAACATAGGAAACATAAGGCTTCTGGCATGATTTCCTAGTAAAAATCAGTTGTGAAGTCGCCTTAAAAAACTTCACACTTTACAGATTGGGGGTATGGTTCTGAATGAAGAACAATGGATAAAAGAATTACGGGAGAAACGGATTGCTTACGGTATCTCACAAGGCAGGTTGGCGGTGGCTTCGGGTATCACAAGGGAATATCTCAACAAGATAGAAAGCGGAAAAATGAAGCCGTCAAAGGAACTTCTGGAAACTTTGCATAAGGAACTGGCAAGGTTCAATCCAGAAGCACCGCTTACCATGCTGTTTGATTATGTGAAAATTCGTTTTCCCACGCTGGATATACAGCACATCATCAAAGATATATTAAAACTGAATATCAATTATATGCTCCATGAAGATTACGGACGTTACAGTTATACGGAGCATTATTCTTTAGGGGACATCTTTATCTATACGTCGGCTGACGAAGAAAAAGGTGTCCTTTTAGAGTTAAAGGGGCGTGGTTGCAGGCAGTTTGAAAGTTACCTGTTAGCACAACAAAGAAGCTGGTATGACTTTCTCATGGACGCACTCGTAGACGGTGGCGTGATGAAGCGTATCGACCTTGCTATCAACGACCATACGGGCATTTTAGATATTCCAGAGCTTGCGGAAAAATGCAGAAAACAGGAATATATTGGAAAGTCCAGAAGCTATAAGTTTTATCAGTCGGGCGAGCTTATCAAGCACAGAGAGGACGACAGAGAATATATGGGACGTACCCTTTATCTTGGTTCGCTGAAATCAGATGTGTATTTCTGTATCTATGAAAAGGACTATGAGCAGTACGTCAAGTTAGGGACACCGCTTGAAGAAGCCGACATTATCAACCGTTTTGAGATACGACTTCGCAATGAACGTGCCTATTATGCAGTACGAGATTTGCTGACCTATTATGACGCAGAACAGACCGCCTTTTCTATTATCAACCAGTATGTGCGGTTTGTTGATGAAGAACCAGACAAGCGAAAAAATGACTGGAAACTCAATGACCGCTGGGCTTGGTTTATCGGCGATAATCGGCAAAGTCTGAAGCTGACGACAAAGCCAGAGCCTTACACCTTAGACCGTACATTGCGGTGGGTACAAAGGCAGGTAGCACCGACCTTGAAAATGCTGAAAAAGATTGATAAAGGAAACGGTACAGACTACATGGAAACAATCGAACAGCAAGCAAAGCTCACAGAAAAGCATGAAATGATAATCAAACAGCAGACGACCCCTGCAAAAGATTTAGTAGAAAGTTAGGAGTGATAAAAAATGTGGGTATTATTAAAAGACTTCCTGCTGGTATCTATGGGAATGGGTATCGGCGTAGTCTTGATGTGTATTTTGAATGTCGGCAAAGAAGCTGACTATGAAATGAAACAATTAGAAGAAAGCGAGGACAAATAACATGAATTTCGGAAACAATTTGTATCAATGGTTTTTATCAAACGCACAGAGCTTAGTGCTTATGGCGATTGTGGTTATCGGTATCTACTTAGGGTTCAAGCGTGAGTTTTCAAAGCTCATTGGCTTCTTGGTAGTTGCCTTGATTGCTGTCGGTTTGGTATTCAATGCTGGCGGTGTGAAAGATGTACTGTTAGAGCTGTTCAATAAGATTATCGGTGCGTAAAATTTTATTGTGGTGCTGATATGCGAATGTTATAATGTGGATATGAAACACAGTATCTAGGAGTGATGGAATGAAATATATAATGCTTCATGGTTTGGGACAATCTTCTGAAAGTTGGAGTGATACCGTAAAAGTATTCAATGATGATTTTGAAGTTTTATGCCCTAATTTATCAGATTGGCTTTTTGGGAAAACACCATGTTATGATACATTGTATCGGACATTGGAAACATACTGTGAACAGTTTGAAGAACCGCTAAATATTTGTGGACTTTCTTTAGGTGGTATTCTTGCTATGCAGTATGCGATAGAACACCCAGAAAAAATGAACTCATTAGTGTTAATAGGCACAACAATATGAAATGCCAAAGTATCTGTTAAAAATGCAAAATCTGATATTCCGTATTATGCCTTGTTCAGCATTTGAAAAAATGGGCTTTCAGAAAACAGATTTTATCAATCTATGCAAATCTATGACGGAACTTAGTTTTAAACATAAACTGAAAAAAATATCATGTTCGGTACTTGTTGTCTGTGGCGATAAGGATAAGATGAATAAAAAAGCTTCTTTAGAATTGCAACAACAGATAGAAAACGCAGAAATAGCTATTATTGAAAATGCAGGACATGAAGTAAATACAGATAACCCAACACTACTAGGGCAAAAGTTAAATGTATTTTTCAAACAATATGTCTGATAAACAATTTCATATCCATACACACAAAGCAGTTAGTCTTAGGATTGACTGCTTTTTTCTTACAAAAATTTCAGATTGGAGTGATGAAATGATATACTCTTAGAACTTTTCAACAAGATTATCGAAGCATAAAATTTTGTTGTAGTGCTTATATGTGAATGGTATAATCGGGGTATGAAAAAAGATAAAATAGATTAGGAGTCAAGTTATGGATTATATCATAAGGGAAATTAAAAAAGCAGAATATGATTTACTCAATGACTTTTTGTATGAAGCAATTTATATTCCAGACGGTGTTGAGCCACCACCTAAATCAATAATTAACTGTCCAGAATTACAAGAATATGTTTTTGAATTTGGAAAGCGAAAAGATGATAGGGCTTTAGTTGCGGAAGTTCAAGGAAATGTCGTAGGTGCTATTTGGGTACGAATAATGAACGATTACGGACACATTGACAATGATACACCGTCCCTTGCTATGTCTGTTTTTCAAAAGTATAGAGGACAAGGGATTGGAACTTCATTATTGCAACAGTTATTGTTGGTGGAAAAATCTTTTGGTTATTCAAAAATTTCCTTATCTGTTCAGAAAAATAATTATGCAGTAAAAATGTATAAGAAAGCAGGTTTTCTTGTTGTTGATGAAAACAGCGAAGAATATATTATGACTATAAATCTATAACAAACAATCTAGTTTACAATTTCATATCCCTACACACAAAGCAGTTAGTCTTAGGATTGACTGCTTTTTTCTTACCAAAATTTCAGATTGGAGTGATGAAATGAACGATATTTTTAAGGATATGCAGGCAAAAGTCGGCTGTGAATACATTTCCGACCTGCCCTCTTACAAACGTAAGGTGTGGCAGGAAATGAAACGACTGAACCCTGCCAACTATGAAGAAAGACAGTTAGAAGATTTTTCAAAGTATGTGTTTGGTATGTCGTACCAGACCTTAAAAGATGTGATGAAACAACAGAAAGGACGTGAGGAACAATGCAGGAAACAAGGGTGCTGGTGGAAACGAAAGGAACAACTGGCGAAGAAACAATATCATACTGGTTCGACCTGCCGATAGATGTTGCCGAGTTTGAAGAAAAGTTAGGTATCGGTGCAGAAAGTGGGGATTACCGTATTATCGAAAAGGTGTTGCCTTATGCTGATGAAGTCCACGAACATACAAGAGTGTATCAGCTCAACGAATTAGATTTTATGTACCGCCAGCTTTCAAGCGATATGCAGGAAGAATATGTATCACTTCTTACGGTGTTTGAGAATTTAGAAGCACTTTATATTTGCAGGAACGTGATTACGGTTTATCCCGACTGCAAAAGCATGATTGATGTTGCAAGGCAAAAGCTGATGAACGACCCGACGTTCAAACATTTATCCGAGGACTGTAAAGAATACTATTTTGACTTTGAAGCCTACGCTTCTCACTTGCAGGAACACGGAAAATTTTTAGTAACAGAACACGGTATCTTTGAACTGCCAGAGTAGGAAATGAGGTGGTGCTTATGATTGATGATATGGCGGTTTACATTACTAATCTTGGCAAATACAATGAGGGCTATTTAGTCGGCGCTTGGTTCACGTTTCCCATTGACGAGGAAGATGTAAAAGAAAAAATCGGCTTGAATGAACAGTATGAGGAATACGCAATCCATGATACCGACAACTTCCCCATTGCGATTGGCGAGTATGTTTCCATTGAAGAACTGAACTCTATGTATGAAATGATAGAGGAACTTCCCGATTATATCATAGAGTGTCTGGACGAATTTATCAGCCACTATGGGACGCTGGAAGAAGTCGTGGAACACAAGGACGATATTTATTATTATCCCGACTGTGAAACCATGACAGACGTTGCCTACTACTACATAGACGAATTGCAGGCACTTGGCGACATTCCACCCCACTTACAGAACTACATTGACTATGAAGCCTACGGGCGAGATTTGGATATGGGTGGTTGCTTTATTGAAACAAGCCGAGGTATGTGCGAGATACCATACTAACGCTGGAAGATCAGCGACAAGCATTGTTGCTACTGACAGCGTATTTCTCTTTTAAGGGACAGTCTGAAACATGGCTGTCCTTTTCTATTTTGAAAGGAGCTGAAAGAACTTGAAAAAGATTAAATCTTATACGGGTATCTGGAACGTGGAAAAAGTCTTGTATGCAATCAATGACTTTAACTTGCCCTTTCCCGTTACCTTTACACAGATTACATGGTTTGTGATTACAGAATTTATCATCATTCTGTTTGGGGATATTCCCCCACTTTCCATGATTGAGGGAGCATTTCTTAAATACTTTGGTATTCCTGTTGCTCTCACTTGGTTTATGTCGCAGAAAACCTTTGACGGAAAGAAGCCGTACAGCTTTTTGAAATCACAGATAACCTATGCGTTAAGACCCAAAATCACTTATGCAGGAAAAGCCGTAAAACTGCATAAGCAGATACTCAATGAAACAATCACGGCAGTAAGGAGTGTGAACTATGTTCCCGATAAAATATATTGACAACAACCTTGTCTGGAACAAGGACAATGAGGTATTTGCCTACTATGAGCTGATACCGTACAACTATTCTTTCCTATCCGCAGAGCAGAAATTTATCGTGCATGACAGCTTTCGACAGCTAATCGCACAGTCCCGTGAGGGTAAAATTCATGCGTTGCAGATTGCCACAGAAAGCTCCATACGAAGTATGCAGGAGCAGTCAAAGAAGCTGGTAACGGGAAAATTAAAGGAAGTTGCCTGCCAGAAGATAGACGAGCAGACCGAAGCGTTAGTATCTATGATTGGGGACAATCAAGTGGACTACCGCTTTTTTCTTGGCTTTAAGCTCATGGTTACGGAAGAACAGCTCAATCTGAAGAACATGAAAAAATCGGTGTGGCTGACGTTCACGGAATTTCTCCATGAAGTGAACCATACGCTGATGAATGATTTTGTTTCCATGCCGAATGATGAAATCAACCGTTACATGAAAATGGAAAAGTTACTGGAAAATAAAATCTCCCGTCGCTTTAAGGTGCGTCGCTTGGAAATCAATGATTTTGGGTATCTCATGGAACATCTTTACGGCAGGGACGGTATCGCTTATGAAGATTATGAGTACCAGCTACCAAAGAAGAAATTGAAGAAAGAAACGCTGATAAAATACTACGACCTTATCCGTCCGACAAGATGTGTGATTGAAGAAAGCCAGCGGTATTTACGATTGGAACATGAGGATAAGGAAAGCTATGTGTCCTACTTTACCGTCAATGCGATTGTAGGTGAGCTTGATTTTCCGTCAAGTGAAATCTTCTATTTCCAGCAACAGCAATTCACATTCCCCGTTGATACTTCTATGAATGTAGAAATCGTGGAGAACAGAAAGGCTCTTACCACAGTAAGAAATAAGAAAAAGGAATTGAAAGACCTTGACAATCACGCTTATCAAGCAGGAAGTGAAACCAGCTCAAATGTGGTGGACGCTTTAGACAGCGTGGACGAGCTGGAAACGGACTTAGACCAGAGCAAAGAAAGTATGTATAAGTTAAGCTACGTGATACGGGTGTCTGCACCCGATCTTGACGAGCTGAAACGCCGTTGTGATGAAGTCAAGGACTTTTACGACGACCTCAATGTAAAGCTGGTGCGTCCTGCTGGGGATATGCTGGGGCTTCATTCTGAATTTCTTCCAGCCAGCAAGCGATATATCAATGACTACGTGCAGTATGTAAAATCAGATTTTTTAGCTGGGCTTGGCTTTGGAGCGACACAGCAGTTAGGGGAAACTACGGGTATCTATATGGGCTATTCCGTTGATACGGGAAGAAATGTGTACCTGCAACCGTCTTTAGCTTCGCAGGGCGTAAAAGGCACAGTTACAAATGCCCTTGCTTCTGCTTTTGTCGGTTCGCTTGGCGGTGGTAAGTCGTTCTGCAACAATCTTCTGGTGTATTATTCGGTTCTCTTTGGGGGACAAGCGGTTATCTTAGACCCAAAATCAGAGCGTGGCAACTGGAAAGAAACGCTCCCAGAAATCGCCCATGAAATCAATATCGTAAACTTAACCAGCGACAAGGACAATGCAGGACTTCTTGACCCATTTGTGATTATGAAAGACAAAGAGGACGGAGCGACGCTGGCAAAAGAAATTTTAACATTCTTAACGGGTATCTCTACCCGTGACGGAGATAAATTTCCTGTGCTTATTAGTGCAATCAGCAATGTATCTGAAAGCGAACACCGAGGGCTGTTAAATGTTATCACAGAATTACGGAAAGAAAATACGCCGATTGCGAACCATATTGCAAATCATATTGCCAGTTTTACGAACTATGATTTTGCACATTTATTGTTTTCAGACGGGACAGTAAAAAATACAATCAGCCTAGATAATCAGCTCAATATCATTCAAGTAGCGGACTTAGTATTGCCAGATAAAGACACCACTTTTAATGAATACACAACCATTGAATTATTATCGGTGTCTATGCTGATTGTGATTAGTACCTTTGCACTCGACTTCATTCACAGCGACAGAAGCATTTTTAAGATTGTAGACCTTGATGAAGCGTGGGCGTTCTTAAATGTGGC
>ENA-UOJS01002063-UOJS01002063.1-human-gut-metagenome-genome-assembly--contig:-C74-NODE-2063-length-14790-cov-13.821717_pt1 | contig 14790 bp, 19 predicted proteins | sample MGYA00242355_ERZ723902 | MGnify/ENA metagenome assembly ERZ723902 | reverse complement strand
CCGGCAGGCGGTAAGATTTTAGCACTGAATGGCGGGCGCGTCAAGGATAGAAATCGGGGCTGGGGCGGAAGAATGGGCGGAAGTCCGGTTTTTGGGACAGTATGACATTCGGGCGGATAGAAAATTTCGCCGATTCTTTGTATGTTCTGCCATATTGCAAAAATAGAACAAATGTTTTAATATACAAATACTGCCTCATACATCAGCTGCCGGAAGAACGGAACGGAATTTTAGGAGTGGATGCAGAATGACGAAACACCGAGCAGACAGACAGGACGCATGGGAAACGGCGGACGAGCGGATCGTCCGGCTGTTTGCGGCGCTGAGCCGGGAGGAAAAACAGCAGTTTCTTACTTTTTTTGAAAACGCTCTAAAAACGCGATCATGGCCTGCTTCAGATCATCGTCAGCATGGGAAAGAAGCTCCCTGAGCTGTGCGTCGAGCGGGTCCTCCTCACCGGACGGTGCGCCGGTGGGGAGCATTTTTTTATCCGTCGCGCCGGTGAGGTAGGCGGGCGTTGTGCCGAGGGCGGCGGCGACGATCTGGAGCTGGTCGGCGCTGGGCTCGGATTTGCCGGCCTTCCAGTCCTGGCAGACGGTCGGCGTGCGGCCGATGCGGCGGGCGATGGACGCCTTGGTCACGCCCGTCTCGCGGATCAGCGCTTCGAATCTGCTATAAATAAACAAAACAGACACCTCGCATTTGTGCAAAATAGAGAATCAAATAAAAATGCGACATACCTCCCTTGACAATCGCATATAAATGCGATACACTCAGGGGGCAGGTGCGGAGAGCGCTGCGGGCCGGAAGCAAACAGGCTCGTGGGCCAGGGAATCAGAGGGAACGGCGCCGCAGCCGGAGATTCATGCAGATTTATTGTATCCGGCGCGGCGCGTTTTGTCAACTGCGTATCGCATAAAAATATGATTTCGGGAGGTGTGGGAGGATGATGCGCGGCTGTGTCTGCCGGTGGTGCGGCGAGGCCGTTACGGAGGCGGACGAGCGGTATGAGGCGATGGACGGCACGGCGGTGCACGCGGAATGCATGGAGGCGCTTTTGCTGGAGACGGTGGGGGTGGAGGCACTGGCGGAGCGCATGGGGTATGAACACAGACGGGAGGTGGAGATGGATGCAGAACGGAGAGAAGGGCTTTGAGCCGGTATGGTGCCCGTTTTACCGGGAGGACAGCGGCAGGAGCATTTACTGCGAGGGAATCACGGACGAGAGCTTTCTGCGGCTGACGTTCGCTTCGGGGCGGGCGAAGCGGCAGCAGATGGAGATCTTCTGCCGGACGAAAAACTGCGAGAAATGCGAGCTTTATACGGCCATCAACGCGAGGTATGCGGATGACTGAGGAAAAGGCCGGAAAGGCACGCCGGGATCCCATTGAAAAGGCGTCCGGAAATCTGGAAAAGGCGCTGGAAACGATCTCGAAGCGGCTGCTGGAGCAGATCAAAGACGGCGAAACGCCGAGCAGGGAGCTGGGCGAGCTGGCAAAGGTGATGAAGCAGGCGGTCGAGATTCGGCAGGAGCTGCAGGAGGAGCACGGCGGGCAGGAGACGGGCGTGCGCGTGGTATTTGAGCGGGAAGCGGAGGAATTTTCGGAATGACGGAGCTGCGGATCGGCGCGCCGAATGAGAAGCAGAGGCGGTTTTTACTGGACCGGCACCGGCACATCGCCTATGGCGGGGCCAGAGGCGGCGGGAAGAGCTGGGCTGTGCGCACAAAGGCGAAGCTGCTGGCGCTGCGGTATGCGGGGATCAAGCTTTTGATCGTGCGCAGGACGCTGCGGGAGCTGCAGAACAACCATATCGACCCGCTGCGGCAGGAGCTGGCGGGGATCGCGAAATATAAGGCGGCGGACAAGCGGTTCGAATTTCCAAACGGGTCGACGATCACGTTCGGCTACTGTGCGTGCGACGGCGATATGGGGCAGTATCAGGGCGCGGAATACGACGTGGTGTTTCTCGACGAGGCCGGGCAGCTGCAAAAGGCGTGGATCGACGCGATCAATGCCTGCGTGCGCGGGACAAACGGGCTGCCGAAGCGGACGTACTACACGCTGAACCCCGGCGGGTCGGGGCACGGATATTTTAAACGGCTGTTCATCGACCGCCGGTTCGAGGCGGGAGAGGAGCCGGAGAATTACAGCTTTGTGCAGGCGCTGGTGACGGATAACCGGGCGCTGATGCGGCAGCAGCCGGAGTATCTGAAGCAGCTGGAAACGCTGCCGCCGAAGCTGCGCGAGGCGTGGCTGTATGGGTCGTGGGACGTGTATGAGGGGCAGTTTTTTGAGGACTTCCGCGACGTGCCGGAACACTATGAGGACCGGCAGTGGACGCACGTGATCGAGCCGTTTGCGCCGGACAAGGGGTGGACGGTCTGCCGGAGCTATGACTTCGGGTATGGAAAGCCGTTTTCCTGTGCGTGGTGGGCGGTCGACTATGACGGGGTCCTCTACCGGATCCTGGAGCTCTACGGCTGCACGCGGACGCCGAACGAGGGCGTCAAGTGGACGCCGGACCGGCAGTTTGCCGAGATCCGGCGGATTGAGACGGAGCATCCGTGGCTCAAGGGCCGGGAGATCACGGGCGTGGCGGACCCGGCGATCTGGGACGCCTCGCACGGGGAAAGCGTGGCGCAGACGGCGGCGCGGTACGGCGTGTATTTTACGCCGGGCGACAACGAGCGCATCGCGGGCTGGATGCAGTGCCATTACCGGCTGCAATTCGACGAAAACGGGTACCCGCGCATGTATGTGTTCAAAAATTGCAGGGCGTTTATCCGGACGGTGCCGCTGATGCTGTATTCGCAGACGCGGCCGGAGGATCTGGACACGGCGATGGAGGATCATGTGTGCGACGAATGGCGGTATTTCTGTATGTCGCGTCCGGTGAAGCCAATGATGCAGGCGCAGACGGCGGCGGTCTGGTCAGACCCGCTGAATCAAATCAGAAGCTAGGAGGAAGCAATGGAGGTACGGACAACAGGCGTTCCCATCATTGGGGCGCGGGAGCTGCGGCGGGCGGCGGACATTCTGCGCCGCTACAAGCAGGGCAAGCAGAATCTGGAACGGCGCATCATCGCCGACGAGGACTGGTGGAAGCTACGGCAGTGGCGGCAGTTTTCGGATAAGGGAAACCCGAATGACGACCGGCCCGCGTCCGGGTGGCTGTTCAACGTCATCATGGGCAAGCACGCGGATGCGGTCGCGGCCTATCCGGGGCCGGTCATCCGACCGCGCGAGCCGGACGACCGGCAGGAGGCGCAGATGCTCTCGTCGATCATCCCGTGCATTCTGGAGCAGAACGACTTTGAGGAGGTCTATTCCGACACGTGCTGGCAGAAGATGAAGCAGGGTACAGGCGTGTGGGGCGTGTACTGGGATCAGGAGAAGCTCGGCGGACTGGGGGATATCTCCATCCGGCCCGTGAATGTGCTGAATCTGTTCTGGGAGCCGGGCGTGACGGATATCCAGAGGTCGCAGAATGTGTTTTATCTGGAGCTGGAGGACAACGAGACGCTGCTGGCGGCGTATCCGCAGCTGGCGGGGAAGCTCGGCGGGAGCAGCGCGGTGCTTTCGCGGTACCGGACGGACGATGCGGTCGATCTTTCGGAGAAGACGCTGGTGGTGGACTGGTATTACAAGAAGCGTGTGGGCGGCAGGACGGTGCTGCACTACTGCAAGTATGTGGGCGAAACGGTCCTGTACGCGACGGAGAACGACACGTTCATGCCGTCGGTCACGCGGGAGGCGCGGGACCCGGAGACGGGCGAGACGGTTCTGGTGCAGACGCCGGTGCGTGCGCCCGCGTGTGAGCGAGGGCTGTATGACGACGGGGAGTATCCGTTCATCTTTGACCGGCTGTTTCCCATCGAGGGCTCGATCTGCGGGTACGGCTATATTGACATCGGCAAGGGCGCGCAGGAGCAGATCGACCGGATGGATCAGGCCATCGTGAAGAACACGATCATGGCGGCGACACCGAGGTGGTTCCGCCGCTCGGACGGGTCGGTCAACGAGCAGGAGTATGCGGACTGGACAAAGCCGTTTGTGCACGTGGACGGGAATCTGGGGCAGGATTCTCTGCAGCAGGTGCAGGTCAATATGCTGCCGGGCATCTGCGTGCAGGTGCTGAACAACAAGATCGAGGAGCTCAAATGGACGACGGGCAACACGGACGTGACGAACGGACAGGTTTCGTCCGGCGTGACGGCGGCCTCGGCCATTGCGGCTTTGCAGGAGGCGTCCGGGCGCAGCTCACGCGCGTCGACGCAGTCGGCGTACCGGGCCTATGCGCGGCTCATCCGCATGGTGATCGAGCGCATCCGGCAGTTTTATGATCTGCCGCGCAGGTTCCGCATTGCGGGTCTGAGCGGGGCGGAGGAATTTGTGTCCTACTGCAATGCGCGGCTGAAGGCGCAGAGCATGGGGCCGGAGGCGCTCATGCGGATGCCGGTGTTCGATGTGACGGTCACGGCACAGAAGCACACGGCCTATACGAAGCTGGCGCAGAATGAGCTGGCGCTGCAGTTTTTCCAGCTGGGCTTTTTCCGGCCGGAGATGGAGCAGCAGGCGCTGGCGTGCCTCGACATGATGGATTTTGACGGCAAGCAGCAGATCTTGCAGAAGCTCCGTTCGGGTGCGGATGCGGCGGCGTGGCAGCGGATGGCGCTGACGCTGGCGGGACGGTATGAGCCGGAGCTGTACGAGCGGCTGGCAGGACAGCCCTCGCCGGAGGCTCCGGGGACGGTTCGGACGGCGAAAAAGCAGGACGCGGAACCGGCCAGAGTGCAGCAGGCGCGAAAACGCGCCGGAGAGGCGGCGCAGCCGGGATGATCGAGGTATGGCTGGACAGAACGGCGCTGACGGTGCGCGGCCACGCGGGATTTTCGCGGTACGGCAGCGATATCGTCTGCGCGGCGGCGTCGATGCTGGCGTTTGCGCTGGCGGAGGCGGTGCAGGCGGCGGGGATGAAAACGCCGCCGGTGATCGAATCGGGCTGCGGACGCTTCCGGCTGGAGGCGTTCGCGGACGGACAGGAGCAGGCGCGGCTGGACGGGATGTTTGAGACGGTTCGCGCGGGATACCGGCTGCTTTCGGCGCGGTATCCGGATCATGTGCGGGTTTTGGGTGAACGTGACCCTGAAAATAAGTTGGAAAGACCCGAGCGTCGCCCGCTTGAAGGGCAGAAGGAGGAAAAGGATGAAAAACTTTGATTGGCTGCAGGCATTTGCGATGGAGCAGCAGGAGCAGCCGGAACCGGGCGTATCGGCGGACGCCGCGCCGCAGGATGAGCAGGAGCGCGCAGAGGCGTTCCGGGCGCTCATCCAGGGACCGTATAAGAAGGACTATGACAGGCAGGTGCAGATGATCGTGCGCGAACGGCTGAAAAACTGCACGAGAAGCGAGCAGGTGCTGAAGTCTCTGGGGCCGGCACTGGAAAAGACCTTCGGCGTAGATGCGTCACAGCTCACGCCGGAACAGGCGGAGCGGCTGGCCGCGTGCGCACCGGAGGGGAAAGTCCCCGTGACAAAAGAGCAGCGCGAAGAGGCGATGCGGCAGGGGTATGAGGCGCTTCGGGAGCAGTTTGCGGCGGTGCGCGAGGCGTATCCGGGCGCGCAGCTGCATGAGGAGCTGGAAAGCCCCGTGTTCATGCGCCTTGTCATGCGCGGCGTGGATGCCAGAAGCGCTTACGAGCTGACACATTTACGGGAGCTTCGTGCAGGCGCGATGGCATACGGCGCAAGACGCGCACGTGAGGAGCTGACGGCGGCCATGCAGGCGGGTTACCTCCGCCCGCGCGAGAGCGGCATGGCCCCGGCAGCGGGCGGCGCATTTGCCGAGAGTCCGGAGCACTGGTCCAGACAGACGAGAGAGGAACTGAAGGCGCGGGCCAGACGGGGCGAGACCGTCCGGCTCTGAGAAAAGGAGAGATTTTAATGAATCTGAAGCAGGAACTGAATTTGCAGCTGTTTGCCGACGCGGGTACGCTGGTGAACGCCAGCGGCAATTACGTGAACGCGTATTCCGGTGAGACGAGCGCGTTCCCGGATGGCGGCGGTATGACGGCGTCCATGAAGACGTTTTACGACACGGAGCTGCTGGAAAACGCGCGTCCGGAGCTCATCCACACGCAGTTTGCCCGCAAGCAGGCGCTGCCTGCCGGCCGCGGCAAGACCGTGGAATGGCGCAAGTGGAACACGCTTGAGGACGCGGGCGCGCTGACCGAGGGTGTCATTCCGACGGGCCAGAAGTTTGGCCAGAGCGCTGTGACGCAGGCCATCACGCAGTACGGCACGTATGTGTCCGTGTCCGACCAGCTGGAGCTGCACGCCATTGACGACGTGATTCTGGGTGCGGCGGAGGAGCTGGGCGCGTCCGCCGGTACGACGCAGGATAAGCTGGTGCGCAATGTCGCCGCAGCGGGCACAAATGTGCAGTACTGCGACAAGGTCGGCACGAACGGCGCACATACCGCCGTGACCAGCCGCGCAGGTCTGGACACCACCGCGAAGCTGACACCGGACGAGGTCAACAAGGCTGTGACGCTGCTCAAAAAGCTCAAGGCCCCGAAGATCGACGGCAAGTACATTGCCATCATCCACCCGTCCGTGGCATACGATCTGCGCTCGTCCGAGGCATGGATCGAGGCGCACAAGTATGCGGGTCTGACGGAGCTGTTTACCGGCGAGATCGGCGAGCTGCATGGCGTGCGCTTCATCGAGACGACCGAGGCCAAGATCTTCAACGGTGAGGGCTGCCCGGTCAAGACGGCGGCGGATACATCCAAGGGCACGCCTGCGGTGTATTACAGCGTCTATGCGACGCTGTTCCTCGGCAAGGATGCCTACGGCATGATCGACCCCGAGGGCGGCAATCTGGAGATGATCATCAAGGATAAGGGCCAGGTCGGCGGACCGCTCAACCAGTTCTCTACGCTGGGCTACAAGTTCTCCAGCGCGGCGAAGATCCTGTATCAGGACCGCATGGTGCGTGTGGAGAGCTGCGGCGCGTACTCTGCCGAGGACGAGGCAAACTGAGGAAACAAGATGGAGACCGGCGCAAGCCGGTCTCCGGAAAAGACGGGACAGGAAGGGAGAATTGTCATGGAAAACGCATTTGCAGTCATGAAGACCATCACGCTGCCGCGTGCGGGCGGCACGGAGCAGCAGTCGGTGTTTGTCTGCGTCAACGGACGCACGTTTCAGGTGCCGCGCGGCAAGGCCGTCGAGGTGCCGGAGCCGGTGTATGAGGTGCTGGAAAACGCAAGACGGCAGCTGGAGGCGGCACGGAAGCTCGAGGATGAGCTGGCCGCCGGCTGAGGGCTGCGGACAGAAGAAAGGAGGCGGGGCGCATGACCATCCGCGAGGCGCTTGAGACGGTCGACCGGCTCAAGCCCAACCAGTATGGGAGCGCGGACAAGCTGCGCTGGCTGTCGGAGCTGGACGGAGCGGTGTACCGCGAGATCCTGACGCAGCATGAGACGCAGACGGCGGCGTTCGCGGGCTATACGCCGGAGGCGGATCTGGACGGGACGGTGCTTCTGATCGAGTGGCCGTATGACGAAATTTACCGGTGGTATCTGGAGATGAAGATCGACGACGCCAACGGGGAGATGACGAAGTACAACAATTCCGCCGCCAAGTACAATATGTACTATCAGGCGTACCAGAACGCGTACAACCGGGCGCATCTGCCGAAGAGCGAAGCGGCGTATATCAAGCTGTAGGGGGGATAGCGGGATGTTTTATCCAAAGCTGACGGAGCAGCGGCAGCAGACGCTGACGACCGAGGCGTTTCTCGGCTATGACCACGATCTGAAGCTTCCTGACGGGGAATTCTACGACATGGAGAATCTGACGTCGGACTGCTATCCGCTGCTTGCGCCGAGAGTGCGGCGGGGGACGGTGCAGGCGCTTTCAGGGGTGCAGGCGATCTGCGCGCGGGACAGGCTGTGCTGGGTGCAGAATCAGGTTTTGCATATCAACGGCGCGTCCATGGAGGCGTATATGCCGTCGGTGAACATCAAGGCGGGAGAAAAGCAGCTCGTGTCCATGGGTGCGTATCTGTGTATCTTCCCAGACGGAATTTACTTCAATACGGAGGATTATTCCGACAACGGGTACATGGGGCATGAGAATACGGTCGACGCGGCGGAAACGCCGATCAGCGTGTCGCTGTGTCTTGCGGACGGGCAGGCGCTGACACTGAGCTTCTCGCAGGCGGCGCAGCCGGAAAGCCCGTCGAACGGGCAGTACTGGCTGGACACGTCGGGGAGTCTGCACACCATCAAGCAGTGGGCCGAGGCCTCGGGGCAGTGGGTGTCCGTGCCGACGGTGTATGTGAAGCTGGCGGCGAACGGCATCGGCAAGGGCTTCAAACAGTATGACGGCATTGAGATCTCCGGGCTTTCCGGGAACGAGCAGCTCAAAAAGCTGAACGGCAGCCAGATTTTATACGGCGCAGACGAGAGTTCTATCGTCATCGTGGGGCTGATCGACCAGGCAGCGGAGGTCACGAGCGGGACGGTGAAGACGGCCCGGCACGTGCCGGATATGGACTTTATCACCGAATGCGGCAACCGGCTCTGGGGCTGCAAGTACGGTGTGGCGGACGGGAAGACGGTGAACGAGCTTTACTGCTGCAAGCTGGGCGATTTTAAAAACTGGGCGTGCTATCAGGGGGTGGCGACGGATTCGTGGCGGGCCAGCTGCGGCACGGACGGAAAGTGGACGGGCGCGGCGACGCTGGCAGACAGTCCGGTGTTTTTCAAGGAGGACTGCTTCCACCGGGTCTATCCGTCGGCCTCGGGCGCGCATCAGGTCGTGGTGCAGAAGTGTGCGGGTGTGCAGAACGGGTCGAGCAAGAGCCTCGTGGTGGTGGACGACCGGCTGTATTACAAGTCGCGCATGGGCGTGTGCGTGTACGACGGGAGCCTGCCGCAGGAGATCGGCGGCTGCTTCGGCACGGTGCTGTATGCCAACGCGGCCGCGGGCGGTGTGCGCGGGAAATACTTCATCAGCATGGAGGATGCGGCGCACAGCTGGTCGCTGTTCGTCTACGACACGCGCAAGGGTCTGTGGCACCGGGAGGACAGCACGCACGCAAGCGAGTTTGCGCGGGTCGGCGACGAGCTGTATTTCCTTGAAAATGGAACGCTCAGGACCGTTTACGGCACAGCCGGGACGAAGGACGGGCCGGTCGGGTGGATGGCGGAGACGGGGATCATGACGTATGGCCTTGTCGGAAAGAAATACGTCTCGCGCATCAATCTGCGGATGCAGCTGCCGAAGGGGTCGAGCGTCGATTTCTGGGTGCAGTATGATTCAGACGGCGTGTGGCGGCACTGCGGGCATATCGAGGGCCGGGGGCTGCGGACGTTCCTGCTGCCGGTCCGGCCCGCACGGTGTGACCATCTGAAATTCCGGCTGACGGGAAAGGGTGAGATGAAGCTGTTCAGTCTGGCGAGAGTGTTAGAGGGCGGAAGCGATGTATAACGCGTTCTGTAGGGGCCGATGCCCACATCGGCCCGGCAGAATGCACGTCCGAAACGAAAAACGCTGCGGCGAAATTGAAGGTTCCCAGTGGGCCGGTGTGGGCATCGGCCCCTACAACGTACGGAAGGAGGTGCAGAGGACATGGGCAGCCTGACGCTTGCATACCCGTCCATTACGGGCAGGACGGCGCAGGAGCAGCTGGAGAGTATGCGGCGGTATCTGTGCGGGATGGCGGAGCAGCTGAATCTTGCCGACTGGTCGGCACGGGCGGCGCTGACGGAGATCGCGCAGGCCATCGACGCGGACGGGCTTTCCGAGGAGGAAAAGAAGACGACGCTTTCCGGCTATGCGGCTTTAAAGTCCCTCATCATCAAGACGGCGGATTTTGCGGCGGCGAATTCGGAGGTCTGGTCGGCGAAGCTTGCGGGGAATTATGTCGCGGCGTCGGACTTCGGGACGTATCTGGAAAAGACGCAGCTGACGATCGAGGGCAATTCCGTCGGGATCAAACAGCTGTATGATTACACGGCGGGCGTGAACAACGCGTTTTCCGTGAATGCGCAGCAGTATATCAAGACGGGGCTGCTGTATTACAACGACGTGACGCCGGTGTACGGTGTGGGCGTGGGCAATATCGAGACGACCGTAACAGACGGCGGCGGAAGGATCGTCGACCGGACGAAAAACGAACTGCTGACCGTGACGCCGAAACGCATTTCCTTCTGGCAGGAGGGGATGGAGGTTGCGTATCTGTCGGAGAAGAAGCTGCATTTCCCGTCCGGAACACTGGAGGCGTACAACGCGAAGCTGACCGGGACGATCACGGCGGCGGCAGGCTCGGCCTTTGGGCCGTGGACGATTGCGGACGGGAGCATCTACCGCGTGGAAAACGCGTTCGGCAGCAGCGCGGGTATGTATTTCGGGACGGGCGGCCTCTCCGTATCAGACCGGTTTCAGGTGGACGCGAACGGATATCTGACGTGCTCCGGCGCGACGATCTCCGGCGCGATCAGGGCGACGAGCCTGAATGTGACGGGCGCAACCATCACGGGGCTTACGGTCGATGCGGCGAGTGTGACGGGCAATCTGTCCGCGTCGCGCATCAACGGCGGCATTCTGGATTTCAACAATTTTTCGGTCGATCATCTGTCGGCAAACGACATTACGACGGGGCTTTTATCGGCGGATTATATCAAGCTGGGCGGCGATATGGCGGTATACGATGCGCTGAACAGCGGTACCGTCGGCGGGTGGCTCGGCTATACGACGGGCGCTTACGGCGGCGCGGGGATCCATATGCAGAGTGGGCTTGGCGAGGTCGTGGCGACGGCAAGCGGCGCGAAGCTCTGCTACGGCGGCAATACGCTCTCCGTCACGGAGGGCGGCGCGCAGACGAACTGCCGAACGGCGGTAGGCGGCGATCTGGTCGTGAGCGGCAGCACGGCGCCGTCTGTTGACGGCGCGGGCTCGCTCGGGTTTTCCGATTACCGGTGGTCGGTCGTGTACGCGCAGACGGGCACGATCACTACATCTGATCGGGAGAAGAAGACGGACATTTCGTATGCGCTGGAACGCTATGACGCACTGTTTGAGAAGCTGCGTCCGGCAAGCTACCGGCTGAAAAGCGGCACGTCCGGCAGGACGCACACGGGGCTTGTCGCGCAGGATGTGGAGCAGGCGCTGCGGGAGTGCGGATTGACGGGAAAGGACTTCGCGGCCTTTGTGAAAACGCAGAGGGAAGACGGCGGCGCGGACTACGGCCTGCGCTATGAGGAGCTGATCGCCCTGTGTATCCGGCAGATCCAGATGCTGCGGGAAAGGGTGAGGAAATTGGAGGAAACAGCATGAGTAAGCTTTCGAATGCGATCGGCGCGCTGCGCATGGGGCTGGTGGAGGCGATCAACGCCTCCGGGCTCCCGCCGTGCGTCGTCGGAATGGTGCTCGATCAGGTGCGCGAGCAGGTGCGGCTGCTCGAGGCGCGGGAGGACGCGGAAACAGAGAAGAAAAAGGAGGAGGACAATGGCGCTTTACAGAGTGCAGGGTAACGGAAAGGCTCCGGCAGGGCTGCAGGCGGGCGACGAGGTCGTGACGGGCGGCGGCACGTACCGCATTCTCGGCGTAAACGCAGACGGCAGCTACCGCAGCTCGCTCAGCAACAAATATCAGACGATCTATAACTATCGCGGCAGCTACGGGACGCCTTCTGCCGGTCAGACAGACGCGGCGCAGGTCAGAACGCCCGGCTATACGCCGTCCGGCGCGGCAAGCGAGGCAAAGGCGGCGCTGGACCGGGTGCTGTCGGAGAAGCCCGGCAGCTATACGTCCCGGTGGGACAAGGAGCTGGACGCGCTTTATGACCAGATCGCGAACCGGAAGGCGTTTTCCTACGATCTGGGGGCAGACCCGATGTACCGGCAGTACCGGGAGCAGTACCAGAGCGCGGGACGGCTGGCAATGGAAAACACAATGGGTGCGGCGGCGTCTCTCACGGGCGGCTACGGCTCAAGCTACAGCCAGCAGGCGGGGCAGCAGGCGTACAACGCGTATCTGCAGAAGCTCAACGAGGTCGTGCCGGAGCTCTACGCGCAGGCGCGCAGTCAGTATGACCGCGAGGGCTCGGCGCTTTCCGAGCGCTATGCGCGCATCAGCAGCCGTGAAAAGAGCGACTATGACCGCTACCGCGACCAGGTGTCGGATTATTACGCGGCACTGTCCGACGCGCGCGGCGCGTACCAGAGCGAGGCGCAGCGCAGCGAGAATCTGGCGCTGCAGTATGCGAAGCTGGCGAACGACAATTACTGGAATGAGCTGAACTATCGCTCTGACCGGGAGGATGCGGCGAACGCGCAGTACTGGAAGCAGCTCGCCTACGCGGACAAGCAGGCTGCGGCGGCGGAAAAGGCGGCGCAGGCCCGGCAGAAGGCGGCGCAGGCGGGCACGGCGAAGGACAAGCAGACAAAGCGCTCGTCTTCCCTTGCCAGAGGCAGAGGCGAAAAGCGCGGCAGAACGGCGCCCGGCACGGCGCGCCGCGATGAGATCAACTGAAAAGGCCGGAAGGAGGAGAACAGATGACAAAGCTTCCGGGCGCAAAGCCAAGCCCACGCATTGCGGGCGGCGTGCTGCGCTGGTACGCGGGCGACACGTTTTCCGTGACGCTGGCGCTGGAACTGCGCGATCAGGACGGCGATCCGGTCACGGTCGGCGCGTCCGACAGTCTGACGGTCCGCTTTTTTGACGCGTCGCACGCGCCGGTGCATACGTTTCAGTTTGACCGCGTGACGGGAGGGCAGGCAACGCTGACGTTTGACGATACGGTCAGCGCAAAATTTCCGAAGGGTGCGTATTTCTATGACATTTTGTATACGCACGGCGACAAAACAACGCTTGCGCGGGACAACCGCGCGGCGGCAGAGTGAGGTGCAGGTATGCGGGTAGAGATTCCGAATGCGATCACAGTGACCATTGGCGGACTGATCTCCAGAGGCGTGAAGGCGGTTGAGGTCACGGACGGGGGACGGCTCGTCTTCACGCTGACGGACGGCAGCACCGTCGATGTTGGAAGCGTCGTGGGGCCGCAGGGCGAGAAGGGCAGCACCGGCGCGCAGGGCCCGAAGGGCGATACCGGCGCGCAAGGCCCAAAAGGCGAGACGGGTGCACAGGGGCCAAAAGGCGAAACAGGCGCGCAAGGGCCAAAGGGTGAAACAGGCGCGCAGGGTGAGAAGGGCGACACCGGCGCACAGGGTCCGAAGGGCGGCACCGGCGCACAGGGCCCAAAGGGCGACCCCGGCGAACGCGGCCCGAAGGGGGAAACCGGCGCACAGGGTCCGAAGGGCGAGACTGGCGCGGGCTTTCTCGTGAAGGGGTATTATGAGACGGCCTCCGCGCTGGAAGCGTCCGTGCAGGCGCCGATGGCGGGCGACGCTTACGGCGTCGGTACGTCGGAGCCGTATGACATTTATATTTTCGACGGCGTAACAGAGAGCTGGATCAACAATGGGCCGCTTCAGGGCGCAAGGGGCGAAAAGGGAGACAAGGGCGACCCCGGCGCGGACGGTGCGCCCGGAAAGGACGGCGCACAGGGCCCGGCGGGCGCGGACGGTACGCCGGGGCAGGATGGCACAACGTTCACGCCGTCTGTTTCTGCAGCCGGTGTTCTCAGCTGGACGAACGACGGCGGGAAGCAGAACCCGGCCAGCGTCAGCATCAGAGGCCCGGCGGGGACACCCGGGCAGGATGGGTCTGCCGGGCCGGCAGGTGCGGACGGTGCGCCGGGACAGGACGGCACGACCTTTACGCCCCATGTTTCCGCAGCCGGTGTTCTCAGCTGGACGAACAACGGCGGAAAACAGAACCCGGCCAGCGTCAGCATCAAAGGCCCGGCGGGCGCAGCAGGCAAAGACCCGGAGCCGTTTTATGTGACCTGCACGCTGTCGGGGCAGGATGTGTACGACGAGGCCGTGGCGCACGATAAGACGTATGCTGAGATCCTTGCCGCCCATCAGGCAGGGCGGCCATGCCGTGCAATTTTGAAGCTGGACGGGGGCACAGGTGATGATACCGTGCTGCTTCCGCTGGCAGAGCTGCATGCGGACGCTTCGGACGGATATGCAAAATTTGCGCTGACAGAAATGACGCAGGGTGATACGCCGGAGGAACTGAGGGTCCGCTACGTGTGGATCAATTCGGCGGACGCCGCAGAGGGCTTCTGGGGAACCAGATATACGCTGTCCGGCGATGAAAAATTCCTGCCGGAGGTGGCGGCCTCCGACAACGGAAAGTTCCTGCGGGTGTCCAATGGCGCATGGGCGGCGGCGACGATCACGAACGCGAATGGAGGCAGCTTCTGATGGCGGAATTTTTGACATTTGACACAGACCTCACGGCGGTCGCGAACGCGATCAGAGCCAAGGGAGGCACATCCGCGCAGCTGATCTATCCGTCTGACTTCGTGTCGGCAATTCAGGCGATCCAGACCGGCATTACGCCGAAGCTGGTCGTGACCACCTCTGCCGGGGCGGCAGTCACGGCAGTGAAGGGCTCCAAAACGGTCACGGGAACTGCCGGGACAGACGGAGTGTGCACGCTGGAGCTGCCGGAGGCAGGCGCGTGGAGCGTTACGTCGGCGAAAAACGGGGTGAATGCCGCGCAGAGCATCGTGATCGGCACGCAGAGCATGAAAATGCCCCTGTATCTCGACAGCTTTGCCGACAATACATGGGAAGAGATCATCGCGGTGTGCAGGACCGGGATCGCCCCGGACAGCTGGGCCGTGGGCGACAGCAAGACCA
>ENA-UOJS01002055-UOJS01002055.1-human-gut-metagenome-genome-assembly--contig:-C74-NODE-2055-length-14829-cov-14.380533_pt1 | contig 14829 bp, 8 predicted proteins | sample MGYA00242355_ERZ723902 | MGnify/ENA metagenome assembly ERZ723902 | reverse complement strand
GAGGTGAAAAGAGAAAATGCCGAAACGGAGGCTGAGGAACAGCAGGCTGCGGAGGAGATGAAAAGAGAAAATGCTGAAACGGAGGCTGAGGAACAGCAGGTTGCGGAGGAGGTGAAAAGAGAAGATGCCGAAACGGAGACTGAGGAACAGCAGGCTGCGGAGGAGGCGAAAAAAGAAAATGCCGAAACGGAGACTGAGGAACAGCAGGTCGCGGAAGAGGTGAAAAAAGAAAATACGGAAGAAAACAATGTGGAACAGAAAACGGACGAGAAAATGGAAGAAATGAAACAGAAAAATCAGGAACAGCAGCCGCAGGCAGCGGAAACGCAGACGGCACAGGGACAGCAGCCCGCACAGGAAGGGCAAGCGCAGGCAAAAGCGGAGAAACCGAACCTGATTGCGGACAGCGATGTGGACTGGAAGGAACTGGAACAGTTCGGTGTGAAAAAGGAAAACCTGTCTGAAAAGGACATGAAAGCCCTGATGAACTACGGGAAGACAAGGCTGGTGACGGTGGAACCGGTGCTGGGCGGAGAACGCTACGAGCTGCAGGCCCGACTTTCGTTGCAGAAAGCGGAGGACGGAAAACTGAAACTTACCCCCCACTTCGTACGCCATGAGCCGAGACTCGACGTGCCATACAACGGCTATACATTTACGGACGAGGACAAGCAGGCACTGAAACAAACGGGCAACCTGGGCAAGCTGGTGAACGTTGCCGATACGAAGACCGGAGAGATGCGCCTGGCGTACGTCAGCATCGACCGACTGACGAATGAGATAGTGGACGTACCGACGAACAAGGTGCGCATCCCGAACCGGATCGGACTGACGGAACTGTCGAAGGCGGAACAGGAAATCCTGCGTGCGGGGCTGGCACTGCCCAAGGAGGTGACACTGAAGGGCGGGCGCAAGTTCGAGGCCATGCTGCAGGTGAACGCTGACAAGCGCGACGTGGAGTTTGTGCCGGAGCATCTGTGGCAAGGACAGTCGCAGCGACGCGGAAACGGACAGGAGAAAAAACAGAAGAACGCGGAAGCCCCGGATGCTACCGGACAGCAGCAGAAGGAAGACGGGAATCAGGAGAACGGACAGCGGCGCAACCGCTCGTGGACGAACGAGGACGGAAGCATACGTCCGATAGGCAAATGGAAGGACGACAAGTTTACGGAACAGCAGAAGGCGGACTATGTGGCGGGCAAGGTCGTGGTACTCGCCAACGCTAAGGATGACAAGGGACAGCCCTGCACAAAATACCTGAAGTTCGACCGCGAGAAAGGCAGACCGCTGACCTATTCGGAAAACCCTGACCTGGCACAGACCGTTGCCCCGTCGAACGAGAGCCGTACACAGCTTGCGGTGAACAACGAGGGCAAGACGAACGAGGCTACCAGACATGTGAAGGAGCCGCTTCAGCAGGGGCAGACCGCACCGAAGGACGACGCCCAGAAACAACTGCAGGAAAAACCGAAGAAGAGCAAAGGCATGAAGGTATCCTGAGTGCCACCACTAAATCCATTACAAGAGAATAAACAACGGATTGAAACGAGGCCTCATGCGCCATGTACCGCATATCCCACGGATAACCGGCGTACCCCGTTCCACTCCACAAGGAACAAAAGTATCAATGATTAAAACAGAAAATGTATGATTACCATATTGGCAGAAAAACCGAGCGTGGCGCGTGAGATAGCACGCATCGCCGGAGCAACAAGAAAGGAAGAAGGATTTTATACAGGAAACGGCTACCATGTGACATGGGCACTGGGGCATCTGGTACAGCCTGCCCTGCCTGAGGGCTACGGCTTCAAGGGATTCAGCAGGGACAGCCTGCCGGTGATACCGGAGGAGTTCATGCTGATCCCCCGCCAGGTAAAGACGGACAAGGGCTACAAGGCGGACGCGGCAGCGGTGAAACAGATAAAGGTGATAACGAAACTGTGGAACGAGAGCGACGGCATAATAGTGGCAACGGACTGCGCACGCGAAGGGGAACTGATATTCAGATACCTGTATGCCTATACGGGCTGTACGCTGCCCTTCCGCCGCCTGTGGATAAGCTCGCTTACGGACACCGCCATCCGCAAGGGATTGAAGGAACTGAAGGACGGGCATGAATATGACGACCTGTATCTGGCGGCAAAGGCACGCAGCGAGGCGGACTGGCTGGTGGGCATCAACGGCACGCAGGCACTGACCGTAGCCGCCGGACGGGGCACGTATTCGGTAGGACGCGTACAGACACCCACGCTGGGTATGGTCTGCAAGAGGTACTGGGAGAACAGACGCTTTACACCGGAACCGGTACACCAGCTGCATTTCTCGGTGACACCGGCGGGTACGGATACGGTAGTGAAGTTCTCCTCGGTAAAGAAATGGCAGGACAAGGAAGAGGCGGCTGCATCATACAATAAGGTAAAGGCGAAGATGTGCGCCACCGTCACCAAGGTGGAAAAGAAGGAGAAGGTGGAGAACCCGCCGCTTCTGTACGACCTTACCACACTGCAGAAGGAGGCGAACACGAAACACGGATTCACGGCGGAACAGACGCTGGAGCTGGTACAGAAGCTCTATGAAGCGAAGCTCGTCACCTATCCGAGAACATCGAGCCGTCATATTCCGGAAGATGTGTTTGCTGAAATACCGCTGCTGTTTGAACGGCTGGCAGGACACTCCGCCCTTGCGGAGAAAATCAGGGAACTGGGAGAACTGAACCGCCGTTGTGTGGATGCCTCGAAAGTGACTGACCACCATGCCCTGCTGGTGACGCCCAACCGCCCGCTTGCCCTGTACAAGAACGAACAGATCATCTACGACATGATTGCCGGACGCATGGTAGAGGCATTTTCGGAGGAATGTGTGAAGGATACGGCTACCGTAGTAGCGGAGGTGGTGCCGGACGCAGGCGAAAGATGCGAGGGCCTGACATTTGAGGCGAAAGGCTGCATCGTGCGCAAGGCAGGCTGGCGCGGCGTGTACGGAGAGTACGGCGAGGACAGCGGCAATACGGCATTGCCGGACTGGGCGGAAGGCGACACACTGGTGATGGCGGGATGCTCGATGAGTTCGGGCATGACCCGACCGAAACCGCTGCATACGGAAAGTTCGCTGCTGGCAGCGATGGAGACCGCCGGACGCGACGATGTGGAGGATGAGGAGGCACGCCAGGCCCTGAAGGACTGCGGTATCGGCACACCTGCCACACGTGCCGCAATCATCGAAACGCTGCTCAGAAGGGAATACATGGTGCGTGTGAAGAAATCGCTGGTGCCGACGGAGAAAGGGCTTGCCCTGTATTCCATTGTCAAGGAAATGGACATCGCCAATGTGGAGATGACCGGACGCTGGGAAGCGGAACTGGCAAAGATAGAACAGGGAAAGACACCGCATGAGGCTTTTATGAGGGACATAGAAAGCTATACCCGCAAGATTACCACGGACCTGCTTGCGTGTGACCGTATTTTCGGGCACAAGGCATCGGGCTGTACCTGCCCCAAATGCGGCACGGGCACGATGCAGTTCTACGGCAAGGTTGTGCGCTGCGACAATCCGGACTGCCTGCTACCCGTGTTCCGCCAGATAGCGGGCAAGACACTCACCGACGAGGAAATGACCGGTCTGCTGACGGAAGGAAAGACGGCGATGCTCGGCGGGTTCAAAAGCAAGCAGGGCAAGCCCTTCAGCGCTGCGGTGACTTTTGATGCGGAGTTCAATACGAAGCTGGTGTTTGCGGAGAGCAAAGGCGAAAGAAAAGGTACGAAAACGAAAGGAAGAAGAAAATAATGAGTAATTTTGCCACTGATTCATGTCATAATCTGTTTCAACCTGGTTGTACTTTTTATTTACATGGATTTAGTGGTGGCACCCGGAGGGATACCGGGTGCCTTTTTCTAATCTTCCATCCAGCGATATTTGCGCGTGTATCCACCCTCCGTTTCAAAAATGCGGTCATCATCTGATAATACGCTTTTCAATATATGTCCAGCATCTTTAGCTGCTTGCTCAAAAGCGTAATCATGAGGTTTGCCAGCATTTATGTAACGGAAATACAATACTCCAAGTGGATAATGTTCCCAATAATAATTATCTCCACCGATAAAATCTCTTGCTGAGAACCATTCTCCCTTGCGATTTTTACACCAGCAATAAACGGCTCCTTGTAAAAAATCTCTTATACGCTGCATGTCGCTTGCGCTGATTCCATGAACAACTTTAATGGTTGTATTATCTCCTTTAAGCATATGGTTTTATATAAAAAATCTAATTGCAAAGTTATCAATAAATCCACTAAATCCATCATAAAATGAAACAGAACAAGAAAACCGCTCCGGCGGAGCTGTCCTACTACGGGCTGTATCTGCTGGACTATCTGAGAAAATATCATCCGGACAAAGTATCAGACACCCCATTCATTGCAGGAAGGGAGGAAGCCGCCTCGGAAACATTCGAGAAGGAAAGGACGGCGGGAAGTACGGTGGAAGCCGCACAGGAGGAAGCCATGCGCGTCCTGCTCGAAGGGTTGCACTTCTCCCCCTACGCACTGCTGCTTGAGGTGGTGGAAAACGAGTTTTCCGAAGAGGTGCAGGAACAGGAACGCGAGGCGTTCTGCCGGGAGATATTCCCGCACCTGAAAAACCTGTTTGCCGGCTATCCCACAACGGACGACACATTCGCCCTGTCGCCCGAACACGACCTGCTCTATACGGAGCTGACGGGTGCGATAATGCTTTATCTGGAGGCTTATGGCGTTTAACAAGAAGCAGAGGCTCAGGGAAAACATCGAGGCGATACGGACGGCATTCACACTGGAGAAGGAACAGCGTACGCCCACCGCACGGGAACGGGCGCTGCTGGAGAGGTACTGCGGCTTCGGGGGACTGAAGTGCATACTGAATCCCGCCAGGGAACTGACGGATGCCGTACACTGGGCGAAATCAGACCTCGAACTGTTTGCCCCGACGGTGGAGCTGCACCGTCTGATACGTGAGAACAGCCGGGACGAAACGGAGTACAGGCGGTATGTGGACTCGCTGAAGGCATCGGTGCTGACGGCATTCTATACGCCGCAGGCCATTGCGGACACCATAGCGGACGTGCTGCACGACCGCAAGGTACGCCCAAGGCTGGTGCTGGAGCCGTCGGCGGGTATGGGCGCATTCATCAGCCCGGTATTGTCGAACAATCCGCAGGCGGAGGTGATGGCATTTGAGAAAGATCTGCTGACGGGCAAGCTGCTGGGCTGCCTGTACCCGCAGCAGAAGATACGCACGGAGGGTTTCGAGAAAATAGAAAAGCCGTTTCTGAACCATTTTGACCTTGCCATCTCCAATATCCCTTTCGGGGATTTCGGAGTGTTTGATGCGGAGTTCAGCCGCAGCGCATCCTTCGGCAGACGTTCGGCACAGAAAGCCATCCATGACTATTTCTTTCTGAAAGGTCTGGATGCGGTGCGTGACGGAGGCATCGTGGCGTTCGTCACCTCGCAGGGGGTGTTGAACAGTTCGAGGGTTTCCGTCAGGAACGAGATGTTCAGCAAGGCGAATCTGGTATCGGCAATACGACTGCCCAACAACCTGTTTACCGACAATGCGGGCACGGAAGCCGGCAGCGACCTGATCATCCTGCAAAAAGACCTGCAAAAGAAGGGACTGACACAGGAGGAACGGGTGCTGACCATCATACAGACGGAACATAACGGCGGACTGACGGACAACGCCTATTTCGCCTACCACACGGAACGTATCATACATACCGATGCGAAGAGGGGTACCGACCCGTACGGAAAACCGGCGATGGTATATACGCACAGCGGAGGTGTGGAGGGCATTGCCATGGACCTGTACAGGATGCTGTCGGAAGACCTGTCGGCACGGCTGGACATGGAACGCTACAACGGTATGGGGCATGAAAGAGAGGATGTGCGGCAGAACATTGCCGTACAGACTGAGGGTATTGAGGCGAAAAGAGAAAACTCCGCTTCGGCTGCGGGTGAACTGGAGGAGATGAAAAGAGAAAATACCCATCCGGTTGAGGGTGAACGGGCGGAGGTGAAAAGAGAGAACTCTGCTTCGGCTGCGGGTGAGCTGGAGGAGATGAAAAGAGAAAATACCCATCCGGTTGAGGGTGAACGGACGGAGGTGAAAAGAGAAAACTCCACCTCTGTTGCTGGTGTAGCGGACGGGACAAAAAGGGAAGAAAACAGTGTGCAGCCGAAAGCGCAAGCGATGACCGGCATGTCGCAAGAAGCGCAAAGCAGGCAGACGGGAGGAACGGTAATGGACCTGTATGACCTGTTCGGCTATACGCAGGAGGAAAGACGGATGGCTGAACAGGGCCTGAAACCGGACAGGAAGAAAGGCGGAAAGTACAAAGGGAAGAAACCAGTGCAGCCGACACTGTTCTCCCTGCCAGTGGAGAATACGGAAAAGACAACGGATAAGGGAAATGCGGAAGCGGTTGCCGGCATCACCCCGGAAGAGGCACGCGAAATGGACGAAATCATACGCGGCGGAACGGATGCGCCGACGGCTGCCGAAACGGAGGCGGCTGTCCCGACAACGGAAAAGACGGGACCCGGCACCGCAACGGAAGAATCCTATGACCCGGAAGATGAAGTGTACCGCAGTCTGGACTGGGAAACGAACCCGCCCATCAACGGATTCTATGAAATGATGATGGACCTCACGCCGGAACGACGTGCGGAGCTGCGCCGGCTGGGAAAGACGAAGATGGAGACCAACACCGCCAGACAAGCGGCCGGAACAACGGAGGCGAAAAGAGAAAAAGCCGATGCGGGGAAAACGGCGGAAACGCAGGATACTACTGCTACGGTAGTCTATCCGGTGGAAAACGGATTCGAGGCGGAAAGGAAGCGCCGGATTGCGGAGGTGGAAGAAGCCATGCGCCGTGAGGAAGCCGCCCTGACACCGGAAGAGCGGCAGCGCAAACGGGAGGAGGAAATGATGCCGCGCCCGTTCAAGGGCATACTGGAGCCGCACCTGAAGGACGGCTCGCTGGCATGGGAATACACGGCAGGCGTACGGTTTCAGGTGGGCGTGCTGAAGGATGTCACCCGCTACGGCGCCACATTCCAGCCGCTGGACATGGACGGGATGCAGGCACAGAAGGCACAGCTATACATAGACCTGCGCAACACCTACGAACGGCTCTATGCCTACGAAGCGGAGAAGCACGAAGAGAACGAAATGCTGCGCCGCCACCTGAACACCTACTATGACGAGTTCGTGATGCGTTACGGCTGCCTGAACGCCAGACAGAACGTGAAGCTGCTGATGATGGACGCTTCGGGGCGCAACATGCTGGCACTGGAACGCAGCGAGGGCGGCACGATGGTGAAGGCGGACATATTCGACCGCCCCGTTTCCTTTTCGCAGGAAACGGCAGTCGCCGCGGATTCGCCGGAGGAAGCCCTGTCCGCCTCGCTGAACCTGTATGGCGGAGTAAACCTGCCCTACATGGAATCCATCTGCGACATGCCGCAGGCGGACATGCTGGAGGCACTGAAAGGACGGGTATTCTACAACCCGCTGGCAGAGGGCTACGAGATAGCCGACCGCTTCATAGCCGGAAACGTGGTACAGAAGGCCGCCGATGTGGAGGAATGGATAAGCGGACACGGGGAGCACGGGATGCTGCCGCAGGCAAGGGAGTCGCTGGAAGTGCTGAAAGAAGCCATGCCGGAACAGATTCCGTTTGAGGAACTGGACTTCAACTTCGGGGAACGATGGATACCCACGGGCGTGTATGCCGCCTACATGAGCCGTCTGTTTGACACGGATGTGCGGATAAGCTACTCGGAGAGCCTTGACGAGTATTCGGTAGCGTGCAGCCACAGGACGATGAAAATCACCGACGAGTTTCTGGTGAAGGGATACTACCGCCACTATGACGGGATGCACCTGCTGAAACACGCCCTGCACAACACCTGCCCCGACATGATGAAGAAGGTCGGCGAGGACGAGAACGGGAACGACATAAAGGTGCGGGACAGCGAGGGCATACAGCTGGCGAACGCGAAGATTGACGAAATCAGAAACGGATTTACGGAATGGCTGGAAGAGCAGTCGCCGGAGTTCAAGAAACGGCTGACGGACATGTACAACAACAAGTTCAACTGCTTCGTGCGACCGAAATATGACGGCTCGCACCAGAAATTTCCGGAACTGAACCTGAAAGGACTGGGAATCACAGACCTGTACCCAAGCCAGAAGGACTGCATCTGGATGCTGAAACAGAACGGCGGAGGAATAGCCGACCACGAGGTGGGAACCGGCAAGACGCTGATCATGTGCGTGGCAGCGCACGAGATGAAGCGTCTGGGGCTGGTACACAAGCCGATGATTATCGGACTGAAGGCGAATGTAAGGGAGATAGCCGAATGCTACCGCACGGCATACCCCAACGCAAGAGTGCTGTATGCCTCGGAAAAGGATTTTGCCGCATCCGGCAGGGTGCGCTTTTTCAACGACATACGGAACAACGACTGGGACTGCATCATCATGAGCCACGACCAGTTCGGGAAGATACCGCAGTCGCCGGAACTGCAGCAGCGGATATTGCAGGCGGAGCTGGATACGGTGGAGGAAAATCTGGAAGTGCTGCGCTCGCAGGGCAAGGACGTGTCGCGGGCGATGCTGAAGGGACTGGAGAAACGCAAGTTCAACCTGCAGGCCAAGCTGGAGAAGGTGGAACACGCTATAAAGTCGAGGACGGACGATGTGGTGGACTTCAGGCAGATGGGCATCGACCATATCTTCGTGGACGAGTCGCACCAGTTCAAGAACCTGACGTTCAACACAAGGCATGACCGTGTGGCGGGTCTGGGTAACTCGGAAGGCAGCCAGAAGGCACTGAACCTGCTGTTTGCCATCCGCACCATCCAGGAGCGGACGGGAAAAGATCTGGGGGCGACGTTTCTGTCGGGCACGACCATCAGCAACTCGCTGACGGAGCTGTACCTGCTGTTCAAATACCTGCGTCCGAAGGAGCTGGAAAGGCAGGACATACGATGCTTTGACGCATGGGCGGCAATCTTCGCCAAGAAGACAACGGATTTCGAGTTCAATGTGACGAACAACATCGTGCAGAAGGAACGCTTCCGCTACTTCATCAAGGTGCCGGAGTTGGCGGCGTTCTACAACGAGATAACGGACTACCGAACGGCAGAGGATGTGGGCGTGGACCGTCCGCACAAGAACGAGATACTGCACAACATACCTCCCACGCCCGACCAGGAACATTTCATCAAACAGCTGATGGAATTTGCCAAGACGGGCGATGCCACGCTGCTGGGACGCGGAAAGCTGTCGGAAACGGAGGAAAAGGCGAAGATGCTCATCGCCACGGACTACGCAAGGAAGATGGCACTGGACATGCGCATGATAGACCCGGCGTATGAAGACCACCCGGACAACAAGGCGAGCCACTGCGCAAGGATGATAGCGGAATACTACCGCAGGTATGATGCACAGAAAGGAACGCAGTTCGTGTTTTCGGACCTGGGGACGTACCAGTCGGGACAATGGAGCGTATATACCGAGATAAAGCGCAAACTGGTGGAAGACCACGGCATACCGGCACACGAGATACGCTTCATACAGGAATGCAAGAGCGAGAAGTCAAGGAAAGCGGTGATCGAAGCGATGAACGAGGGATATGTGCGCGTGCTGTTCGGCTCGACCTCGATGCTCGGCACGGGCGTGAACGCCCAGCGCAGGGCGGTGGCCATCCACCACCTGGACACGCCGTGGCGTCCGTCCGACCTCGCCCAGCGTGACGGGCGGGCGGTGAGAAAAGGCAACGAGATAGCGAAGCTGTACGCCGACAACCGGGTGGATGTCATCATCTATGCGGTGGAAAAATCGCTGGACTCGTACAAGTTCAACCTGCTGCACTGCAAACAGACGTTCATCAGTCAGCTGAAGAGCGGTGCGATGGGCGCGAGAACCATAGACGAGGGAGCAATGGACGAGAAATCAGGCATGAATTTTTCGGAATACATGGCGATACTGTCGGGAAACACCGACCTGCTGGACAAGGCGAAGCTGGAGAAGAAGATTGCCTCGCTGGAGGGTGAACGCAAGTCCTTCAGCAAAGGCAAGCGCGAATCCGAACTGAAACTGGAGGGCAAAAGCGGAGAACTGAGGAACAACCAGGCCGCCATAGCCGCCATGACGGAGGACTGGGAGAAGTTCACGGCTGCCGCCCGGACAGACCAGGAAGGTAACCGGCTGAACCTGCTCAGGATTGACGGGCTGGATTCCACCGACGAGAAGACAATCGGCAAGCGCCTGCAGGAGATAGCCAGGAATGCCACGACCGGCGGACAGTACAAGCGAGTGGGCGAACTGTACGGCTTCCCCGTCGAGGTGGTCAGCGAAAGGACGCTCAAAGACGGGCTGGAGTTCTGCGACAACCGATTTGTGGTGGCGGGCAACTACAGGTACAGCTACAACAACGGGCATCTGGCAATGGCTGACACACACGCCGCCGTCATGAATTTTCTGAACGCACTGGAGAGGATACCGGGTATCATCGACCAGTACAGGAAGAAGAACGAGGTGCTGGAGCGGGAAATCCCGCAGTTGCAGGAGATAGCCGGAAAGACATGGAAGAAGGAGGACGAGCTGAAACAGCTGAAGTCCGAACTCGCCGCACTGGACCGCAAGATACAGCTGGAGCTGGCTCCGCCGACGCCGGAAAGTACGGAAGAGAACCGGCAAGGCAGCGAGAAGAAACAGACGGAACAGCAGCCGGAAAGCCCGCACGCGGACTTCGTGCGCAGCCATCTGGTTATCGGAAGACCGGGGCTGACGGAACCGAAGGGCATGAAGCTGTAGTTCCGCATTGTCCGGTAATGACCACGGGCGACAGCCTTTGCATGAAGCGAGGCGGCCGCCCGTACTTTTTTCAATGAAGAAATGTATTACAAGACATCCGTGTTATTTTATAACAATAAAAAAACACTGGCATACAAATGTTTGAAAAGAGAAAATCCGTATCTTCGTAACTGAAACAAAAATGGATGCGTATGTTTACAAACAGGGAAGAAGTATTGGAAAAGGCCTTGCAGGTATTCGCCAAAATGAATTATGAGAAAGCAACCCAGATGGAAATAGCCAAAGCCTGCGGCCTGTCAAAAGCCGGACTGGTGTATTATTTCCCGTTCAAACAGGATTTGTTCGTGGCAGTTGTGGACAAATATGTATTCCATACCCAGCAGTTGGAAAACAAGTTCCAATTTACAGCAGGTTCGTTCCCGGAGTTTATCGACCAGTATATAGCCGGAGTGGAAAGAACCATGAACAACCTCGGACGTCTGCTTGATAACAGTAATCCATACGGGTGCAGCTTCAATTTTTACTATTACCATCTGCTGATGCAGGTACGGTTATATTATCCCAATGCGGAAAAGAAAATAGCTGACATATTCAAGCAGAACTACCAATTATGGAAATCCGCCATCCAAAGGGCAAAAGAGAATGGGGAAATCCGGCAGGACGTGGATGTGGAAGAAGCCGCTTCGATGTTCTGGCAAGTATTTTTCGGTATCTCCTTTGAACATTCTTTCTTTCAAGGATTGAATATCAAGCAACTGGCAAAAAAACTACATTTCATCTACTCGCTGATTAAAGCCTGAAACCGGGTTTTCAACCAGAACGGTTCCTATATATCCTACAAGTGCAGAGTTTTAACACAATAAAACCAACCAATCAGTTGGTTTTTGCATTCCTTTTATTTATATTTGCAGCAATGAGTTTACTTTCAGCAATATGGACAATGTTCAGCGACAGAGAGAAAACATCGTTCTGTACAAAGATAAGAAGGACGGTGCGGACTACATACGGATAGAGTATGCAGGCAATGGAGACATATCTCAGCTGCTCGTCCTGGACGCCGATGTGGAAATGGCAGATAATGGTTCAGCCTACATACCGGCAGCCATTTTCAGGCTATCGGATTTCTACGACCGCTACTCCCCGCACGCCTATATTGACTACAGCAGGGTTTATGTAAGGCATCCCAAACCCAAAAGGGAATACACACTGCCGGAAGGCTATCTTGAGCTGTTGGAGCGGAAACGGTACAGCCCATTGACCATAAAAACCTATCGTGCCTATTTCAGCGACTTTATGGAATACCATAAAGGCCGCAACATCGACCGCCTGAAAGTGGCTGACATCAACAAATATATCCTCTATCTTGTAAACGAAAAGAAAATATCGGTATCGCAGCAGAACATGCGCATCAACGCCATCAAGTTCTACTACGAGCAGGTAAAGGGCGGACAGCGCCAATACTATGGCGGCATTACCCGCGCGAAGGAATACAAGTCACTGCCCGAAGTGCTGAGCCGTAATGAGGTGGCCCGTATCCTCGCGTGCCTGTCGAACCGGAAGCACCGCTGCATGATTTCATTGATATACTCAGCCGGATTACGGCGGAGCGAGCTGCTGAACCTCACCCCGAAGGACATCATAAGCGAAAGGATGCTTGTGCGTATCATGGGCAAAGGACGGAAATGCCGGTATTCGCTGCTGTCGGAAAAGCTGCTGAAGGAACTGAGGGAATATTTCAAGGAGTACCGTCCGCAGAAATGGCTGTTCGAGGGAGAGACACCCGGAGAACAGTATTCCGCAAGTGCGCTGGTAAAGATACTGAAAGAAGCCGCCAGCCGTGCCGGAATCAAGCACCGGGTACATGTACACATGCTTCGCCATTCGTTTGCCACCCACCTGCTGGAGCAAGGAACAGACCTGAGAACCATACAGGAACTACTGGGGCATAATGACATCAAGACTACCTCAATCTATCTTCATGTGACGAGCGCACACAAGTCAAGCATACCCAATCCACTTGATTCACTGGATGATTCATAGGGTGCAGCTATTAGAGATTAGGAAACACACCTGCCGGGTGTCGGTTATCGAAATATCCTACACCTAAAGGTGCATTTATAAACAAATTATCTATAATTAATAGGAGGCAAAAAATGATGAACGATTTAGAAGAAATTTGGGAACAGAGTTTTTCTCAGCTCGGGTATAAGTTGGATTTAGTTAAGCCCAACTATCAAGAAATGGAACATGATGATAGGATGATAGCATCTCTATATTGGTTGGAATTGGAAATGTATAATGGTGGTTTTGTTCAATTTTTCTGTAATTGGGGTTATGATGCTTATTTACTTGCAGTTGAAGGTTTAGAACAAATAGGAGCTATTAATACCAAGGAACTATTATTGAAAGCTTATTCTATCATTGAAAAGTTTGAAGATGATGAACGTCTTGAAGAATTATGGGACTTACCTGAATATCTTACCCAATCAGATGATGATGAGTTATCGAAAATAGATGAAGAGTATTGGCAAGATAAGGAACAAATTTCAAGGCTTATGCTTCTGAAGTTTCATCCTGATTCAATAAAGAATATAGATAACAAGGAAAGTTAACCCCTGAATGGTGTTCCTTTCCAAACCATTATCAATTAAGTTGAAAACTAATTAAAGAATAGAATTATGTTATCACAGAAAGTTTTAGATTCGTTGAAGAATGAACCAAAGTTGCTTCCGGAAAATCAAGCAAAATACAAAGAGATTTTAGATAGACACGGTATTAAAAAGGACTCCGACTTTTATGTATTTATGTCTGAATATGGTGGAGATATTGACGGTAGTCTCGGCTACATGATAAATGTACCTGAAGATTTGTCCGATACAGATAATAGTGTAACATATTCTTTGCGACAAAATGAAGGAGTACCCGATGAATATATCTCTTTGTTTGATTTTGAGTACGAGGATTATCTACTATATAACCTAGTAGATGATTCAGTCGTACTTTTGCCGGACGGAAATATTGAGTGTCTGAGCAATAATACCTTTGATAAAAAATGGGATAGCTTTAATAGTTTTCTTGAAGATTTCTTAGGATAGAATACTTCACAAATATTGATAACAAGCCGGGATAACGGACTTACGCCGTTCCCCGTCCAGCCATTAACGATAATAATTATGAAGACAGAAGAACTCTATATTTGGAACTATGGGATTGATAAACTGCCTAAAGGATTATTGGAGTACGGCAAATCTGATGTTTGTGATACCTACGATGAGAGTAAAAGACAAAAATTTCAAAACCACGGGCAATGGATGTGGAAAAACAAGGATGGATGGAGAGAAAATTTACCTCATGTCTTATACCTCGTATGCAACAAAAAACCGGGAATTCTGCAATTTGATTTTCTTGATAAAAGCAGTATAGAACTCAAAATCGTGTCGGAAGAGTTTTTGTCTTTACTTCAAGAAAATGGGTTCGTTGATAAATATGATATTGCAACCGTCAAGGTCGTAAACAAGAAGAACGAATCTCTAACAGATAAAAAATACTACGCTTTACGTATAAATAATTTTGACAACGATTCTTTTCATTTCGGAAAAGGCATAACATATCAAAGTGACTTTCAGAAAAAACTAGGTACTTGTTTTACAGTATATCCTGATATGAAACTGAAAGACAATTCAATCAAACAGAATTTCTTTGTTTTGAATAGTATAGAATATAAAGATGGTATAATATTCCGAGAAAGAGTTTTGGATAAGGTATTGAATCTGTATAAACCTGAAATTTACAAATTATCAGACTACTCCAAACTATGGATAGATGAAAAATTTTATCCATATGGAAATGAATTTATGATTGTGAAATAAAATCGTTAACAAGGTCGAGATAACAGCTAAATGCTGTTCCTCACCAAACCATTAGTAGCAATTGAACAACCAATAAATTAGAAAAGATATGAGTAAAGTTT
>ENA-UOJS01002043-UOJS01002043.1-human-gut-metagenome-genome-assembly--contig:-C74-NODE-2043-length-14914-cov-6.990780_pt1 | contig 14914 bp, 14 predicted proteins | sample MGYA00242355_ERZ723902 | MGnify/ENA metagenome assembly ERZ723902 | reverse complement strand
CCACTCTTGCCGTTGTGGTATTAAATGGGTATTTTCGGGGGGGCCCATTTGGTTATATTCCTTATACATTAATCCAACTGGGGGTGTTTTAAAAACTCAATTTGAGTTTTTCAACGACCCGAAAACGTTACTGCTGAGGCTCGCTCTTTCCTGCGTCCTCGGCAGGCTTGCCGAGGTATTCCGGCAACTTCATTCCAGCCATGTCAAACAGATCTGTGAGCGGCGGGACAGACTTATAAAGTCCGGATATGAACCCGGCTGTACTGCTTTTACCGTCAGCTCCTCTCTGACCGTTATCCCAAACGGTGACCTTATCGATCTTAAGGTTCTTGATGGCTTCAACCTGGATGCGTGTCAGCTCTTCAAGCTTATCTGTTACCATGAGCTTGACAGCGGCATTGGCATCACCGCCTGCGGCGGTAACGATTTGAGTAAGGCCCTCCGCCTGCTTTACAAGTATCTCTCTTGCACCGGCGGCTTCCGCCTGCATCTTCATGAGTATAGCGTCCGCTTCACCGCGTGCCTTACGGCGCATCTGCTCGGCTTCCGCCTCTGCTCTCAGTTCGGCTTCTCTCTTCGCGATCTCCGCTTTTACAAGCACATCGGCTTCAAGTCTTGCCTTTTCAAGAGAAGCACGGGCGCTCTCGGCATCGCGCTGTGCGGCGTACGACTCTTCAAGCGCTTTTGCAGCCTGAATATTCTCGGCGGCGACCGCACGCTTGTTCGCTTCCGCTTCCCTCTCGCGGCGCGTCGCATCAGACTCGGCTATCTTGGCTTTTGCTTCGTTTTCACCCTCGATAGCCTCGGAATTCGCACGCGAAACATTGATCCTCTGATCCTTTTCGGCGGCAGATGCACCGATGGCGCCGTTTCTGTCGGCTTCCGCAACAGAGATCTTTGCATCGTTTATCGCCTTTGCGGCAGCTTCCTTACCGAGCGCGGCGATATATCCGCTCTCATCATCGATATCCGTAACGTTAACGTTTATAAGACGGAGACCTATCTTTTTAAGCTCTGTCTCAACGTTTCCGGAAACCGCGTCAAGGAACTTGTCGCGGTCGGTATTGATCTCCTCGATATCCATCGTTGCAATGACAAGACGCAGCTGACCGAATATGATATCCTTTGCAAGCTCCTGTATCTCGGCGAGCTTGAGTCCGAGCAAGCGCTCTGCGGCGTTCTGCATAACGCCGACCTCGGTCGAAATACCGACCGTAAAGCGCGAAGGCACATCAACACGGATGTTCTGGTGTGACAGCGCATTCGTAAGATCGACCGGGATCGACAGCGGTGTCAGGTCAAGATACTCATAGGACTGAACGATCGGCACGATAAACGCGGCGCCGCCGTGTATGCACTTGGCGGAGCGCTGGGTACCGTCGCCGTTTGTTCCGACCTTACCGTATATGACCATGATCTTATCGGAGGGACACTTCTTATACCTCGAAGCGAACACTACGACAAATGCGAAGATCACTATTGCAATAGCAAAAACGATCATCGGGGCGGCGGTGGAAAGTCCACCGGCAAGCATCAGGGTGAAGTTTGTCATTTTTTATTTTCCTTTCTTAAATTGAGTTCGTGTTTTCAGCTTTTGCGGCGGCGCGTGATATGCGCACGCTTATCTCGTCAAGATACGAATCGGCGTCTGCCGCGGCAAGCACTGGCATATCCGCAACAGTACCGCCGTCCTTATCCTTAAGGACTATATGACGGTATTGGGTCTTTCCCTCATACACCGTGGCGCTTGAGCCGGTATCGGCATATTCCGCCGCGGAAAGCGACGAATACGGAATGCTGCGGAAGAAATCATCCGTTTTGTCCTCCGTAAGGCTGACATGTCGCTCACCTATGCATATCGAATCCGGCTTCAGCATAAATCCGGAAAGCGAATACACCGATGAACGCTCACGTCCGTCTCCGCCTTTTTTGAAATGCGCCTCGGGATCGTCAAAGAAATATGTCCCAAAGAACACCGGCTCGGTGTGATGCTCCTCCCCCGGCTTGCCGTAGCGCTGTTCGTTTTTGTATCGTCTCACATCCGAGTTGACGAATTTCTGCATGAACGCATCGCGGAACGACTCTTCAAGTCCCGCCGCCGAATCGTCAAGCTCGGAATCCTTTATTCTCACTGCAGAGATGTATGTTGCAAGTACAACTCCCGCGGTAAGGATGGGAAAGCCGATCATTCGCATAAGCCCGCGCGGAAGTCCGCTCGTGCTGGCAAGAAATATCACCATTATGAATCCGACGGCTATAAGCACTGCTGATATCACTATCGGATATGTTTTGTTTACCTGTTCAAAATATTTCAGGTTACGCTTGTAGTTCATAGAATAGGTACGCCTCTTTTTTAATTCTGCTCTTTCTTTGCGCCCGTCAGGGGTTCAACGAGAAGAACGCCGCCGTCGCTCACCGAAACGACTCTCACATAGCTGCCTGTCTTCAAAGCCTCCGCAGCTGCGGTTATCGCAGTATATTCGCAGAACTTCTCCTGGAGCGTGATAGTGACCTTGCCCGAGCCGGCTCCGGCTGCGGGTATCGGTATGTACACCTGCGCGACCTTTCCTATTGCATTTGATATGTCTATATTGCCGGATGACTGCAGCTTGTATATCCCCCTCATAAGGAAAGCAATGCCTATCAGCGTTGCCACGCCTGCCGCAACAGCGATCAGTATCGCTGCCCAATCCGGGAGAGCGGTCTCAAGCAGACCGACGCCGAGCCAGCCGGTTATACAGAGCATGGAAAGTATCCCGCGTATCGAGAAGAGCGACAAGCCGTCATCGGCGGCAGCCGCAGCATCAAGATCGGAATCGGGTATTCCGTCTCCGTCAATATCCTCCGGAACGTCATCCCCGCCGATCCCTATCAGCTGAAGAACGGTTTGTATTATGAGTATAGCCGTTGAGGGAATGGCTATCAGAGCAAATATCTGTTGCACAAGTTCAAGTCCGTTCCACCAGTTTATCATTATTATGCCTTACCTTTCTCGCGCGGCACCGCGTACCGCGCGTAAAAATAGATGAGAAATGCTCCCGCGGTATCTTACGCCTGCATAAGGCGGTCGACCATTGCGTCGGAGCCGCTTTTTATGACCGACGCATAGTATGCGATCACGATTATCTCAAGCGCCGTATTGAGCCTGCGCCGTGCGCCGCCTATCTTTTCCTCATAGTCGGATGTCACGCGCGCTATGCATTCGCGCAGCGTCTTTTCGTTCGTCTCTCCGTCGGCTGTCATAAGCTCGTCAAGTATGCGGCAGATGTAATCATAGAGCTGTGAATCGCGTATGATATCATCGGAGCGGTCATAAACGCGCCCGTTGATATACGATATCAGAAAAGCGATCTTATCAAGCTGCATACACGAGCGAAGCATATTGATAATAAGTATATGCGCAAGCTGATCTATATCATACTTTTTCAGTTTTGAGTTTGCCACCCATCCGCGTTTTGTCCAGTTCTGAAGAGTCGAGCCGTCGATGCCCGATATTTCTCTTATCTGCGACAGCATTATTCCGTCCTGAATATAAAATATCTTTTTAAGAAATTCCATTCCCGTAACATTCCCCATGGCGTCTCGCCTGAGCACTGTACCGGGAATGTACACATCATTGATCTGAAGATTCATAGTTCTCCCCCTTTCCGCTTCATTGCAGTGACTTTATTATATCACACGGTCATGGGATTGTCAATAGAATCTCATGACCGTGTGAAAAATATTTTCACCTTTTATACACCGAAAAGCTCCGGCAGCTCGGAAATATCAGCTATATCGGCATCCGGCTCGAATTCCGCGCCTTCCGGAGAATACATACGGAACTGTCCCTGGCGCACTCTGACCGTCATCATACCGAGCGCACGCGCGGGCTTTATATCATTGTCGGGACGGTCGCCGACCATGACCGCCCCCTCGGGCTTGCATCCCGCCTTTTCAAGAGCCGCAAGAAATATTGACGGATCGGGCTTTTCCGCTCCGAATTCCGCGCTTGATACAATGACGGCAAGATGGCGGTCAAGACCGAAGCGCGCGAGCCGTTCCGCTGCTCCCGGCAATTGATTGGCTATCACTCCGAGTTTGTATTTTGTCGCCAGCCTGTCAAGCACGGCGCCGGCGCACGGATACGGCTTTTCAAGCTCGCCGGTATACGGCACAAAGTGCGCGCCTATCCTGCGGCAGACGCGCGAAAAAGGCGCCTTGCCACGCGCACCTATCTCGTACGCCATTTTTTCAAATTCCTCGGGAGTGATCTTCTCTCCTCCGTTCGATGCGACTTCATCTATTGCGATACGGGCGCGGCGGCGGTGCTCATCGCCCTCATCCACGAGCGTAAATCCCATATCAAAGAATATCCACTCGGCATTTTTCAGATCCATAATAAAATCACCTCATGCAAAACCGATTGATATATTGTATCATACTTTGCATATCATTTCAACAGAGACAGGAAAAATAATCGGTAACGGTGAGTAACAATGCGCAACAGCTTTTTCAGGATCGGCATACTGCCGGTATTTCTTATTTTTATAATGCTGGTATTCGAGCCGCCAGGCATATCGCTGCCGTCGCTTTCTGCGGCGGTGATACACGAATGCGGGCATCTTGCTGCGGCGCGCCTGCTTGGGATCAGACTGCGCTCGCTCGATATCGGTCCGCTCGGCGCAACGATACAGACCCGTGGCTATCTGATCCCGTATATGCATGAATGGCTGTTATGCGCCGCGGGACCGGCGGCGAATTTTGCGACCTGTGCCATCATTTACGCCTGCTTTTCCGGTACAGAACGGTTCACACCCGGCGGGACCGGCTTCAACCTCTGTACCGTGTCGCTTTTGCTCGGCGCGCTCAATCTGCTTCCGATAGAAGGCTTTGACGGTGGGAGGATGCTTTCGGTGCTCGTGTGCGGGCGACACGGACCGCGCGCGGCGGCGATATCGGTAACGATAGGATCGGTCGTATCGGTCACGGCGCTCTGGATGCTTTCGGTGTACCTTCTCCTTCGCTGGGGCTCTTCACCGTCGCTGTTCATTTTCAGCGCATCGGTGTTCTGCCGCGTTTTTTTGGAGAACGACAGCGACCGGTCTCGCGCATGAGGATTATTGAGAACGGCGGAGTTTTTTTGAGGTTTCATGAGTTTTCTCAGCATTTTTTCGGATTTTTGCCCGTTTTCGCTGTCAGATTTAGATTTTCTTCTGATTTTTTCGATTTTCGGAGAGTTTTTTTTCAAATACTATTGCATTTTCGGCGCATATCTGCTACAATATATGCGGAAAACGAGGTACGCAGGTACACACGGCTTTTTTGCAAACCGCCAAGGCTCAAAAAGCGACCCGTAAAGGTCTGATTTTGTGACGCCGCATGGCGGTTTGCATTGCTTTTTTCCGTTGTGTGACATAGACCCGTTCCGGATTTTTTACATAAAGGAAAGTATCGGAATGAACAATGAAAAGCTTGTAGAGCTACGCTCAGTCTCCAAGGAATTTGATGGCGAACAGGTGCTTCGCTCGATCAACCTCGACGTACACAACGAGGAATTCGTTACCCTGCTCGGTCCTTCGGGCTGCGGTAAAACCACCACCCTCCGAATAATCGGCGGGTTTGTCACACCCGATTCGGGCGACGTGATATTTGAGGGCAAACGCATTAACGACCTACCTCCGTACAAACGACAGGTCAATACCGTTTTCCAACGCTATGCGCTTTTTCCCCACCTCAATGTTTACGAGAATATCGCCTTCGGTCTGAGACTTAAAAAAATGTCCGACGCGGACATACGTACCGAAGTGAAAAGCATGCTTTCACTTGTGAACCTGAACGGCTTTGAAACGCGCAGGGTCACCAACCTTTCCGGCGGTCAGCAGCAGCGTGTGGCTATTGCACGCGCGCTTATAAACCGTCCCCGTCTGCTTCTTCTCGACGAGCCGCTCGGCGCGCTCGACCTCAAGCTGCGCAAGGATATGCAGATAGAGCTGAAGCAGATGCAGCGCCGCACCGGCATTACATTTATTTATGTAACGCACGATCAGGAGGAAGCGCTGTCAATGTCCGACACCATTGTCGTAATGGCGGACGGAAAAATACAGCAGATCGGAACACCCGAAAAAATATACAATGAGCCGGAAAACGCATTCGTGGCGGACTTTATAGGCGAATCCAACATTGTATCCGGCATAATGAACGAGGACTATCTTGTCTCGTTTGCGGGACAGAAATTCCGTTGCGAGGATCACGGCTTTGCCAAAAACGAGCCTGTTGACGTTGTTGTGCGCCCAGAGGATATCGACATCGTTCCCGTAGGCGACAGCATGCTGACCGGTAAGGTCACCGGAGTGACCTTCAAGGGCGACTACTACGAGGTCATAGCCGATATCGACAACTTCAAATGGATGATAGAGACTACCGACCGCTTCGCCCCCGGACAGACGATCGGCATATCCATCGACCCCAACGAGATACAGGTCATGAGAAAGTCGGAGTACTCCGGCAAATTCGGCGATTATTCCACCTTCAGCGATGAGATGGACCACCTTTCCGACATTCCGGAGGAGGAAGAGGAATGACCCCGAAAAAGAATTTTCTGCGTTCCGCAGCTGCGGCGCCGCACATCGTGTGGGCTGTGCTTTTTATAGTTGCGCCGCTGCTTTTCGTGATCTACTATGCATTCACCGACAGCGACGGCGGCTTTACCTTTGACAACATAGCCTCTCTGGCGGACTACTCCGAAACATTTTTGCTTTCGGTATGCTTTGCCATGATCGCAACGGTGGCATGCCTTCTGGTCGCATATCCGCTCGCATATGCGATATCCCGCACCGGCGCACGCACACAGCGCGTGCTTCTGATGCTCGCCATGCTCCCCATGTGGATGAACCTGCTTATCAGGACCTACTCCATGCTTGCCATTCTTGACGATGGCGGCTTTGTAAACAGGCTGCTGACATCGATAGGACTTCCCGAAATGCATTTTATAGGCACGCCGGGCGCGGTCATATTCGGAATGGTCTACAATTTCTTCCCGTACATGCTCCTGCCGATATACACCACGATGTCCAAAATGGATACGCGTCTTATCGAAGCGGCGCAGGACCTCGGCTGCAACGCCTTCGGCGTTCTCCGCAATGTGATATTCCCGCTCTCTGCTTCCGGTGTGCTTTCCGGCGTTACGATGGTATTTGTGCCGTCGATAAGCACCTTCTATATATCGCAGAAGCTCGGCGGCGGTACATTTGACCTCATCGGAGATACGATCGAGCGTCAGTTCCAGCGTCCCGATACATACAATGTCGGCGCGGCGATATCGCTTGTAATGATGATACTCATCCTCATATCGATAGCGATAATGAACCACTTTGCCGGTGACGGCGAAAACGCAAGCGGAGGTATGATAGTATGAAGCATCTTTCACGTGTTTTTATCGCCATCTGCTTTATTATACTTTACGCTCCCATTCTTGTTCTGATGCTGTTCTCCTTCAACAGCACAGCGAGCACCGGAGTTTTTGCAGGGTTCTCCCTGTACTGGTACCGTGAGCTTTTCCGCAGCAGTGATGTTTTCGACGCGCTGCGCAACACGCTGATCCTCGCAGTCAGCTCCGCTGTTACCGCCACTGTGATAGGCACCTGCGCGGCTGTCGGACTTGACCGTATGCGCTCCCGCCGTATGCGCGGGCTTGTAAGCTCGGTCACCAATATACCCATGATGAACCCCGATATCGTTACCGGTGTTTCAATGATGCTCCTCTTTGTGTTCGTCGGTACGCTCATCGGCGCAACGGAAGACAAGCTCAACTTCTGGACGCTCTTCATTGCGCATGTGACATTCAATCTGCCCTATGTGATACTCAACATATCGCCGAAACTGAAGCAGATGGACCGCAACCTTCCCGAGGCGGCTCTCGATCTCGGGTGCACTCCCCTTCAGTCATTCTTCAAAGTGGAGCTTCCCGCCATTATGCCGGGTGTTGTGAGCGGTCTTATAATGGCGTTCACGCTTTCGCTCGACGATTTTGTCATCAGTTATTTCACCTCCGGCAGCGATTTTCAGACTCTGCCCATACTCATCTACTCGATGACAAAGAAAGAGGTAAAGCCCGACATCTATGCTCTTTCCACCCTTATCATCATAACGATTCTTGTGCTTCTTTTACTTTCGAATTTTGTCGGCAGTCGATCCGACGCTCACGCAAAAAAGAAGAATCATGCTAAGGAGGCGGCAAAGTAATGAAGAAAACCAAAGCTTTTTCACTGATACTTGCTATTTTGCTGCTGGCGGCTTTCGTTGTCCCCGCGCTTTCATCCTGCGGCAAGGACGCCGGAACGCTCACGCTGAATGTCTACAACTGGGGCGAATACATCTCGGACGGCTCGGAGGAATCCTTCAACACCAACGCGGAGTTTGAAAAATGGTATTTTGAAAACTACGGCAAGCGTGTAAAGGTCAACTACACCACATATGCCTCAAACGAGGATATGTATGCCAAGCTGAAAAGCGGCGCCGTGCGGTATGACATAGTGATACCATCCGATTACATGATCGAGCTGATGATCGAAGAGGATATGCTTGAGGAGATCGATTTCTCCAATATCCCGAACTATCAATACATCGCCCCCGAATACCGCAACCTGTTTTACGATCCGGACAACCGCTATTCGATCCCCTACACCTACGGAATGATTGGTATAATATACAACACCTCCATGGTCGAGGGAACGCCCGACAGCTGGGATCTCATGTGGAATGAGGACTACAAGGGAAAGATACTCAACTTCAACAATCCCCGCGATGCATTCGGAACCGCCATGTACCGCCTCGGGATCGATGTAAACACCACCGAGCATTCCGACTGGGACGCGGCGTTTGAGGCTCTCAAGGCACAAAAGCCACTGGTGCAGAGCTATGTAATGGATGAGGTCTTCAATAAAATGAAGGGTGCGTCCGCCGCCATTGCCCCCTATTATGCAGGCGATTTTCTCACCATGTACGGCGACAACGAGGACCTGGCGTTTTATTACCCCAAGGAGGGCACGAACGTTTTTGTTGACGCCATCTGCATTCCCAAGGGAACACAGCACAAGGAGCTTGCGGAGGCTTATATAAACTTCATGCTTTCCGAAGAGCCTGCGGTGGCAAACGCCGAATACATCGGCTACGCCTCCCCAAATATGCTCGTGCGTGAAAGCGAGGAATACGCCGAGGTGATGAATGAAATGCATCCCGACGCATACAATATCCTTTACCCCGACAATGTTGATTTTCTTACATCCTACTATCAGAATCTTTCCAACGAAACGCGCGACTACATGAATTCCCGTTGGGAGGACCTTAAGATAGAAAGCTCTGTCGGCAGCGGCATATATGCCACGTGCGCCGTAATACTTGCAGTGCTTGCAGGATGGGCGATATTCAGTGCGGCAAGGAAAAAATACCGTGCAAAATTCTACGAATAATATTGCAGGAGGCAGCATATGAACACACGCAAAACACTCACAAGGATTATCACAGGTCTGTTTTTCATAGTTATCGGCATCGGCTATGTGGGCAAATTTGCGGGGATATGGCCTGAATTCACAATATTCTTCCCCGGCTGGTGGACGCTCTTTATAATCGTACCGATGATACTGTCGATCATAAATGACGGTCCGGGAATATTCAACATCGCGGTCCTGCTCATCGGCGTTGCACTGCTTCTTTCAAACGATGCGTACGGCATAATAGAATTCAAGCAGTTCATCTGGATAGCGCTCGCCGCGCTCCTGATACTCGTGGGCATACGCATTATTTTTGAGCCGACGATACGCCGCGCAAAATACAACCGTACTCTCCGCGAGAATGCTCCTGCCGGAACGTACTACAGCGAAAGCGGCGAAAAAAAGAAGCTGAACGCCAGCTTTACCGGGTACACGGAAAGTTTTGCCGGACAGAGCTTTGACGGAGCCGATGCTTCGGCATCCTTCGGCGAGCTTACGCTCGATCTGCGCGAAGCATTTTTCACGCATGACACCGTAATAAACGCCTCGGCTTCGTTCGGTTCGGTAAAAATACTTCTGCCGGACAATGTGAACATAAAACTCAATCCTTCGTCCTTTTTCGGAAGCGTAAACAACAGGCACATAAACCCGCCCGCCTCCGGACTGCCGAATGTTATTATCAATGCAAGTGCGTCCTTCGGCTCGGTCGAAGTAAAGTAACTCAACGCTTGGTGACAGCCGCGCGTCGGCGCGGCTGTCACCACTTGTTTTTTTGTTCTGTATATGATATAATTTATGTGAAACGGAGGGTTCGGAAATGTACAGACTTATGATAGTAGAGGACGACCGCGGGATAGCCGACGCGATAGCGGCTCATGCGCGCTCGTGGGATTTTGACGTACACTGCGCCGAGGACCTCCGCGCCGTGAGCGCCGAATTCGCCGCGTTCAATCCGCACATCCTGCTTCTCGATATTTCCCTGCCGTTTTTCAACGGATATCACTGGTGCGCGGAGATACGCAAAATATCCAAGGTCCCGATAATATTCATATCATCCGCCGCTGACAATATGAACATCGTTATGGCTATGAACATGGGAGCCGATGATTTTATTGCAAAGCCGTTCGATATTTCGGTGCTTATGGCAAAGATACAGGCTCTTTTGCGACGGTCATACGATTTTGCTCAGTCATCGCCCGTTATTGAGCATCGCGGAGCCTTTCTCGACACCGGCGACAACTCGTTGACATATCACGGAGAGCGCATACCGCTGACAAAAAACGAATACCGGATACTTCTCTGCCTCATGGAAAACCGCGAGAAGACCGTCAGCCGCGAGAAGTTGATGGAAAAGCTGTGGGAGAGCGACGCTTTTGTTGACGAAAACACTCTTACGGTCAATGTCAACAGGCTGAGAAAAAAACTCGACGCGGCAGGGCTCGGCGGCTTCATAACAACAAAATTCGGGGTGGGATATATCATTGAGTAGCACGCCAAAGCCCGGCGACAGCGGGTTCTTTCTTAAATATCTGCACGCACATCTGACAGCGATCATTGCGTACGCGCTTTGCTATCTTATATTTGCCGCAACGTTTGCTCTTTATCACCTGCCGATGAAGGCGGTCCTCTACCCGGTCGTCCTGTCGGCAATGGTATGCACCGGAGCTGCAGTATACGGATATTTTCGCGCGCTCGGGCGTCACAGAACTCTCTGCGATATAAAAAAGCTGACCGCCGCAACGATAACATCGCTGCCCGAAGCTTACGGCGAGACCGACAGCGATTACGCCGACATCATCGCAATGCTCCGGCGCGAGGCGGAGGACTCACAAGAACGCGCTCTTGACCGCTACCGCGATACTGTCGATTACTATACGGTATGGGCGCATCAGATAAAAACGCCGATAGCATCTATGCGGCTCACTCTGCAAAACGAGGATTCCGCCCTCTCGCGGCGGCTGTCGTCAGAGCTTTCGCGCATAGAGCAATATGTTGATATGGTGCTTGCATATCTCAGGCTCGATTCCGAGTCCGGAGATTATGTTTTCAGAAAATACGATCTCGATACGATACTCAAGCGATCGGTACGCCGTTTTTCGGGCGATTTCATCGCAAAAAAGATACAGCTCGACTATTCTCCCGTCGGGCGCACCGTTGTGACAGACGAAAAATGGCTTTCGTTTGTTATCGAGCAGATACTGTCAAACGCGCTGAAATACACGCCGAGCGGCAGTGTGAGTATATTAATGGACGGTGACATTCTCAAAATAAAGGACACGGGCATCGGGATAGCGCCCGAGGACCTGCCGAGAATATTTGAAAAGGGCTACACAGGCTATAACGGCCGCACCGATATGCACGCAAGCGGGATAGGACTTTATCTGTGCCGCCGTATATGCGAAAATCTGTCGATCGCGATCAGCGCGGAGTCAAAGCCCGGCGCGGGAACGACCGTAATGCTCGATATGAGCCAATACCGTCTGCGCGCCGAATGACATCTTACAAAACTGTAAGATTTGACGCGGGAAATGTAAGGCAATGCTATTGTCTTGCATTTCCCTTTTCTGCTATAATAACAGCACAGAAAAAAGCCAAAACAAACACCGGTCGTCTGACAGGCATCGACCGGTCCCCGCGCCGACAGAAGGGGGAAAGAAAAGTAGATCGCATTCCGATGAAAAATATGATTGAAGTAATCGGGCTGATAAAGTTATATATAACACGGCTCGGAGGAAATCGCGTAGAGGCGCTGAAAAACGTGAATTTCAGTGTTTCCGCTGGTGAATATGTTGCGGTAATGGGAGAGTCGGGCTCCGGTAAAACCACACTGCTCAACATACTTGCCGCACTTGACAAGCCAACCGCAGGGAGCGTAATTCTTGACGGGAAGGATCTTGCGGCTGTCAGAGAATCCGACACAGCGGCATTCCGCCGCGATAATCTCGGTTTTGTGTTTCAGGACTTCAACCTGCTTGATACCTTCACTATCGAGGACAACATTTATCTTCCTCTCGTGCTTTCCGGCAAGCCGTACCGCGAGATAAATAAAAAAATACTCCCCATTGCGGAAAAGCTCGGGATCACCGAGATACTGAAAAAATATCCGTATGAGATATCGGGCGGTCAGAAGCAGCGCGCCGCAGTTGCGCGGGCTTTGATAACCTCCCCAAAGCTGATACTTGCAGACGAGCCGACCGGAGCGCTCGACTCAAAAGCCACGGACGAGCTTTTGCGTCTCTTTAGTGAGATCAACCGCACCGGTCAGACTATAATCATGGTCACACACTCGGTAAAAGCGGCAAGCTCCGCCGGGAGAGTACTGTTTATAAAGGACGGCGAGGTCTTCCATCAGCTATGGCGTGGAGACTCAACAGACGAGCAGCTTTACGGAAAGATATCCGACACTCTTACCCTGCTTGCGACCGGCGGTGACGCAAGATGAATATAGGTTTTTATCCGCGCCTTGCGGCAGACGGGATCCGCAAGAACAAACGTATGTATATTCCCTACATCCTCACCTGCACCGGCATGGTGATGATGTACTATATCATCACATTTCTGCAATACTCCGATGCGGTCCTCGCACTGCGCGGAGGCTCCACCATCGCCATGATGATGGGGCTGGGCAGCTGGGTGATCGCCGCGTTTGCGGTGATATTCCTGTTTTACACAAACTCCTTCCTTATCCGCCGACGCAAAAAGGAATTCGGACTTTACAACATTCTCGGCATGGGCAAGCATAATATCGGTATCATACTGTTTTTTGAAACACTGATAGTTGCGCTGATCTCGCTCACTGCGGGTCTTGCCGCCGGTATCACCTTTTCCAAGCTCGCGGAGCTGGGACTCGTGAACGTTATGAAAGGCAACGTGACATACGATCTCTCGGTCTCCCCCATCGGCGTTGTTATGTCGCTTCTTATTTTCAACACGATATACCTGCTCATTTATATCAACTCGCTCATTCAGATAAGAAAAAGCAGTGCGATATCGCTCATGAAAAGCGAAAGCAACGGAGAGCGTCCGCCGCGTGCAAATTGGTTCATCGGCATACTCGGTATAATCATCCTTGCCGCAGCATACTATATCGCGGTATCCGTCAAGGATCCGCTTGCGGCAATAGTGCTTTTCTTTATCGCCGTTATAATGGTCATCATCGCGACCTATATGATAATGATATCCGGCTCTGTCCTTCTTTGCCGTGTGCTCCAGAAGAAAAAGAGCTATTATTACAAGCCTAATCACTTTGTTTCGGTTTCATCAATGGCATACCGCATGAAGCGGAACGGCGCAGGACTTGCCTCGATATGCATACTGGCGACAATGGTGCTCGTTATGATATCCTCCACCTCGTGTCTGTATTTCGGCTCAGAGGACGCACTGCGCGCACGTTATCCCCGAGAGATAAATCTCTATTATAACATGACCGATCCGGAGGCTCTCAACGATGAAAACATCGGCGCGCTCAGAAATGCCGTATACCGGACCGCCGCAGATGCACATGGTCAAGTAAAAAACGTGACCGACTGGCGCAGTGTTTCAGCTGTCGGATATCTCAGCGGCACCGAGGTTGAGACCGACCGTGACGTCGTTTACGACGTGCAATGGGTCGGAGACGTAGAAAATGTATGCACCTTTTATTTTGTTCCCCTTGCTGATTACAACTGCATGACAGGTGCAAATGAAACGCTTGAGGACGGCGAAGCAATGATCTCGCTCCATCGCACGACATATACAGAAGATGTCATCTCGTTCACACGCGGCGAAAGCTATAAGATCAAAAAGCAGGTGGACGAGTGGACCGCAACCGGTGAGATATCGAGCGATATCACAGCGACAATAATCATTGTAGTTCCCGATCTTTTAAAAGCCGTAAGCAGGCTTTACGAGTACCATAGCGAGCATGCGGGAATACGGCTTATGTCGCGCTGGCAGTTCGGATTTGACACGGGACTTGACGAAGCTGCGGAAAAAGAAGTCTATCTTGCAATGCGCGATATACTTTGCGGTCCCGAATTTGAAGAAGAGTACAGCGTAAAATCGCGCTCTGTAGAATGGCGGACCGCAGAAAGTGAGGATTTTTATGCAACATACGGCGGCTTTTTCTATCTCGGTATCATTCTCAGCATAGTTTTCATATTCGCGGCGGTGCTTATTATATATTACAAGCAGATATCCGAGGGATATGAGGATCAGTCGCGCTTCCGTATAATGCAGAACGTCGGTATGACCAAAACCGAAATACGAAAAAGCATAAACTCTCAGCTTCTGACCGTGTTCTTCCTGCCGCTCGCATTTGCCGGGTTGCATCTCGCATTTGCATTTCCCATAATAAACAAGCTGCTCTGGCTCTTCAATTTTAGTAACATTCCCCTGTTTATCGGTACAACGCTTGCAAGCTTTGCAGTCTTTGCACTGCTGTACACACTCATATATCGTGTGAC
>ENA-UOJS01002030-UOJS01002030.1-human-gut-metagenome-genome-assembly--contig:-C74-NODE-2030-length-14976-cov-6.602507_pt1 | contig 14976 bp, 12 predicted proteins | sample MGYA00242355_ERZ723902 | MGnify/ENA metagenome assembly ERZ723902 | reverse complement strand
TCCGTTTGCGGCGGCACATAAAGATCTCCTTTGTGTCACAAACGCGGAATATTGAAAAAAGCACGCAAACGCGTGCTTTTTTTGGTGCCGGTGGCGGGGGTCGAACCCGCACGTCCGTTAAGACACGGGATTTTGAGTCCCGGGCGTCTGCCAATTCCACCACACCGGCTTACTTTGCTTCCGCGGCGACAAAAATCATATCTATATTATACCACAATAAAAATGAAAAATCAATACCGGTATCATATTTTTATTGCATATGATTCTTTTTTTATTTTATTTTTTCGGCAAAGCATGAGATATCGCGCCGGGATGGTATACAGTCACGTTTTCTTATCTGCGGCATACCATGTAAAAAGAACATCACGGTACAATACCGCAGATGATGATCGGAGGTCCACATATGAGTGAAAGAACAAACGAAAACAACCGCTTACCCGATATCGAAGAAGCTCCCCAACAAGCCGCGCAGACAGAATCGACCGATTTGAGCGGCGAAGGACGCCTGTCGGTGCGCGTTTACACCGCCGCGGGCGCAATACCGCTTGAAGGAGCGATCGTTATAATACGCGATTCGCCATCCGCGGGCGGAGGGATAGTGGTTTCACTGCGTACCGACCGCAGCGGAATGACTCCGACCGTAACGTTGCCCGCCCCGCCCAAGGCACTTGCGCAACAGCCGGGAAATGTAAAGCCGTATTCCACCTACGGGATCGATGTCATTCTGCCCGGATATTACACGCCTGTGTTCGAAAACGTACCGATATACGACGGTATAACATCGGTACAGAACGTAGGAATGATCCCGCTGCCGGAAAACGGATATCCGGACTCACGACGTCCCGACAATATGATATTTTATCCCGAATCGGGCAGTCCGGGACTTTGAGGAGGTGATAGTATGCCTACCGTCACACCGGTAATTCCGGAAACCATAACTGTTCATCTCGGCGCTCCGGGCGAATCCGCGCGCAATGTGACCCTTCCATTTTGGAGCTATATCGCCAATGTCGCATCAAGTGAGATATATCCGTCGTGGCCGGAGAACGCCCTGCGCGCCAACATCTATGCGCAGATCAGCTTTGCCCTCAACCGCGTATACACGGAATATTACCGTTCCCGCGGATATGATTTCGATATAACCAATTCAACTGCATATGACCAGTACTTCGTTGAAGGGCGCGATATATTCAGCAATGTAAACGAAATAGTGGGTGAGATTTTCAACAGCTATGTGGTGCGCCAAGGCAGTGTCGAGCCGCTGTTTACTCAATATTGCAATGGCACGACTGTCACCTGTCCGGGACTTTCGCAATGGGGCACGGTCGATCTCGCCGAGCGCGGTCTTACGCCATATGAAATACTTCAATATTACTACGGTGACGATATAGATATCGTTACCAATGTCCCGGTAGAAAATGTACGTGCATCGGCGCCCGTCATTCCTCTGCTTCTCGGCAGCGGTGGAAACGCTGTGCGTAATGTTCAGATAAGACTCAACCGCATATCGTGCAATTATCCCGCGATACCCAAGATAGTCTTGACCGACGGGCTTTTCTCCACCGATACCGAGGAGGCAGTCAAGGAATTTCAGCGTATTGCCGGACTGACGCCGGACGGAATAGTCGGCAACGCCACATGGTATGCCATTCTGTTTTACTACAATGCCGTCAAGCGCCTCAATGAGCTTAATTCCGAAGGACTTTCGCTGTCGGAAATATCCCAGGAATTTCCGTTCATTCTCGAACAAGGCTCAACCGGGCAGTCGGTACGCAATCTCCAGTATTATATCAACTACCTGTCGCAGTATTACCCCACCATTCCCACACTTGCGATCGACGGGATCTTCGGTCCTGCCACTGAGGCAGCTGTCATTGATGTGCAGAACACATTCGTACTCACCCCGGATGGCTTAGTAGGTCCGTACACATGGCAAAAGATATACAACGCATATCTCGGCATAGCGCGCACCGTCCCGATAGAATACGTTGCCGAACGCGGCGTGCCGTTCCAGGGCGTTCCGCTGAGACTCGGCTCGGAGGGTGAAGAGGTCATGTTGCTGCAAAGATACCTGAACCGTATATCGCAGTCGATAACCGAGCTTCCAGAGGTATCACCCACAGGATATTTCGGGAATATCACCGACCGCGTTGTAAGGTCATTCCAGGAGCTTTACGGACTTCCCATTACCGGAGTCGTAAATATCGAAACCTGGGATGCGATAGTAAGTGTATTTGAAGATGTAAGTGCCGGAGACGACCTGCGCGAAGGTCAGTTCCCCGGATATACAGTTTCATGAAGGAGGACAAAATGGATCAGAAAGCTACCGAAGCCGAAGCAAGACGAAACATACAGAGATACCTGAGACAGCTCTCGTATTTTGAACCCTCGATACCGCCGCCTCCGATAGACGGAGTATGGGGCGACGACACAGTACGCGCGGTAAAGGCTTTTCAGAAGCTCGAGGGCCTTGAAGAAACAGGCGCTGTTGATGACGTTACATTCGAGCGACTGTTTGACGCCTACATAGTTTCTCTTGAAGAGAGAGCGCTGCCGCTGTGCATCTCACCATTTCCCTCGGAGCCGGAAGGGTATGTCATAGGACCCGGCGACACATCACCGATCGTAAGACTCATACAGCTCATGCTCGGCGAAATATCCGCAATATACGATCTTACGGCAGTAGATGAAACCGGAATATACGACGAGGAGACCGCCGAGGCGATGCGCGATCTGCAATACAGAAATCTGCTGCCGGTGACCGGTATCATGGATAAAGCCACATGGAACGCGCTTGCACGCGCATACGGGCTTTATCTTATGTATGCCGAACCGTAAAGCGGAGATTTCACACTTTATACGGCATAATCCGGAAATGCGCGGTCAAAAATAGTGACAAAAGACTTTATCGATAAGGAGTTGCGGGTCAGATGAAAAGCAAATTCACACAAAAAGCGCAGAATACGCTTGGCAGAGCGCTTGAATGCGCAAGAGTGCTGGAGCACACATATATCGGATCAGAGCATCTTCTGCTCGGACTGCTGGGGGAGGAAGACTCGGCGGCAAGCCGTCTTTTATATGCGCGCGGCGCAGATTATGACAGTGTATATGCCATCGTCGCCAAAAATACAGTCCCCGAGGCATCCGGTATTGTTCTCCCCTCGGACATGACGCCGCGCACACGCCGCATCATAGAGTCCTCGTCACGCATTGCCGCCGGTTACATGCAGAATTATATTGGTACCGAGCATCTTCTGCTCGCTCTTTGCGAGGAACGCGACAGCGCGGCTGTACGCATACTCGAGAGCATCGGACTCAAGCCCGCAGAAATACGCGCCGACATAACATCATATCTTGAAAGCGTATCGGGAAGGAACGCGGCGCGTCAGGGCGCCTCCGAGCGCGCCGGAACTATCGACGGAGCGCCTACGCTCTCAAAATACGGACGCGATCTTACCGCGTCGGCAGCCGCCGGAAAACTCGACCCGACGATCGGAAGAGAAAACGAGACATCACGCGTGATACAGATACTCTGCCGCCGCCAGAAAAACAATCCGTGTCTTATCGGCGAACCTGGCGTCGGCAAAACTGCCGTAGTTGAAGGGCTGGCACAGCTTATAGCCGACTGCGACGTCCCCGAAATGCTTATAGGGCGCAGAATAATCACCCTTGATCTTCCCTCAATGATAGCGGGCGCCAAATACCGCGGTGAATTTGAGGACCGGATGAAAAGCGTAATGGAGGAAATAGCAAAAAACCGGTCCATTATTCTGTTTATTGACGAGATCCACACTATCATCGGCGCGGGTGCCGCGGAAGGCGCGGTTGACGCGGCAAACATACTCAAGCCCGCGCTCGCGCGTGGTGAGGTACAGATCATAGGCGCTACAACAATAGGTGAATACCGTACTCAGATCGAAAAAGATCCAGCACTTGAACGCCGCTTTCAGCCCGTGACAGTAAATGAGCCGTCAACGGATGACACGGTGCTGATCCTGAAGGGTCTGCGCCCGGAATACGAGGATCACCACGGACTCACCATAACCGATGAGGCGATAAAAGCCGCAGTGGAGCTTTCGGTGCGCTATATAAACGACAGGTTCCTACCGGACAAAGCTGTCGATCTGATAGACGAAGCCGCCGCGGGAAAGCGCATAAAGATTGCCTCTCGTCCCGGCGCCGCCGGCTGTTATGAAAAAAAGCTGCGCGAGGTCAGACGCGAAAAGGAAGCCGCCATAGGAAGCCAGGACTTTGAGCGCGCCGCTGCGCTGCGGGATACGGAGAATGAACTGCGGAAGCTGTGCGTCAGGGCAATGAACGAGCAAAAAAACGAAAAAGCCACCATCGATGCCGAAGACATAGCCGAGGTGGTAACGCTTTGGACCGGCATCCCGGCAAATGCGGTGACCGCGGACGAATCCCGAAAGCTTAGCGAGCTTGAAGCCAGACTGCGGCAGCGCATAGTCGGTCAGGATGAAGCCATATCATCGCTCACGGCGGCGATACGCCGCGGCAGACTGGGAATATCGGACCCGAGGCGACCTATCGGCTCCTTCATTTTTGCAGGTCCCAGCGGCGTCGGAAAGACCGAGCTGTGCCGCGTGCTCGCCGATGAGCTTTTCGGGTCACGTAATTTCCTTGTGCGGTTCGACATGTCGGAATACATGGAAAAACACAGTGTATCCCGTCTGATTGGTTCCCCTCCCGGCTACGTCGGATACGATGACGGCGGGCAACTGACCGAGCGCGTGCGCCGCATGCCGTACTGCGTTCTTCTTTTTGACGAAATAGAAAAAGCACATCCGGATATATTCAATTTGTTTTTACAGATACTCGAAGACGGCGTACTGACCGATTCACAGGGCAGGCGCGTGAATTTTCGCAATACGGTAATAGTTATGACCTCAAATCTCGGCGCGCAGTACCGTGAGAAAAACAGCATAGGCTTTGATCCGACAGCCGGCAGGACCGAAGACGGAGAGAAAAAGCGTATCCACGATGCGGTGGAAGGGGCTTTCCGTCCGGAATTCATAAACCGTCTTGACGGTATCATTGTTTTCAACCGCCTCGGAGACGCCGAAGTAACGGCAATTTGCCGTTCGATGCTTGCGGAGCTTTCAAATCGCTGCGCATCCGGCAAAAGCGGGATCGATATCAGCTTTGACGAAAGCACCGTTGACTATCTCTGCAAAAAGGGCTACGATCCTGCCCGCGGCGCGCGTCCGCTGCGGCGGTTGATAGAGCGCGAGATCGAAGAGCAGCTTGCCGCAGCGCTGCTCGATCCCGGACGTGACCCGGAGACGGGCAGCAGAAGCGCGCTCGTAACGTATGACAAGGATACGAAAAAAATCGTTGTACGACTCAATTAGCCTTCTGTTTTTTGCAATTTAATATTGACGGATATTCTTTTTTGTGATATAATAACGCCGTTAAGTTGACTTATATCTGTTTACAAGGAGAGAAAAATGAAATACAGCAAGGATTATATTGCAAAAATCATTGCAAGTGTTGAAAAACGCAACCCCGGAGAGCCCGAATTCATACAGGCAGTAAAGGAAGTTCTTGAATCCATAGAGCCTATGCTTGCAGCACGCCCCGACATAGTTGAAGCCGGGATCATCGAAAGACTCGTTGAGCCGGAAAGATTCATCACCTTCCGTGTTGCATGGGTCGATGATAATGGCGAGGTGCAGGTGAATCGCGGTTACCGCGTACAATTCAACTCCGCAATCGGTCCCTACAAGGGCGGTCTCCGTCTGCACCCGAGCGTAAACGCCTCGATAATAAAATTTCTCGGCTTTGAGCAGACCTTCAAAAACTCGCTCACAGGGCTTCCCATGGGCGGCGCAAAGGGCGGCTCGGATTTCGACCCCAAGGGCAAGAGCGATGGTGAGATCATGCGCTTCTGCCAGTCCTTCATGACAGAGCTTTACCGTCACATCGGTCCCGACACCGATGTTCCCGCCGGTGATATCGGCGTAGGCGCCCGCGAGATCGGTTACCTCTTCGGGCAGTACAAGAAGATCCGCAATGAATTCACCGGCGTGCTTACCGGAAAATCGCTGAATGCAGGCGGTTCCCTCGCGCGCACCGAAGCGACCGGCTACGGTCTTTGCTATTTTACCGAAGAAATGCTCCACGATGCCGGAACATCGTTCGCAGGCAAGCGCGTCGTTATCTCCGGTTCCGGAAATGTGGCGATCTATGCCGCAGAAAAAGCCACGACTCTCGGAGCTACCGTTATAGCAATGAGTGATTCATCGGGATATATCGTTGACGAAAACGGCGTTGATCTTGCGCTCATAAAGGAGATCAAAGAGGTAAAGCGCGGAAGGATACGCGAGTATGCCGATGCAAAGGGCGCATCCGTGAAATACGTTCCCGCTTGCCGTGAGATCTGGACCGTCCCGTGTGACATCGCCCTTCCCTGCGCCACACAGAACGAGCTTGACGCCGAAGGCGCCAAGGCTCTGGTAAAGAACGGAGTATTTGCGGTCGCCGAAGGCGCCAACATGCCCTCCACGCCCGAAGCCATAGAAGTATTCCGTGCGGCAAAGATCCTGTTCGCTCCCGCCAAAGCCTCCAACGCGGGCGGTGTTGCGACAAGCGGACTTGAGATGTCTCAGAACTCGATACGTCTGTCATGGACATTTGAAGAGGTAGACGAAAAACTCCTCGGCATTATGAAGAATATTTACAAGAATGCATCCGCCGCCGCAGAAAAATACGGTCACAAGGGCGACCTTGTGGTCGGCGCCAACATCGCCGGCTTCCAGAAGGTCGCCGAAGCAATGCTTTGGCAGGGTGTTTGATGCCCAGATATCCATAAGTAAATCACGACCGGCTGCCAATTGGCAACCGGTCGTGATTTATTTGATCTCTTCAAGCGTCTTCATTGAAACGGTCACTGTTCCGTTTTCGCTAATGTAATGTCGCGGGATGTTTTCAATAAGATATTTATTGTACGTTTCGTTTTTGTATTCGTTGTAGCTCGCTAGCGATGCATCCCACATAACAATTGACGGTGAGACCAACTTATAGACAGACACGCTTCCGTGCGTTCTTCCGTGATGTGTCGGCTGAAGAATATCTGCGGACAGTCCGCTTCCGTATCTGTCTGCTATCACATTCATATATTTTCCCGAAAGATCGCCGAGTATAAGCGCGCTGTGTCCGCCTGCCGAAAGCCTAAACGCCATTGAATTGGCATTGTTATAAAGCAACGCATCGGTTTCCGGATATACATCCTCGTGTGTATGGAGTATCTCCAGTGTAACGCCGTCTATGTACAGCACGTCGCCCGTATGCGGCTTTATATTATCGGCATTTCCCCATCTGGCGGGCGACGCAAGCGCCGACCGCAGGATCGTAACGGAACCGGAACCGGCATTCAGCATAGCCTTTGCATCCGATGCAAACATCAGCTCGTCGTTTACAAAATTGCAGATGACGCGCTCCAACCTGATCTCATCATAGTAAACGGAAGCCATATCCGCAATAGCGCCTACGTGGTCGGAGTGCGGGTGTGTGATGATCCACGCGGCAACCACTGGGATACCGTCATCGAGCTTTTGAGAATTCAGTATATCCAATATCTTTTTGGCTTCTCCCTCACCGCTCCAGCCTCCGTCAATGATTATAAAACTGCCTGCCGGAGTGCGTATGATGTAGGACATACCGTTTATCTTTGAGGTGAAATTTGTTGCTACCATTGTAAACAGCGGCTCCGCGGCATCAGGCACGGCCGCCGGCGGCAGGTAGATATCGCTGTACGACTCGTAAGGGTCATACGGGAGCGCGATGACGCGAACCGACTTATCGTTGTCGAAATATGAAGCAATAAGCGACATTCCGTCCTTCGCAAGGGTGACAAATCGCGTATTTCCGGACACACGCTCGTTCACGACAACAAAGCCCAGACCGCTAAGCTTGTTCAGATACGCTTCAAATTCGCTTTTTATGACCATAGTCACATGGCGCATGAACACCCCGTCGCCACAGTCATAAACGGTCTTTTTTGTGCCGCCCGAGAATTCCGGGATGTCGTCCGCCGTGACCGGAACGAGCTTTATTTCACGTTTTGTCTCTTCTTGCGTGACAGCTTCCGTCACGGAAGATGATATATCACCTTCCGTGACATCGGACGTTGCGCCGGAGGACAACTCAGAATCACCGTTACCGTTGCAGGCGCACAAAAACACCGCCAGACAGATGCATATCGCAGCTGCTTTTTTTATTTTCATTGGTTTACCTTGTCAATAAATTTTTTGATATCGGCTTCTACCACGCCCTTTACAGACGCTACATATGCCGAGATACCGCGATCGTTGTCGACCATCATTTTGTTGATCTCAGACTGGTAGTTGACCGAGGATTCGACCGGAACGCTGTAAGCGATGTTGGAATAGATAATGTCAAGCGTCTGCCATGAAAGCGCATCGCGGCTGGTCCTGCCGTATAGTCTGACCTCAAAGTAAGCGGTACGGACGGTATCGTGCGAAATGTACGACATTGCCTCGAGTATAAATCCTGTCCTGTCGGCATTCTGCGAGTCGGACGGGACCATTATGGCATAAGGGTTGGGCGCGTTGCAGATATACTTTTCCTGATCGGTATCGTATTTTGGCAACGGCAGGAACCCGAAATCAGCAGACATGCTCTGGCGCATGGTATTGGAGCTTACAATAGTGGTAAGCAGGAAAAGCGCATGACCGTTGACGAACATATTTGTTGCCTGCGTATTCTTTGAGCAGCCTGTATAAAAGAAGTTTTCGCCAAACATAACGTTAAGTATCTTATCGTATACGTTTCCGAAGCGCTCGGATGTAAAATACGCATAAGGCAGCGAGGTCGCGGCATCTATTTTGACATAGCCCGCATCACAGCCGCTGAGGAGCGCACTGAAGGTCGTGGAGGGCACGCCGACTATCGGATAAATATCTTCCGCATCGGAAATCCCGTCGCCATTGTCCTCGAACACATCCTTGGCATAGGTATACATTTCCTCAAGCGTCCATTTTCCGCCAATGGCTTTTTTGTAAAGCTCATCGGTGCTCATGCCGTGCTTTCTCATCAGCTCCTGATTGAAGTAGATGCAGCGCACAGAGTCAAACTGCGTCGTGTCCATATCGCTGTACGTGTAGTACAGATGCTGACCGTACCTTAGCTGCGCATTGGCGCTCTGGTCCCACCATGCTTTCTCAAGGGATATATTATCCATGGTGGTAAGATCGTAGCAATACCCTCCCAATGCAAGCTTTGCAACGTTTGTTGTGTTTATCATTGCGATATCGAAGGAGTGCGAACTTGAATTCCGGTCCTTCTCAACAGTAGAATACTGCTGTGATACAGCCACCGGAAGCTCGCGTATATCGACACCGTAGCGGTCCTTCATAATAATGCTGCGGCGATATATAGCGGTATCAAGAGCGTCGCCCGCTCCGCCGTCTTCACTGACCATTGTGCATGTAGTGAAAAGCGTTGTGGCACTTGAAAAACCGTTGAGAATGATAAACTTTCCGGAATAATCACTGCTCTCTGCGGGAAGCTCAAAGCTCTCGTCCGGATCAACGGTCGCCACCGAAGCGGTAGTAGTGCTGCCGGAGGTCGTTATATCGGAATTTCCGTTCCCGCCGCACGCCGCAAACGAAAGCAGCATTGCGACAAGCAGAACGGATACTATGATCTTCTTCATAACATAGTTACCTGTGAACGTCCTCAGGCGTTCTCGCGTTTGCGGAGCAGAACCGCAGACACTGCCGCGACAGCGATAACAGCAACGGCGGCAACGGCAAATGCAGCAGAGCTGTCACCGGTCTCGGGGCTTGTGGGAGCTTCCGTAACGGGAGCATCGGTAGCCACGGGGGTGTCGGTAACAGCGGGAGCATCGGTCACTGCCGGCGCTTCTGTTACTTCCGGAGCCTCGGTCGAAGGCACGGGGGCTTCGGTGGCAGCAGGCTGCTCGGCGGCATAGTCACCGCTCAAGCCTTTGAGTGCAAAATAGGTTGCGGGAACACCGTCGATATTTGCGCTGCGCTGGAAGTCGATACGAATGAACACGCGCGATTTACCCGCCGCCTGCGCGGAAATATCAATGCTTCTGATAAGCTCAGGATCGCGATTGGTGGCATCTGCTGCATTGATACCGGTCCCGGCAGTACCGTCATTGATAAGAGTACCCACAAGAGTCCAGTTGGCATCGGTATAGCCGGCTGCGTAATCCGCCTCGCCGACTGCGGAAACATAAAATCTTATGTAGTTGGAGGCGCTGTCGCCTATCGAGTAACCGCGATAGTTGACCGTGAGCGTATCAAAAAGCTTGCCGTCTGCGGCATCAAAAGCAAAAACAGAAGTGGATTCTTTTCCCACGGAACCGACAAAGCCCTTGTAGCCCATCGTCTTCGAGTTGCCGGCAGCCTTCATGTTGAGCGAATAGACGAGCGAGCCTGAAAATGTCGATTTGTCAAGAAAATCAAATTCCTTTTCGTAGTCGGCTGCAAAAGCGGAAAACGCCATTGAACCGATAAGCGCCAAAGAGATAACTACCGTAACGAGTGATAAAATTCTTTTTTTCATTGTTTTGTTCCTCTTGCTTGTTTATTATTTTTACGGCATATGCCGCAGATTACATTGTGTCAGAGAATGATCTCCATTCCGTCATATGCCGGCTCCATACCAAGTTCGCTTGCCTCAGCCGCAAGTTCATCATGTGTGCGCTCAAGCAGATGACCTATGTGGCTCAGCAAAAAACGTGTATGAGTATCGGCAACGCCGATCTTTTCAAGCACCGACTTCATTTCAGCACATTGTTCGATATCCATATGTGCCGTTGTTATCAGTTTTCCGCGTCCGAGAGTACAATCAAGCGACACGAGATCAAATACATGAGGATAGCCCTCAAGCCATTCGGTCACGCTCGGATAAAAAACTCCGGTGTCATGCGCCCAGAGAATGTGCTTATCCTCCGCGGTATTGTCGATAACATATATCACGGACTCAACGCCCTGTGCATGCCGTGCCTTGAGCGGAGTGAATGTGTATTCACCGACAGAAAAAGGCACGCCGACCTCGACCGGATGATACTCGATCCTGAAATTTGATGTTCTTATTTTCTTTCCGGATGCATATGCAGCCTCGTGAGCGTCTATAGTCTCACACATTTTCGCCGCAGATGCTTTTGTGGCATAAACACGCAGCGGAGGCGTGTATCCCTGCGGGCGGCTGAACAGATCCTGCGGCAGAAAATGATCATAATGTCCATGGGTTATGACAACATCGTTTATCCTGCGCATATCAAGTCCGCAGTATGCCGTGTGCAGAAAGGTATCTACCGGGAACTCGATCGATATCCTGTCGTCGATAACAGCCTGAGAGCGTGTGCGTATTTCCCTTCCGCCGACCTCGCGTGCATGTCTGCATATCCGGCAGTCACAAAAGATCTCGGGGATACCTCCGCCTCCGCCGGTTCCGAAATATTTCAGCTCCATTTTTGATTTTTAAGGCTCCTTTTTATATTGCTTGCGCGGCAATGCGGAACGTTCCGATTTTGCCGTAAATAAAAATCAAACGCCGCATAACGGCACAGCATCATTAACCGGCGTTTGATTTTACTAGTATCATTATATCAACATTCGCGCAAGTTGTCAATCGTTATATCGCACAAGTGTGAACATTATTTTTTGTGCATCTGTCATAAAACAAATTTAACGGTCTATATCCCAGCGACCGATCCGCGCTCCACGAGATAAGGCTTCATGTAGATGTTCTGCGGGAGGTCGGACGCATCACCGCCGACGCGCCTGAGCATTAGCGCGGCTCCGAGACTGCCCATTTCCTCTTTTCTTATATTTACCGCAGTTATACCGGGCGAGGCATAGCCGTAAAGCACAGAATCCTCATGTCCGATGACCGAAATATCACCCGGAACATTTATCCGGTTTTCGTACAGAAAGCGCATAACGCCCATGGTGGTGGATACGTTTGCGCAAATAAGCGAATCCGGCTTTCCCACACGCCGGAAAAGCTCCTCCACGGCGCGCATTCCTGAAAGACCTGTATTCGACTCTCCGTAAACAACATAATTCGGATCCGGCTCGATCCCCGCATCACGCAATGCAGACTCATAGCCCTGCACGCGCCCCATGCTGGAGGAAAAAGTCGGCGAGCAGTTTATGAGTCCGATCCGGCTGTGCCCCTTTTCCAGCAGATAATTGACGGCTATACGCACCGAATCGACTATATCCACCATAAACGAGTCGCAGTCCGGTCTCATGGAGCCGAGCAGCACGACCGGTATATTTCTCTCCCCCGTTATCATGTGAAGGTCGAGCCCGCAATGGAGCGAACCGATCACAAATATCCCGTCCACGCGGCTGTCCCGGACCATCTGCGGCAGTCTGCCGGATTTCTGGTCGTACAGCTCTGTTATCAGTCCGTAATCGGTCCCCGAAAGCTGCTCGATTATACCGTCAATAACATTCTGCGGATATATGCCGGATTCGCGGTCAAATTCGTAATTTCGCCTGCCGGTGTCGGGAGAAAGGATCAGCGCACCGAGTATATTGGTCCTTTTTCTTACAAAGTTGCGCGCATTGAAGTTCGGAACGTAATGCAGCTCCTCGATAGCCTCCATTATACGTTCGCGCGTCTCCTTTTTTATTCCGCTTTTCCCGCAAAGAACAGCCGAGACTGTGGTTTTTGATACCCCTGCGCGGCGCGCAACATCTATTATCGTTACAGCCATTACAACACACCTTTCAAAGCAAAGATCATGCCTCGTTCCGCCGACCGGTCATTGGCACCGCACCTCTGCATTATTGAATGAACATCGCGTCGCCGAAGCTGAAGAAGCGATACTTCTCATTTACAGCCAGGCGATAAGCATCGAGCATTTTTTCCCGGCTGTAGAATGCACTGACGAGCATGAGAAGCGTGCTTTCCGGCAAATGGAAATTCGTTATCAGCGCATCGACCATTTTGAATTTATATCCCGGATATATAAATATGCCTGTGTCCGCGCTCATCGCATGAAGGATCCCGTTATCATCCGACGCGCTTTCAAGCGTCCGGCAGGAGGTCGTTCCGACCGCGATTATCCGTCCGCCTGCGGCACGTCGCTCATTCACCGTCCTTGCCGCCTCCTCGCTGACGGAAAAATACTCGGTGTGCATGATATGCTCCGAAACCTTGTCCGCTTTTACGGGTCGGAAGGTGCCGAGTCCGACATGAAGCATGACGGGAACGACAGCCACACCCATTGCGCGTATTTTATCAAGCAGCTCGTTCGTGAAGTGCAGTCCGGCGGTAGGAGCCGCCGCGGAGCCTTCCTCGCGCGAGTATACCGTCTGGTAACGCTCGGCATCCGCCAGCCGTTCCTTGATGTACGGCGGCAACGGCATGAGTCCTATCTCATGCAGCAGAACGTAGGAATTCTGATAGACCGAGCGGTCATACTCAAAATGAACTATACGGTTGCCTTCCTCAACTATGTCTGTCACCTCGGCTGTCAGCTTACCGTCTCCGAAAACAAGGCGCGAGCCTATTTTGGCGCGTTTGCCGGGTCTGACAAGCGTTTCCCACTCATCCGGACCGTGCTGACGCAGTAGGAGCAGCTCGATCGCGGCTTCGGGACGTCCCTCGGAATGACCGTAAAGTCGCGCGGGAATAACGCGCGAGTCATTGATGACAAGCGTATCGGTGGGACGCAGATATTCGGTTATATCGTGAAAATGTCTGTGCTCGATATCGCCGGTCGATCTGTTTATGACCATGAGGCGCGATGCATCACGCACCTCGGTGGGGTGCTGTGCTATAAGCTCCTCGGGAAGATCGTAGTAAAAATCATGCGTGGACAGCTCAGTGTCCGACTTCTTATTTATAATAACTTCGCTCAACTTAAAATGCGCCATACCTTTCTTTGGTTTTTATCACTCAAAGCATTCTCAGCATATTATATAACAAACGGAACCTTTTTTCAAGAGTTTCGCAAATATAAGGAGCAAACTATACGCAAATGGGCAGATATACAGTGTTCAGCGGGGTCGGAACAGCGATGATAACGCCGTTTGACGACTCAGGTCATATCGATCTCGATGCTCTTGGCGGGCTTATCGACCGTCAACTTGACTGCGGAGCCGACGCGCTTATCATGACAGGCACGACAGGCGAAGCGCCGGTCCTCTCGACAGATGAAAAAAAGGAGATATGGCGCTTTACACGCGACCGCATAGATCATGCAAAGAAAAAAATACCGCTGATAGCGGGCAGCGGCGGAAACGATACGGTAGCGGCAGCGCACCTCTCACATGAGGCGGAGCTTGCCGGAGCGGATGCACTGCTCGTCGTAACTCCGTATTACAACAAATGCTCTCCTGCAGGTCTTGTCGAGCATTACAGAACGATAGCCGGGGCAACCTCACTGCCGATCATCGTCTACACAGTACCGTCTCGCACCGGTGTAAGTGTGACCACCGATGTATGGCGCGAGCTTGCCGCCATTCCCAACATAGTTGGCACAAAGGATGCCACCGGAGACCTGCGGCATACAGCGCGACTCGCGGCAATGTTCTCCGCCGATTCACCGGATTCACCGGTAATATACTCGGGTGACGATGAACTCACCCTGCCCGTGCTGTCGCTCGGAGGGTGCGGCGTGATATCTGTCGTGTCAAACATTATCCCTGAGGAAATGCACGAGCTTTGCCGGCTTTTCTTCGGCGGCAAGAATGACGAGGCGTTGACCCTCTGGCGCAGAATATACTCGCTCACGGCGGCGATGTTCTGTGAGGTCAATCCCATACCCGTAAAGGCTGCGCTGGCAGAGCTTGGACTTTGTCGCGGGCATCTGCGCCTTCCACTCGTTCCGCTGTCGGAAGAAAAGCGGAATATCGTGCGTGCCGCAATGCGGATAAATCAGATACATTAATAGAAAAGCGGGTACTTGAAAAACACAAAATGAGTTTTTAAAAGCCCCCAAAA
>ENA-UOJS01002027-UOJS01002027.1-human-gut-metagenome-genome-assembly--contig:-C74-NODE-2027-length-14981-cov-6.324065_pt1 | contig 14981 bp, 10 predicted proteins | sample MGYA00242355_ERZ723902 | MGnify/ENA metagenome assembly ERZ723902 | reverse complement strand
AAGCCGGCATGTTTGCCAGATACTCTGACGTACTGACCGGAAATGCTCAATATCGAACGTGTTCTCGGGATGGGCAATCCGAAACCGGCAGTTACGCCGTACTCATCAGCCGCCCGCTTTCCTTCCATTTTATAATAAGGTTGGGAGTAATAGGCTCCCACACGATATTTCACAACCGACAGATAACTTCTGCCCATTGGATTCGGCATGTACTCTGCACCGAGGCTTATGCGGCGACGGTTGCTGAAAGCGTCAGAGTTGTTCATAAACGATGTCTTGCTCCAATTCTGCAACATCACATCGGCTCCCACCGTCAGACGACCGTCGTACACGTAGGTGAATCCGGCACCTAACGTTGTAGGTATGCCACACGTAGCAACCGTATCACGTTGAGATACGGTGTATCCCATCGAACTGTTGCCGGTCGTAGTCTGCGTATAAGCATCGTTGTTCAAGTCGTGACCGGGCGAGAAAACAACACCCAACGTCACCTGATGCTTCTTGCCGAACTGGTGCGTATATTGCGCACCCAAATCGAGCTTATAGCTGGTCACCGACACATTTTGTTCGCGTTCGAAGGCGAAAGCCGACGACGTATTGGGATAAGTCACGTTTACAGTATGTGTGATGTCTCCCCAAAGATACGAAATATTCGCACCAATAGAAAAGTTTTTAAATATTTTAAGTCCAGTACCCAGATAAATTTGGTGCAAACCACCGTCACCGGTATAAGAGACCTGTTCCACTTCACGGGTTTCGCCGATGTTGTATCCGACATTGGAGTAAGGAAGCAAACCTAAACTGATGCCCGCCCACTTAGCTGCACGGAACTGCATGGTGATATAGTCGAAACTCGAATTCTTGGCATTTTGCTTCAGCACACCGTTGCTGAAATTGGTATTCTGCAACGAAATACCACCGTCGAATATAAAGGTCAGCGAATCTACGGCGCTATAGGATGCCGGATTGGCGAAATTGACCTGGGAGTTATCGCGCAAACCATAGGCAATGCCTCCCATTGCCTTACTGCTTCCCGGACCCTGGTCGGCTAATTGTCCGTATCCATATCTTGTATAGGGAGAATTCGTATTATTCTGAGCGAATGCCACTCCGGATAACAACGTGAGCACGAGCGTCACAAGCGTTTGTCTATATCCTGTCATTATAGTTCAATATTCGGTTTAATCCTTTCAACACTAAAAATTTGTCTGCAAAGATGATATTTTTTAAGTTTGTATCAAAAGAAAATTCATTCCCGCCCGTTAAAAAAACCAAAAGTTCAGGATATTTATGCTTCATCGTTTGAATATAGCCTGAAATCTCATACTCCATTCCTTGCAGAACACCGGAACGGATGGCGGTATCGGTATCCTTGCCCAAAGGCAGCAGACGCCCCTCGGCTTGCACCTGGGGCAGGCGGCCGGTAAACTGGTGCAGGGCCTTGAAACGCATCTGCAATCCCGGCGAAATGTTGCCTCCATGATAGCGACCCGAAGCATCGATAAACTCGTATGTAATGCAGGTACCCGCATCTATCACCAGCAGGTCGCGGCCGGGGCAAAGGGCGTTGGCACCTACCACGGCTGCCATACGGTCGTACCCCAGCGTACGGGGCGTCTCGTAAAGGTTCTCGACCGGCAACGGAGTATCGGCCCCCAGATAGAGCAAAGGAATGGGAAGCTCCTTCAAGCGATCCTGCACATCGGCCGTCAGATCGATAACCGTGGCGAGAATGGCCTTTCGGAAAGGATATTTCCGGCAGAAAGCGGGCAAGTGTTCCAGCGTCTCGTTCGAGTCGTGCACCACTTCGAGCAATTCATCTCCGTCGAAAGCCGCCAGTTTGGCGACGGTATTACCGATGTCGATAATCAGATTCATTGAAAACTCTTTTTGTTAAGCGGGCGCAAAGATACGACTGAATTTTGAATTTTCGACACAATATGCGCAAGAAGATGAGTTGACTGGCAGTATTCCCCCTGTTCTGCCCCATAAACAACCCTCCGACAGCACATTTAAAGCCTCTCGGAAGCGACAAGCACAGTTGCCACATCGATACTAGTCGAGCCGGTTCTTACTCAAAAAGTCAGAGAAAAGCTCCTTTTGCTAACCACAACCTTTATCGGCAACCTGCAAATAGAAGCCGAAACGCATAAAAAGCGGCCTCATAACGTATAAATATGCAGAAAAATACGACAAAAACGCTTCTTTTCGCACCGAACAACGCTTGTGGCAGACAGCAAGATTACTTGTGCTGCACTTCCAGATTGCTTGTGCGGCTCGTCCGGACTGCTTGTGGCGCTCACCGAAACAGCTTTTCACCCCTGCGAACACTGCTTTTGGTAGCCATTTGGATACTTTATTCTTCTATTTCAGATGTAAACATTTCGATACCCCACTATAAATGAAAGGAATACAGAAAACTGCTCGCAAATTTCCGGGCAAACGCCCCAACGTACGGAAATAACGGATTCTCGACGGTTTCCATCGGCAAAATGTCAAAACGTCAAAGCCACACCCCCGCCCCGGCTTACAACCGTCCGCCGTCCGTAAACGAACAACGGAAGTGTCCGATTCCGAACACCACCGCCCCCACAGGCACTTCTGAGCGCTTGGCACGCTCTTTGCTTTACTTTGGCAAGCCACGGTAACTACGGTTACCACGGAAACAGAAAAATTAATAGCCAAACTAAGATGAAGAAGATTTTACTTGCAGCCTGCCTGTGGATGCCCCTGATGCTCCACGCACAGAACGATACACTGACGCACGAACGGGACATCACCCTGAACGAAGCCATCGCCCTGGCACGTATACAGTCGGTAGACGCCGCCGTCGCCCTGAACGAACTGAAGACCGCCTATTGGGAATACCGCACGTTCCGGGCCAACCTGTTGCCCGAAGTCAACTTCACAGGTACGTTGCCCAACTATCGGAAGATATACAACTCGTACCAGAACGCCGACGGTACCTACTCGTACGTACGCGACAACGTGTTGGGGCTTTCGGGCGAAGTGTCCATCGACCAGAACATCTGGCTGACGGGAGGTAAACTCTCGCTCACCTCCTCGCTCGACTATCTGAAGGAGCTGGGCTCGAACGGCAGCAAACAGTTCATGTCCGTCCCCGTCAGTCTGGAACTGACGCAACCCATCTTCGGAGTCAACACCCTGAAGTGGGACCGCCGCATCGAGCCCGTGCGCTACTCCGAAGCCAAAGCCGCCTTTATAAGCGCCACCGAGGAAGTGACGATGAAAGCCATCACCTACTACTTCGAACTGCTGCTGGCCAAAGAGTCGCTCGCCACCGAACGCCAGAACAAGACCAACGCCGACCGCCTGTACGAAGTAGCCATTGCCAAGCGCAAAATGGGACAGATATCCGAAAACGACCTGCTGCAACTGAAGCTCAACGCCCTGCAAAGCAAAGCCGACGTCACTGCCGCCGAAAGTAATCTGAACGCCAAAATGTTCCAGTTGCGCTCCTTCCTCGGCGTGTCCGAACAGGAAACCCTGAACCCGACGCTGCCTACCTCCGTCCCCATGCTCAACATGGAATATAAACGCGTGCTCGAAAAAGCATTGGAACGCAACTCCTTCGCCCAGAACATCCGACGCCGTCAGCTGGAAGCCGATTACGAAGTGGCTACCGCCCGCGGCAATCTACGCAGCATCGACCTCTTTGCCAGTGTGGGCTACACAGGTCAGTCGAACGCGCTGTCGACAGCCTACCGCGGACTGGTAGACAACCAAGTGGTGCAGGTCGGCGTCAAGATCCCCATCCTCGACTGGGGAAAACGGCGCGGACAAGTACGGGTGGCCAAAAGCAATCGTGAAGTGGTGCTCTCCAAAATACGCCAGGAACAGATGGACTTCAACCAGAACATCTTCCTGCTGGTCGAGAACTTCAACAACCAGGCACAGCAGCTCAACATCGCCCAGGAAGCCGACCTCATCGCCGAGAAGCGCTATCGGACCAGCGTAGAAACCTTTATGATAGGAAAAATCAGCACCCTCGACCTGAACGACGCCCAGAACTCGAAAGACGAAGCCCGCCAGAAGCACATCTCCGAACTCTATTATTACTGGTACTATTTCTACCAGATACGCAGCCTCACCCTGTGGGACTTCGAACGCAACACCGAGCTCGAAGCCGACTTCGAGGACATTGTGAAAAGATAAAGCCGTCCGCCCACGTACGTTCCACGCACGAAAGACGGGCCGACCGCTTGCAACGTGCAAAGAGAATTGCTAACTTTGCACATACATTTAACTATACCTTATTATATATATAAACATGATTCTTGTAATTGACGACGATAGCGCAGTACGTTCTTCGCTCAGCTTCATGCTGAAACGCGCCGGCTACGAAGTAAAGGCCGTGCCAGGCCCGCGCGAAGCCATCGACACCGTCCGCGCCGAAGCTCCGGCACTGATACTGATGGATATGAACTTCACCCTTTCTACAACCGGCGAAGAAGGGCTTACCCTGCTGAAACAAGTAAAAATATTCCGCCCCGAAACACCTGTCATACTGATGACCGCCTGGGGCAGCATCCAGCTGGCCGTACAAGGCATGCAGGCCGGCGCCTTCGACTTCATCACCAAGCCGTGGAACAACGCCGCCCTGCTGCAACGCATCGAGACAGCCCTCGAACTGAATGCGCCGCAGACAGAAAGCACCACCGAGAAGGCCGACACACTGGACCGCAGCCACATCATCGGAAAATCGCGCGGACTGACGGAAGTACTGAATACCGTAGCACGCATCGCACGTACCAACGCCTCGGTTCTCATCACTGGCGAAAGCGGCACCGGTAAAGAACTGATAGCCGAAGCCATCCACATCAATAGCCAGCGTGCCAAGCAGCCCTTCGTGAAAGTCAATTTGGGCGGTATCTCGCAAAGCCTTTTCGAAAGCGAAATGTTCGGCCACAAGAAAGGCGCCTTCACCGATGCCAGCGCCGATCGCATCGGCCGTTTCGAACTGGCCAATAAAGGAACCATCTTCCTTGACGAAATCGGCGACCTCGACCTTTCCTGTCAGGTAAAACTGCTCCGCGTATTGCAGGACCAGACCTTCGAAGTGCTCGGCGACAGCCGTCCCCGCAAAGTAGACGTACGCATCGTATCGGCCACCAATGCCGACCTGCGTAAAATGGTATCCGAACGTACTTTCCGCGAGGACCTCTTCTACCGCATCAACCTCATCACCATCAAGCTTCCCGCCCTGCGCGAACGCCGCGAAGACATCCCCTTACTGGCACGCTACTTCGCCGACCGCCAGGCCGAAGCCAACGGACTGCCCCACACCGAGTTTGCATCCGATGCCCTGAGCTTCCTGTCGAAACTCCCCTACCCGGGAAACATCCGCGAGCTGAAGAACCTCGTCGAGCGCACCATCCTTGTCAGCGGCAAATCCGTCATCACCGCTGCCGACTTTGATACCCAATACCTGCGCACCAACGAACAACCTCAAGCCACCGAGAACGTATCGTATGCCAACATGACGCTGGACGAAATCGAACGCCACACCATACTTCAGGCGCTCGAACGTCACAAAGGAAACCTCAGCCAGGTAGCCCTGGCGTTAGGCATCAGCCGGGCTGCCCTCTACCGCCGGTTGGAGAAATACAACATTGCGGTCAACAATCTTTCGTAAAACTCATAAACCATAACCGACGTGCGCATCAAGTCCTTCTTCATCATACTGGCTCTGATACTGCTGGCATTGTCAGGCGCTCTGGCATATTGGGCAACCCATCTGCCTGACAGCCGCCTACCTTATTATATAATGGAAGGAACGATCGCATTCATCCTGATCTACCTTATCGTCTTTTATAATAAGATTGTGAAGCCCATGCACACCATCGGAAACGGTATGGAGCTTCTGCGCGAACAAGACTTCAGCAGTCGCCTCAGCCCCGTAGGACAACACGAAGCCGACCGCATTGTGAACATCTTCAACCGCATGATGGACCAGCTGAAGAACGAACGCTTGCGCCTGCGCGAACAGAATCATTTCCTCGACCTTCTGATACAGGCCTCGCCTATGGGCGTCATCATCACCGATCTGGACGGAAACATATCGCAGGCCAACCCCATGGCCATCAAGATGCTGGGCATCCATCTTGAAAGCCTCTTGAACAAACCGATAGAAAAAATAGACTCCCCGCTGGCAAGCGAACTGGCAGCCCTCAGCAAAGAAGAGACGCGGGTGGTCCGTCTGAACGATGCCAACATCTACCGCTGCACTTTCACCTTCTTCATCGACCGCGGCTTCCAGCATCCTTTCTACCTGATAGAGCGCATGACCGACGAAGTGATACGCGCCGAAAAGAAAGCCTACGAAAAGGTGATACGCATGATAGCCCACGAAGTAAATAACACGACCGCAGGTATCACCTCTACGCTGGACACGGTAGAGCAGGCACTGGCCACCGAAAAAGATATGGAAGAAATCTGCGACGTCATGCACGTATGTACCGAACGCTGTTTTTCGATGAGCAAGTTCATCACCCGCTTTGCCGATGTGGTAAAAATACCAGAACCACTCCTCTCGCGGAACAGTCTGAACGAAACGGCCAGCACCTGCGTACGCTTTATGGAAGGACTATGCAACGACCATCACATCCAGCTCACACTGCAATGCGCTCCCGATGTAGGAGACGTCAATCTGGACACCTCGCTTTTCGAACAGGTATTAGTCAACATCATCAAAAATGCTGTCGAAAGCATCGGCCAGGACGGAGAAATCAGAATCACCACCACCGCTCCTGCATCGCTCGAAGTAGCCGACAACGGTCCGGGCATCAGCAAGGAAACGGAAGAAAAACTATTCAGTCCCTTCTTTTCAACCAAGCCACACGGGCAAGGCATCGGACTTATCTTTATCCGCGAAGTGCTGAATCGCCATGGATGTACATTCTCACTGCGTACTTACAACGATGGCTGGACCCGTTTCCGAATTTCATTTCCATAAGAAATGGTTCTATCGTCGGTTACGTTGGGCATCAAATACCAATATAACACACCATCAATTCTAGGAAACATATATCATCATCCATATACAGCAGAAAAGAGAAGCATAATAAAACAGAACAATTTTCTGTTCTATTCTTTTCAACACTCCAATAAGACGGTGTCATAATCAGATAAAAGCTTATAAAAGCTAGTAGTTTTGTAACAGATATTGTTAAAGTGTTGCAAGAATGTTAAACTTAAAATGAATTTTGAAAAAAATGCTGTAATTTTGCACGATAAAAAAAAATGTATGGGAAAAGAATTATCAAATAGAATTCAAACTTCTATTCTTAACGCGGCAGAAAAAAAGGTTCTTATCTGGCTGGCAGAAAGACAGCCTAAATGGGTAACTTCCGATATGCTGACGTACATTGGCCTTGGAGGAGCTTTTGTATGTGCGTTAGGCTATATCTTAGCAAATCAGAACCTCCAGTATTTGTGGATTTCATCACTAGGTTTCGTAATCAATTGGTATGGTGACAGCTTAGACGGGACATTAGCTCGTGTCCGACAGGCTCAGCGACCCATTTACGGTTTCTTCATCGACCACACATTAGACGCCATTACTATATGTATTATATGTATAGGAGCAGGCTTGTCTCCAATCTTCCGTCTCGACATAGCATTGCTGGTACTTGCCGGATATTTGGTCTTATCCATTTATACGTATATCGGAACCATATTAAAAGGAGAATTTCTTCTGACTTATGGCTGTTTCGGTCCTACCGAGTTCCGACTGGTGATTATCCTTTTGAATACACTCATCATGTATACACCATGGGTGGAAGTCTCTTACAATTTCCATGGATACGAGTTTGGCTTATTCGATGTGGCAGGCATGGTCATCGTAGTTATCCTATTCTCCATGTTCTTCATGCAGTTTGTCAAAGACCGCAATCTGCTGGCCAAGCAAGATCCTCTTAAGCCTTATAACCCTAAAAAATAAAAACTAAAACAAACGAAATCGTCCGTGCGTACATATATAGAATTTGTTGTTAGCCGTTTATTCGGTACAGGAGTCGACACCTTTGTACTGTGGATATGTTCCAAATTCATATTCCATGATTACTGGGGAATTTATGTCGTTTCTCCTGTCATCTCATTCGAGTTTGCCGTATTCAGCAATTTCGTATGTTCCTATTATTGGATATGGAAAGAACGTATTACCAACAAGAATATCAAGGATTTCACTTACCGATTCCTCATATTCAATTTTTCCTCGGTACTAGGTTTCTTGGTCAAGATGTTATTCTTGCTGCTGTTTCAGAAGATTTTCGGCTGGAATGTGGTATATTGCAACCTTGCAGCTCTCCTCATTTCCGGACTATTCAATTATTTTCTGGCAGAAACCATTGTATTCGGGAAACGTTCGATTGTATCCAAAGTTTCAAGCCGATAAATTATATAAATGCCTGAGACATAAAAGCAATCTGCCACAATAGCATATTACATATAACAATGAAATTGACTTTTTTATCATTAACATTGTTTTTCTGCACCCTGGGAAGTATATTTCCCCAGGCAATACAGGCACAGACTATGGTACAAAAGCAAGCTGTTCCTCCTGCAACGGAAGACAGCATACGCTTCAGCCTCCTGACTTGTGGCGCTGGTGAAGAGATTTACTCTCTTTTTGGGCATACGGCTATCCGATACGAGAACTTTACCAGGGGCATTGACGCTGTATTCAATTATGGGATATTCAGCTTCAATACCCCCAACTTCATTCTCCGTTTCACACTTGGAGAAACAGATTACCAGCTGGGGGTTACTTCCTATAAACAATTTACATACGAATACACTTGGACGGGACGGGATGTATGGCAGCAGACTCTGAACCTGAATGCAGAAGAAAAGAAAAAGCTGCTTGCCCTATTAGAGGAAAACTATCTTCCTCAAAACCGCATATACCGCTACAACTTTTTTTACGACAACTGCGCCACACGACCACGCGACCAGATAGAGCGCGCCGTACAAGGCACGCTGGAATATGCCGATGACATGACCTCATTCCAAACCGGAATCAGTTTCCGTGATATTGTCCATCAATACACGATAGGGCATTCTTGGGCACGTTTTGGCATTGATCTTTGCTTAGGTAGCCAAGCGGATAAAGACATCACCCGCCGGCAAATGATGTTTGCTCCCTTTTACCTGAAAGACTTTCTCGCAAAAGCTCAGCTAAAGAATGCACAAGGTATGGAGCGACCGCTTGTCTCTTCCGAAGACCATATCATACAAAGCCCTCAACAGACAAGTACAGAAGAAGCCCCAAGCCCACTCCAAACAGCCTTCCTGCTGTTTACTATAGTAACTATTGTTACAGCTTATGGCATTTATCGGAGGAAAAGTCTATGGCTGCTTGATCTTCTGTTGTTTCTGGCTGCCGGTGTAGCAGGTTGCATACTGGCATTCCTTGCAAGCTTCTCCCAGCATCCTGCCGTCAGCCCCAATTATCTCCTTTTCTTATTTCATCCCTTGCATCTTTTGTGCCTACCATGGATGATAAAAAGAGTAAGAAAGAAAGAAAAAAGCATCTATATGTGGGCAAATATTACAGTTTTAACCTTTTTTATACTGCTTTGGGGAATAATACCGCAAGAATTTAACTTAGCTGTATTACCTTTGGCACTCAGTTTGTGGATACGTTCTGCAAGCAACCTTTATCTCACATATATAAGAAAGTAATGAAAAAAGGACTGATCACTTCCATACTTGCGCTTACATTCAGCGGATTACAGGCTCAGCCGATGCCTGCTACTCCCAAGCTGGTGGTAACACTGACTATCGACCAGTTACGCACGGATTACATGGAAGCATTTTCCTCTTTGTATGGAGAAAAAGGATTCAAACGCCTGTTGCGTGAAGGCAAAGTATTTAGCCAGGCACAGTTTCCATTCGATGAAACAGATCGGGCCTCTGCCATTGCCACCCTTTATACAGGCACCACCCCATCGATGCACGGTATCATAGCCAGTACATGGATGGATACACAAACGCTTCGTCCCCGAAACTGTGTGGACGATCCCGACTTTATGGGCAATTACACCGATGAGAACAGTTCGGCTTCCCAATTGCTCACCTCTACTTTATCTGACGAACTTAAAATAGCTACACGCAATCGTGCCTTAGTTTATTCTATCTCTCCCTTTCGGGATGCAGCCATTTTGGCAGCCGGACATGCAGGAAACGGTGCTTTTTGGCTGAATAAGATGACAGGAAAATGGTGTAGCACCACTTATTATAACGATTTTCCGTGGTGGATAAGCCAATATAATGACCGCAACTCTCCGGATTTCCGTATCAAAGATATGGTATGGGATCCGCTGTTCCCGGTTACCAGCTATACGTTTCTCCCCGAATGGAGAACCGATGCCTTCAAATATCATTTAAATAACGACCGTACAAATAGTTTCCGCAGATTAATTCTCAGTCCGTTTGCAAACGACGAAGTAAATCTGCTGACCGAAGAATTACTATCCAAAAGTACCTTAGGTAAAGACGAAATACCCGACCTATTAGCCCTTACCTATTACGCAGGTAACTATAACCATAAAAGCACACAAGAGTGTGCTATGGAAATACAAGATACCTATGCGCGCTTGGACCGCAGTATTGCCAACTTGCTTGACATGCTCGACCGCCACATAGGATTGCAGAATATCCTTTTATGCATCACTTCCACCGGCTATGCAGATCCTGAAGCAGCCGATGTTGGCATCTACCGTGTTCCGGGCGGTGAATTCTACCTGAACCGTTGTGCAACCTTACTGAACATGTACCTTATGGCTACATACGGAGAAGGCCAATACGTAGAAGGTTACCATAATCTGCAAATATATCTGAACCACAAGCTGATAGAAAGCAAACAGCTGGACTTAAACGATATACAGGAAAAATCTGCCCAGTTCTTAGTCCAGTTCAGTGGCGTAAATGAAGTCTATTCAGCCAATCGACTTTTATTAGGTCCTTGGTCACCACAAATTGAACGTATCCGAAACAGTTTTCACCGCAAACGTTCTGGCGACTTACTCATAAAAGTCTTGCCGGGATGGAGTGTTATGCAAGAAAACAATACCGATAATCGCGTAGTACGTTCTGCTGAAATACCAGCTCCACTTATATTATTAGGCCCAGGCATCAAACCCGAAACAGTACGCATTCCTGTCTGCACAGACCGAGTTGCCCCCACTTTGGCAAAGGCCCTGCGTATCCGTGCACCTAATGCTTGTCAATCAACCCCGCTCGATTTCTGATTTTTATTTCTACAGAAATTCATTGGCATTATTGTATTCTTTCCAAACTGCGGTTCTCATTACGAATTAATCGGGTTTCATAGGAAAAAACTATGCTGAAAGACTACGTCCTCTATGCCGAATTTATTACCTTTGCATCGCAAAGTATATCAATCATATAGCTAATAATAATAAAAACAAATATATAAAATGGGATTTAATGAATTTTTAAGCTCGATCTTTGGCAATAAGTCCACACGCGACATGAAAGAAATACAGCCGTGGGTGAACAAAATCAAAGCTGCCTATCCGGAAGTAGCCAAGCTCGACAATGATGGCCTGCGCGCCAAAACAGAAGAACTGAAGGCCTACATCCGCAATTCTGCAGCCGAGCAGCGGGCCAAAGTAGATGAACTGAAAGCCAGTGTTGAGTCTACTGAACTGGAGGACCGCGAAGCACTCTTTACACAAATTGACAAAATCGAGAAAGAGATACTGGATATCTACGAAAAAGCCCTCGATGATGTATTGCCGGTAGCTTTTGCCATCGTGAAAGATACTGCCAGAAGATTTGCCGAAAACGAAGAAATTGTGGTTACTGCTACTGATTTCGACCGGCATCTGGCTGCTACCAAAGATTTCGTACGTATCGAAGGAGACAAAGCCATTTACCAGAACCACTGGATGGCCGGCGGAAACGAAGTTACCTGGAACATGGTACACTATGACGTACAGCTGTTTGGTGGTGTTGTTCTTCATAAAGGCAAAATTGCCGAAATGGCAACCGGTGAAGGTAAAACATTGGTAGCAACTTTACCCGTATTCCTCAATGCACTGACAGGAAACGGAGTACATGTCGTTACTGTAAACGACTACCTGTCTAAACGTGACTCCGAATGGATGGGACCGTTGTACATGTTCCACGGACTGAGCGTAGACTGTATCGACAAACATCGTCCCAACTCAGACGCACGCCGTCAGGCTTATATGGCAGATATCACTTTCGGTACTAACAACGAATTTGGTTTCGACTACTTGCGTGACAACATGGCCATCAGCCCGAAAGATCTCGTTCAGCGCCAACACAACTACGCCATCGTCGATGAGGTAGACTCCGTATTGATTGATGATGCACGAACTCCGTTGATCATCTCTGGTCCTGTACCCAAAGGCGACGATCAGCTGTTCGAACAACTCCGTCCGTTGGTTGAACGCCTGGTAGAAGCTCAGAAAGTATTGGCAACCAAATATCTTGCCGAGGCCAAACGTCTGATTGCTTCCGATGATAAGAAAGATCAGGAAGAAGGCTTCCTTGCTCTGTACCGCAGTCACAAGTGTCTGCCCAAGAACAAAGCTTTGATCAAGTTCCTTAGCGAACAGGGTATCAAGGCCGGAATGCTCAATACAGAAGTGATCTAAATGGAGCAGAACAACATACGTATTCAGGAAGTTATCGATTCGTTGTATTTCGTTATCGATGAAAAGCTGAACAGTGTAGACCTGACAGATAAAGGTGTCGACCTGATTACCGGTAACTCCGAAGACCCGACCCTCTTTGTTTTGCCTGATATCGCAGCCCAACTCTCTGCCTTGGAGAATGAAAAAGATCTGACTGACGAACAGCGTCTGGCCAAGAAGGATGCTTTGATGACCAACTATGCCATCAAGTCGGAACGTGTACATACCATCAACCAATTGCTGAAAGCATATACTATGTTCGAGAAAGACGACGAATATGTAGTCATCGACGGACAAGTGAAGATTGTGGACGAGCAAACGGGTCGTATCATGGAAGGCCGTCGTTACTCTGATGGTTTGCACCAGGCTATCGAAGCTAAGGAAAGAGTAAAAGTAGAAGCCGCTACCCAGACTTTTGCTACCATTACATTACAGAATTATTTCCGTATGTATCACAAGCTGTCGGGTATGACCGGTACGGCCGAAACAGAAGCCGGCGAGTTCTGGGATATCTACAAACTGGATGTAGTGGTTATTCCGACCAACCGCCCCATTGCCCGTAAAGACATGAACGACCGCGTTTACAAAACCAAACGCGAAAAATATAAAGCCGTCATCGAAGAAATCGAAGCCATGGTTCAGGCCGGACGTCCGGTACTGGTAGGTACTACCTCGGTCGAGATCTCGGAAATGCTGAGCAAGATGCTGACCATGCGCAAGATTCCTCACAATGTATTGAACGCCAAGTTACACCAGAAAGAAGCTGATATCGTAGCTCAAGCCGGACAAAGCAGTACGGTAACCATCGCTACCAACATGGCCGGTCGTGGTACCGATATCAAGTTAAGTCCCGAAGTAAAAGCTGCCGGCGGTTTAGCTATCATTGGTACGGAACGTCACGAATCACGTCGTGTAGACCGTCAGTTGCGTGGTCGTGCCGGTCGTCAGGGTGACCCGGGTTCTTCTGTATTCTTCGTTTCATTGGAAGACGACCTGATGCGTCTGTTCTCTTCCGACCGTATTGCCGGTGTGATGGACAAATTAGGCTTCAAAGAAGGTGAAATGATCGAGCACAGCATGATTTCCAAATCAATCGAACGTGCCCAGAAGAAGGTGGAAGAAAACAACTTCGGTATTCGTAAACGTTTGCTGGAATACGATGACGTGATGAACAAGCAACGTACGGTTGTCTACACCAAACGCCGTCACGCCTTGATGGGCGAGCGTATCGGTATGGATATCGTCAACATGATATGGGACCGTGCTGCCAGCGCTGTCGAAGCAGCCGATTATGAGAGCTGCAAGATGGACGTACTTCAGGTACTTGCCATGGAAGTTCCATTCACCGAAGAAGAATTCAAGAATGAGAAGAAAGAGAAACTGGCCGAACGTGTATTCGATGCTGCAATGGAACTGTTCAAACGCCGTACCGAACGTATGGCACAGATTGCCAATCCGGTCATCAAGCAGGTATACGAACAGCAGGGATTCATGTACGAAAACATTCTGATACCTATCACAGACGGAAAACGTATCTACAACATCTCATGCAACCTGAAAGCTGCTTACGAAAGCGAATGTAAGGAAGTAGTAAAATCGTTCGAGAAATCAATCCTGCTGCATGTCATTGACGAAGCATGGAAAGAAAACCTGCGCGAACTGGACGAACTGAAACACTCAGTACAGAATGCAAGCTACGAACAGAAAGACCCGCTGCTTATCTACAAGCTGGAGTCAGTTAATCTGTTCGACAATATGGTCAACAAGATCAATAACGAAACTGTTTCCATCCTGATGCGTGGACAGATCCCTGTACAGGAAGCTCCTGCACAGTCGCAACAGCCTCAACAGCCGCAGGATGCACAGCCTGCACAGCAACAGGCTCCTCAGCAACACGTAGAAGTACGCCAGGCTGCCCCCGAACAACGTCAGGACATGAGTAAGTACCGGGAGCAGAAAGAAGATCTGAACGATCCGAACCAGCAGGCAGCAGCCGCACAGGATACCCGCGAACAACAGAAACGCGAACCGATCCGTGCTGAAAAGACTGTAGGTCGTAACGATCCCTGCCCCTGCGGAAGCGGCAAGAAATATAAGAACTGCCACGGAAGAAACCAATAAGTTCCGTTAGCAATCTTTTCAAACTAGCAACACAAAGCCTTGAACGGTTAAAAACTGTTCAAGGCTTTTTATTTATAGCGAGAAAAGTGTATTTTTGTTCATGCGAATAAACAGATAAAGACCATGACAAAGTATATTTATTCTTTCATT